>JAABUP010003107.1_pt1 | contig 30104 bp, 51 predicted proteins | sample 5559201 | NCBI WGS metagenome assembly JAABUP01 (sample SAMN10711887, study PRJNA513373) | rock metagenome | isolation source: Antarctica rocks | place: Antarctica | reverse complement strand
GCTGTAACAAGTCAGTCGTCGGCTGTTAGCTGTTGTTTCACATTGAAAGCAGCGTATACAGTGCAGGCGGTTGAAGCAGGCAACTGGGCGATTGGTAGTGGCTTGGGTGCTGGCATCTGCCTGCTTGACTGGTCACCTGGCCCACCTATGGAAGGGGGCTCCAGCCTGGCTGCACCTGCTGGGCCGCCCCCCTGTGCATGCTGCCATGTCAGCCCTTGCCCTCGTGGGTCAGTCACTTCTGGCCCTTATGCCTGCTGTCAATGCAGTGCATGTCTGTTCTCCTGCTGCACGTCATGCACGGCGTTTATCAAGTATACTAGCATTGCCTCCTCATGCCCTTGTTCAGTCCTGTCCTGTCATGCAGCAGTCTGTGCTTGCCTTGGGAGCAACTGCAGCACTTGAGGCTGATAGTCCTACTTGTTCTAGTCTGCTGTCAGCAACTCTATGGCTGATGTGTGTGGTTGCTCAAGCATGCAATCAGGCTGTGTTCAGCATGTATTGTTACCCCATTATCATGGCATCTCTGCATGCACTCTTGTAGCACATTGCTTGCATTTGGGAGTATACCTTGCCTCGCAATCTGGGCTTTGCATTTGTGGTGTGCTTTGACCTGTGCCTATTTTTTATGTTGAAGGTCTCAATTTTCACATAAGCATATGTGAGGCATACAGCCCAGCCAGAATTTGGACCTCAAGTGTGCAAACTTTGTTAGCATGTATTGGCGCAGGCCATGCGCTGGTCTCAACCTGATCCTGCCAAGCCAGTTGTTGACGTTGTCAGGGCAGTTTTGCTAATCCCGTCCAGCATTGCTAACCCTCTCCACTTTTGCTGACCCTGGTCAAAAACACTGAGCATAGTTGAATGCATGTGGCACAGGTCCTGGGCGTGAGCTACTGGTGGATGGCTGGAAGGCTTGGCGCAGGGGCGCCCCCGACATGAGCACCCTAGTGGGCCTGGGGGCCACTGCCAGCTTTGGGGTGAGCTGCATTGCGGCAGGGCTACCCAGTCTGGGGTGGAAGACCTTCTTTGAGGAGCCTGCCATGCTGCTGGGGTTTGTGCTGGTGGGGCGTGCCCTTGAGGAGAGGGCCAAGCTGCAGGCCTCTGCAGACATGGCTGCCCTTCAGGTAACCCCGCTTTGAGGCCACACAGACCGTGGTTTGGTCCTCGGTGGGTTTCAACGCCAGCTGATTGCTGGAGCCTTCAGGTGAAAGATGCACTTCAGAGGTTGTTCCCCATGTGCTTAGGCTGGTCACGGTTTTGAAAAAATGGATAGGGTTTAGGGTTTGAGAAAATGAATTGTCAGGTGGCCAAGTACCTTCGCTCTTATTATGGTGATGGACCTGGCGCTTTCATGCACGGTATTCAGGCCATGTAGGGGCTTTGCATGCTGAGCTTTGCACCAAAAGGAGCCCATGCCTTGTTGAGTATGTACAGCTGTTGAGTCTGTGAAGCTAGTTCAGCGTGTGCTGCCTGCTGCTACAGGGTTTGCTCCCTCCCAAAGCCCGCTTGCTGCTCGCTGACGGCCAATGGCGCCAAGTTCCCTCCGAAAATGTGGCTCCTGGAGATCTGCTGGTCCTTTTCCCGGGAGACCGCATTCCTGTAGATGGCATTGTGGTCTCAGGCTGCAGCAGTGTGGATGAGTCAGCGCTGACTGGAGAGCCTATGCCAGTCAGCAAGCTGGAACAGGCCTCTGTCACTGCTGGCACAGTAAACTGTGATGGCAAGCTGACGGTAAGTCACAACATTCTTACAGTTCCTGCTGATCCTGTGCTATGCATTTGCTCTGTGCAATTGGCACAGAAAGGATTGCAAGTGTTTTGTTGACAGTGGCGACATGGTACCTCCTTGCATGTATGCGTGCTCCTTTGAATGGCTGTTGCAGTAACAGCTTCTTGTACAGCATAAGGCTTAGCACGACTGGGAGGCACTCACAGGTAGCCCTGATGCATCCTCTGACATGACTATTCAACATCTTGTTTCACAGGTGAGAGCGTTGCGTAGTGGCAATGCGACGGCCATAGCTGACATCCTGAGGCTGGTGGAAACAGCCCAAGCCAGAACTGCCCCAGTGCAGCGACTGGCTGACGCTGTGGCCGGCAGGTTTGCCTATGCAGTCATGGGAGTGTCTGCTGCTACGTTTGCCTTTTGGGCAACCCTGGGCACCCGCATCTTCCCTCAGGTGCTCTTCTGCTGTGTGCACACAGCCTGCTTGTCCAGATGCTGCTGACCAACTCAATGTGTTTTGCTTGTTACACCTCACACTGCATAGCAGTCTTGGGCAGATTGTCTGTCAAACCTTGTGTTGGTTAGCAAGCTTGGGCAGAGGAAGGAGCATTGGCCTTCACATATCTGATAAATTAGTTTGCATGGATGGCAATTGACCAGTTTTTCACATATTGCTATAGACTATTGCTTAGATTTACACTATGTAACAGGCAGTTCTTGACAAAAACTGAGATTTCTGAATGCCCAAGAGCTTGTGTGTGCAGGTGATGAGCAGGTATGGCGGTGGGGTGGTGGGAGGGGCTGCAGGCCCTCTGTTGCTGAGCCTGCAGCTAGCATGCAATGTGCTGGTGGTGGCCTGCCCGTGTGCCCTGGGCCTGGCTGCCCCCACTGCTGTCCTGGTTGGCACTTCCTCAGGCGCGCGCAGGTCAGATCCGAGAAGTACAATCATGTTTTGGAAACTTGTATTGCATTAAAAATATGTGCTTCATTAGTGGTGCAAAATGCTTCACCTGTAGAGCCTTTTATGGCCCAACCAGCCTATGATGCACAAGGGCGTGCTGCGCGGCCTGCAGCACCTGTGCCTTTGACTGAAGCCTTTGGTGTTGTAATGCTGCTGCTATTGGTGGAGTTGCACTGCAGTCTGCTGTTACTTTCACCATTGCCTGCTTGCCTGTGAAATAAGCTAAGGACCCAACTGCATTGTGGCTGGAACTGTGGACTTCAGAGCTTAAGAGATTGGCCTCACTGCATGCTCACTAGGGAATCTCAGCTGTCCCTGTCCAGCAGCTCCTTGCAGATGGCCCACTTCTGCTACCGGAAAAACATCGTGTTGACTTGCAAGACGCTTGACAACTTTCCTGCTCATGCAGAGGCCTGCTGATCAGAGGGGGTGATGTGCTGGAGGCAGCATCCCAGGTGGACACTGTAGTCTTTGACAAGACTGGCACTCTGACCCAGGGGCGACCGTGCCTTCAGCAAGTGCTGCCTACACCTGGCACCAGCTTGAATGCTGCCCAACTGCTGGCGTATGCCGCTGCTGTGGAGCGCTGCACTAGTCACCCTGTAGCCCAAGCCATCGTACAAGCAGCTGACAACTCAGGTACGCACCTTGACGACTCAGCTTGGGGACCTTTTTGAATCCGATGTGGTAGAAGTCAATACATGTTGATTTAGTCGTGATTGGCCTATTGTACATGGCATGCCCCGCTGGTCGCCGGCATGAGTTTACATTCCTTGCCAAGGCTAAGGCCCTACCCCATGAGGGGGCATCGGCTCTTGTGAAGTCAACACATGAGCATGTGTTCACACCCCCTGCTGTGGAGCCGGTCTGTACATTCTGCTGTTGTTTCTGTTGTCAGTGTCATTTTGTCGAAGCATCAACAACAACGCCTCTGGCAATCCTGCAGTTAGGTAAGCAAGCGATGCAGTGTTTTCTCACTACTTACGATTCTGTACCTGCATACAGCGTATCAACATCCAGCCCAAAGATGCTCACAGCTTGCTGCTGGTCCTACATGACTAAGGGCATTCAGGCATGGTGGTTGCTTGTTTTGCGCACTGAGAAACAGTTTGGTGACATTTTGATCTGACCCAATGCCAGCAATGGGGTTGCAGGTGAGGCTCAGCTGGATCTTGATCTGATCTCATGCTGGTGTTTCTGCTACTACATCTGTTACAAGCACAATTACGTTCTTCTGATTGCATGTGCAAGCAAGGCAAGAACAGGAGCCTGTGTTGCAGGTGAGGCTCAGCTGGATGTGCAAGATGGCAGCTTCCGGCAGGAGCCCGGCAGTGGCGTGTGTGGCCAGGTTCAAGGTGCTTCCATTGCAGTGGGCAACCTAGATTGGGTCCGCAGCCACAGCCAACCAAGCACAAGCTCCCCTGCTTCCTCTTCTGTGACTGCACCCAGCAGCCGCCTGAACAGCAGCCTCAGCAGCAGTCATGCAAAGCATGAGAGTGGCTCTGATGACCACAACAGACAGAGTCACAGCCCTAATAGCGGTGATGACAGTAGCGCTAGTAGTGCCAGTAGCAGCAGCAGTAGGAGTGGCGCTCAAGCTGATAGCAGCCATGCTGATGGAGATGAACAAAGAGGGGCAGGAAATGAGCAGGCGTCTACTAGCGGCAGATCTGATCTGGTAGACACAGGCTTGATGACAGTGTATGTGGGAGTGAACGGTAGCTTGGCTGGCGTGTTTGAGATCAGGGATCAATTGAGGCCTGATGCAGCTGCCACTATCAGGGGCCTGCAGCAGCAGGGCATAGACACCATCCTGTTATCAGGTATGATTGCTCCCAATTGTGCCATCACATGCTACAGGTCAAATGACCTTTCAATGTTCGTTTGTGATGCGCCATGCCGTTGTGGTCTCTCTGTGGGTCAAGGAACTGCAGCAGCCCTACGCTGTATGATGCTGCTACTGGAATAGGCTGTCCGCATGGTTGATGTAGCGACGGCTGTAAAGCAGGCTGTGTCGAGACATGAGGACGGCTATGTAGCAATGGGAAGGCCTGTAGTTGTAGGCATGACTTGTTGGCATAGAATCTTTTCAAGTCATCAGTCTGTTTCCTCCCATGTGCTGTTTTGAAATTCATGCTTGCCTCGGTCTGAATGTCACAGGCTATCATGTAGGGACACTAGTCTTTGTAGCTGCAAGCGCATGTCAAGCAAAGAGTGTTGTCCAGTGGTGAATACGCAATAGGTATTGAATTGAGCCCATGTGCGCACTCTCCCCTTGACATTTGAGAAGAAGCCTTGCACATGCAGGGGACCAGGCAGCAACAGCAGCATCAGTAGCCGCAGCTGTGGGAATCCAGAGCAACAAAGTGTACTCCAGTGTGAAGCCTGCCGGCAAGGCCCAGCTGATAGAGAAGCTGCAGCAGGGGGGGCGGCGGGTGGCCATGGTGGGGGATGGGGTCAATGATGCTGCTGCCCTGGCTCAGGCTGATGTTGGCATTGCTATGGCTGGCGGTGTGGATGCAGCTTCTGAAGTCGCCAACATTGTCTTGCTTGGTGATAAGGTCAGTGCTGAGTAACTTCCTATTGCGTTCTCAGAACAACATCATTGTCTTTGTGTTGAATGTCACAGACTGTCACTCTGTACTTACACCTGGTGTGTTTGTCTGGAGTGTTGATTGTTTTTGTTCTGTTCAACAAGGCTGAGCAATCAGCTGCAAGTGATCCCTGCTGTTGAGCATTGCCGTGACCGGCAGTTCCAATATCATTGAGGGGAGTCGCTTGCGTTGCTCTGCTCGCAGCAAGATGTGATGAGCAAAGTCAGGTTGCCTAACAGCAGCAGCATCTCCTGCAGACATGCATGGCCCATGGCAAGGTAGAGATCTGCCGATCACACCAGTGTGCTATGCCTGTCTTACAGTTCTATGCTGCAAGAGGATGACAAATACAGAAAGACATACAACATGCTCAGGTCATCAGCAGAGACATGTCCTGTACAGTGACAGCTTATTTTCCCAAAAACGCACTCTGTGCACACCAATGCTGCTGTAAACAGCATCCTTAGAGCAGTCTTTGCTGCCTTGTCAACCCTCGAGTTGATGGAAGAGCAGCCTCCATTGTCTCATGCAGACCCTGTAACAAGGGCTTTTTAGATCTTGCTATGTACAGTAACATTGTTGCCCCCTCCCCTCTCCCCCCCCCCCTACACATCTGCTAGGAGGACTGCTAAGACACGTACCAACTCTGTTTGTGTTATGCAGATTCCACAAGTGCTGGATGCCATCCAGCTAAGCCATGCCACCTTCAACAAAATCAGGCAAAACCTGTGGTGGGCCTTTGGCTACAACCTAGTGGGTATACCCCTGGCTGCTGGGGCCCTGCTACCCTCCATGGGCATTGCCCTCACCCCCTCCATCTCAGGTACTGCATTTGCCCCTCCTGCAGCACCGTACCTGCCTACAATATTGACACTCTACAGAAAGTCAGCACCTGCAGTGCAGCATCTCTGTTGATAGTAGATGGCAGCTGGGGTGAAGCTGCCTTGTTTGGCCATTGGGGGAGCAACACCCTACCAGCTGACATGGATGGCGCTTGGCAGACACCTGATGGTTGTAGACTTCTCCTGTCTTATGTTCAACTGCATTTGGAGCTTTGCAACAAAACCATTGCATTTGTCTTAGAAGTCACAGTTGCTCTGTGCTTTCATTTGAAGCATGTTTGGACTGCTGTCGGAAGCTGGTCATAATGTATGCTGACTATTTACATGGCTGGTGGCAATGTACTTTGCTGCTTGCATGCCTCGAGTTTGTCATACTTGAGAGCTGCCATGCCTGAGGATGTGGTGATGATGTCTTGTGATTGGTTGTGTGAAGGCAGACTTGTCTTTGTTGGCAATTCAACGATGTTTGACCTGCAAGACATCATGTCCAGCAGCAAGTCCCTCGACCTGCGAGGGTACAGAGCTGTTCTCCACGACCATGTGCAGCCTTATACTCACCGCTGCATGCTGATGTTGCATGCTGCAATATGCAGGTGCTTTGATGGGCTTGAGCTCCTTGGCCGTCATGGGCAACTCACTCACTTTACAGCTTCAAGGCAGACCAAGGTTGCCTGATATGACTAATGCCCCAGACACCCCTGGTGTAGTCGCGCAGCAGAGTCACATGCACAGCAGTGGCCACAGCCAGCAGCATCATGAAAGACAAGATACTGATGCTGCAGCCAGAGCCAACAGCTAGCACATGCTGATGTAGCAGTTGATGTCTAGCCACAGCGGCTCGCTGCCGTGCTGTGTAAAGATGAACGGCTTTCATGAGCATATCCTGTTGAGCTGTGCGATGGACATACAATGTTTTCTGTTCAGAGCCCAGAGTCTATACTCTTCCTCAGGGAGTTCAGCAGGGAGTGCTTGCTTCAGTCACAGCTGTTTGTACAGTCTGCTGTTAAATCAGCAAGTGCTCTGTAGCAGGTGTTGCTGTACCCTTGCACTGCATGGTTCAATGATGTGCAGCTTGCTGCAGCAGTAGTGTGCATGTGAGTGTAGTAATTGAAGAATCATCGGAAAAAGCAGGGCTGTCACTGTGTCTTGTGAATGTTGGCAGATCTGACGTACAAACACATGTCGGGACTGATCTGCTACAATATGCAGGATGTCAAGAAAGGCCATCCAACAGGTACATGGCCCACTGACCAGACGTGCTCCATAGACCAGCAGCCCGAATTCATTTGGTAAAGCTGCGCCTCTGTACTATTTTGCACCAACAGTGGGATCTTAAAAACAGCAAATTTTTCGACACAATGACTGGGGTTCAGCTTCTGGTGCCGACCTTCAAGCAAACACATAGAGTAAAGTCTGCAATGCACATATACATCAGCAAATACACTCAACGACAGGTGATATTCAGTAGTGTGACGAGCACAGCAACTTGTATGACAACAGTCTCTACAGCTTTGAAGCAGGATACCAGTCCCATCTGTCTTTTGAGACATATGTTGTGATCTGCTTGACTGACAGGTATGCTTCCAGGCCCCACTCGCCCAGCTCCCGCCCATGCCCGCTAGCCTGAAGCAGCAATTATACACAGCTTTCATCACAAATTGAGCCCTATCTTTGTTACTTCCCTGTTGCTGCCAGACAACTGTGATGAGGATGATCTGCATGTTGAGAATGGAAACTTGTGTTCAACAGATCAGGAACACTGCTCCTGTGGGCCAAGACAGAATGACAATTTTGACAGTATGAATGACATGCATGCTCAGTGATACAAGAGTTGAAGGGCATAACAGGAGGTGGGATCAGATGACAAACGAAAGCACACACCTTGTTGCCACCCCAGGGAGCCTGGCAGAAGCAGGGCTGGGAGCAGTTGACCCACATGATGCCCACCTCCAGGGCCTCTGCCACCCTTGCACACCTCTGCACCACCATGCAATGTCAGCCATGCCAATTTTTTGATAACGATGAGTTTCAGCAGCAACAAGAGCTTTTGTCAAGCCAGACGGGCTTGTATTGCCAACAGCCAAGTTTGCTGCCCAGAGGATCGGTCAAACATAAAACGCTAGACGTGCAATAATGCCACACACATGTGCGAGAATGAATCCAGTGAGTCTTGCAAGTCTTGACTCATCATCTGGGGGGGTGACACCTCAAGCCAATCTCTGGACCAACCTTCACCACAACACAAGCTGCTGAGCACGATCATTTGACCACTCTCTTCCAAAACATGGTTCTGCCAATGTTTCCCGGCACAATCATGTATGAGTTCTGTTTTGGGTCTGTGACTCAGACCTGTTCATCAGCAGAAATGACAGCTCCAGCCAAGCCAAATTCACTGGCGTTGGCCAGCTGCACAGCTTCTTCTTCAGTCTTGAAAGTCATGGCAGCCAGTACGGGTCCAAAGACCTCCTCCCTCCACAGCCGCATGTGCGGCCTCATGCCTGTGAAGACTGTAGGCTGTACATAGTAGCCCTGGTCAAGGCCAGGTGGGCGCTTGCCACCTGTCAACAGCTTGCCACCCTCTTTCTTGGCATCCTGCAGGCACAACCACATGAGCAATGCAACGAATTCTGAATCTGAAAACAATCAGACACGTACTTGAAAAGCCGAATGTTTTAACTAAAGTACCATTTAAGCCTGATCTGTTTTTCAAAGATAGCTTTAAAGAGCTTTGCTTTGTTGTTTCTTAGACTCGTCAACACACGCTAAAAAACGTCAAAAAACAAATTATTGAAAATGCCTTGGGGCTGTTTGCTACAGCCTTCCTCAGCCAGCTGCCCTCGTGTCTGGCATCCTTCAGGTCTTGCGTCCTTCAGCTCAGACGAGGGAACAGTGAATGCATAGGGCGCTAGCATTGCGTCCTGGCCATGACAATCAAAGACTGCAACGGGGACTGCTTTGCAGACAGCAGGCTTTTTGTATGCAGAGCAGGCTTGCCCCTTTGCCGTGCAGCTGAACTGCTTTACAACATGAGTGTTGAGTGACACATGAGCAACTTTTTGCAAAGGGTCAGTGGCACACCTTCACCGCCAACTCCAACCAGTGCCCCGGAACTGCAATATCTTGCGCTACAGCATGCCAAAAACTTTGACGCTGTGTAATGTTTTGCACACAGTACCAAGTCCAGCCCGGAGCTACGCTGAATGCTGGATGGGTGCAAGATGCATATCTATGGTCGTACCTGCTGTGCTTGCACATGCATGCAAGATAGGCAGCCTCACAAGACAGCAGCTGCTGCCTTGTTGACACAGACATCACCTCAATGAAGCCCAGGATCTTGTCATACTGGTCTTGATTGACAACAGGCCCCATGCGGCAGTCCTCCGTCAGTGGGTCACACTGCTTGATGGACTCAGCACGCTTCTTCAGATGCTCATAGAAGGCGGGAGCAATACCCTCTTGTACCAGCAGTCGAGAGGTGGAACTGCAGATCTGTCCGTTGGTCCAGAATACACCAAACTGCATGTGTTTACGAGCAGTGTGAGATTCTCCTGCATGTCTAGGGCTCACTCCTGAGAATGGCCTGTTCATGCGCACAGCATTGCTCATGTGCTGAGTGCAGAGGCATGAATATATGTAAAGTGTAAAGCGACACTGTCTTGGGGAAGCGAGTCCCAATACGCAAGCATGGCACAACCCCAACAGATCAGACAGTGCAGTCATGCACTGCCAAGAGCTTGCACAGCTGCCATGCCGACCTGCTACAGAAGTTCAGGTGTTGCTCAGCAAGTTCAGCAGAGCAAGTGGACTGCATGTGTATATGAGGGGAGCATGCCAAGGATGAGGCAGGCGGCATGCAAGCGCCCACCATACACCACTCCACAGCCTTCTCAACATCAGCATCATCAAAGACCAGCAGGGCTGACTTGCCCCCCAGCTCCATGGTGGTGGGGACGCCGTTGCTTGCTGCGCATGCATTCACCTTCCTGCCACTGGCCACGCTGCCGGTGAAGGCCACCTTGGCCAGCCGCTTGTCTGAACTGCATGACACACTTTGCCTCTGGTCAGCAGGACCTTCGAGAGCCGTCTTTTCCCCCTATCTTCAAGACTTTTGGCTTTCAAGACTGTTATTGATGGCACAGCATACATGAGAGAGTGCTGTTCAGCTGTCATGGGCCTGGGTGGTATTCAGTGCTGAAGATCACATCTTGCTGGTCTGCGTGTGCAGACGGGAGTTGCAGATAGGGCGGTGCTGCAGAGCTGATTTGTATGGACTATGCTTGCTGTCTTAGTCATGATTGTTGCATCAATCAGTGCTGAAACTCATGTAATCAGTGCTGAAAGTCATGTCGTTTGGACGGCCTTCGTCCAGGTTTGCAGCGGATGCAGTATGCCCACCATAGGCAGACACAGCATTGGAGTGTGCCAGACTGCTGTGGGTCTGCATATCTTAGGGATCAGAGGTGTACAGACACCCGCACCTGAGAGGTGCTCCTGCCTCAATGCCAGTGCCTGTGATTATGTTGAAGACGCCTGGCGGCAGCTTCACCTCATGCATGATGGCAGCCATTTCAAGGCAGGTTAGACTGCACACCTCTGAAGGCTTCAACACGCAGCAGTTGCCAGCAGCTAAGGCTGGCGCCACCTTCCACTGCACACATGACAAAACATGCATCAACCCTGTACAGACCAGCTTGCCTTGCATCTAAGATTATTGGTCATAGCCTAAAAACCTGCAGCCAGGGCTGGGTGTTGCCTGGGATTGCTTCTTTGTGCACGCATTATATGCTGTAGGTGAGTGATGCTACATGTTGAAACTTGGATGTGCTCTCGCGTAACAACTATGCAGTGCGCACGTGCGAGTAGATGCCATTCATCCTGATGCAGACATGCAGAAATCAGAGACAATGGTTCACACAAGTCTGAGGCATTGTGACAGCCAGTTTGAGTGTACAGTGCCGGCTGTTGTAGGCACTGATTACTGTTTTCGGTGATGAGTGTTTAATCAGGGTGGGCTGCTGCAGCTGAGACAAACAGACATGCCATGTAGAACTGAGCTCTGTGGCTGACATGACAACAGCAAGATGCTGCAGCTGCAGTACATATATCTTCAGCAGCACAGCTGAGGCGCCAAATAGAGCAGTAGCAGACTCAACCATTTTCACAAGTTGCATAAGGCTGTGCATCAAGCACTTACCGCAGCCATGAGCATTGGGTAGTTCCATGGGGTGATCAGGCCGACAACCCCTAGTGGCTCTCTTCTGATCTTGCCCTTGAATTCATCCATTGGCAGCTGCAAGGGTTCACCCTGCCTTTTGTCCAGCTTCTCAGCTAGCTCTGCATAGTACTCAAAACATCCTGCCACATCATCCTGTTGCAAGCAAAGCAGAGCTTCATGACTTGGCGCTGTGCACATAAGACCAATCTCAAAATCCAGCAGAACAGTTTTGAACTGTGCAAGGACTTCGACAAAAGGTTCATGTTATCAAGACCACAGGAGAGCAGGTCCTGTGGACCAGCTTGTCAGCTTGGAGAATGGCAGTACATGTGCAGTGCAAGGAGCAACGTCTGACCATGTCCCATTCAGCCTCTTGTATTGGCTTGCCCATGTCAGAAGTCTCCAGCTTTGCTAAGTCAGGTTTCTTCTCCTTGACCTGCAACATGAGAGTTAGTCACCAATTGGACTCTATTCTGCAGAATGCAAACATACAGCTTTAGGAACACGGGTGACTAGGTCCTAATATAATTGTAACTATCAGGCTGCGGCTGCAGTGGAGCCATTGCAGTCTATTGGTTGACCTTCGACTCAGATCGTGCACACCTTCTCAGCGATCGCCCGCAGAAAGCTAGCTCTGTGAGCTCCAGTGGTTTTGCTCCAAACACCGGATTTGAATGTGTTAAGAGCTGCAGACACGGCCTTGTCCACGTCCTCCGCCGTCGCAGCAGGTATAGTTCCTATTTTGCTCCCGGAAGAAGGCGAATACACCTCGAAGGTCTTCCCTTTGACTGGTCTTGTCCAGGCTCCACCAATGTACAGCTGTCGATCTGGAATCGTCATTATGCTTGTTCTTCTCGCAAGTCACGCTGGCGGTTCGGCGCAAGCTGCTTGTTTGCAACTCTTTGACCGACTTGGGGCCTGCAAGGTCAATCCCCAGCTCAACTTACTGATTTAGCTAAATCTGTCATTGACGAGCCAAGGTGCAGGCAATGAAGCTAATGCATTATGTGACCTACGTCATTTGCCAACAAGGCTATGACGCTGGCATCAGTTCGTGCTGCAATGCTGAAAGCAAGACAAATGTCCAGCACACACTGCACTGTTCACTGTGTTATCAGTCTAAAAATAGTCACGTCAATCAAGTTGATGTTTGCAGCAGCAGCTGCTCAGCTGCCTTGAACAGTGCTCCTTTCTGCTGCTGATTCAGCACTGCTGCAATGCCTGTGTCATCGGCTCGAGACTGCATCTGCCGTTTCAATCTGCGACATTCAGCTGTCTTTGGGGTGGTCAGGAAGGTATTCACAAGTGACGTTGTTCCGATGAACTCTTGTTTCTTGCGTGGACTCTGCCTCTGCAGTTGTTTGCTGCCCTGAGACTGCTGCGCGGCAGGAGGCAGCGACTGCAGCAGACTGATGCTGCTGTTGAACCCATGAGGATCGAACCATTCCAGAAGCTGTCTATCCATGCTCTTGAGTCTTGCTGCTCCTTGACCTGATGACGCCCAGATAGGGAAAGCATCAGTGAAGGCTTTCTCCACCAAAGCACGCAAGGACAGGATGACTACTGGGCGGGCAAAGCTTGTAGCCCATTTGCTTTGGTGGTATGCCCTGCTGCGCTGTGCCCACAATTGCACAATGCTGAAGAGCCTCGTGCGCTGTCCCTCTATCTGCATAGCTGCAGCAGCTGCAAGGTCTGCTGCAGAAGATGCCATAGATCCTTGACTGCTGCTCTGCACAGGCTGAAGTGAGGACCGCCGGCTCCAGTTTTGACTGCCCATGACTGATTTCTGACTAACCAGAGCTGACTTCTGGCTGATGAGCATTGATGGTCTCCTGCTCAGGCTTGAGTCCTGAGTGCTGAGCATTGAGCCTCCCCTATTACTAAGCAGTGACTTCTGGGCCATGAGTGATCTTTGCCTGCCAAGCAAGTCTCCTTTGGGCAGCAGAATGGCTGCCAAACGATCTGCTGGAAATGCTGGAGAGGAGACAACAAACTTGTGATACAAGAATGTGACCACGTTGACTGCAAGTGCAATAATGTCCTCTGATACAAGCTGATCTGATGTGCTCTGTATGTCCTGCAGCCAGCACCAATACATCATTGCATTGGCAGCTTGCTGATGTGGCTATCAGCATGGCTAAGCAAGAATTTCACAAAAGAGCACGGCCTCAGGCTGCAGTGCATACGCTGTGCAACACAGATCCTTGAGCACAAAATAGCTGGTATGCTGTACTGATAGGTGCACACGTGAGGCAGACTAGCAACAGGAGGACGGACCAGCTCTTTGAGTTGGCCATGACCACTCTTGGCAGCCCTCGGCAGAGCATTATACCACTCGCTAACGCTTTGCCCAAAATGAAGCTGAATCCGCTTTAAAGATGCTGCCTGGACCTTGAAAGGACGTGACAGCTCCCTTTGCATCTGGTCCAGGTGGCAGTAAATGCCCACTCGCCCTGCCCTTGGCTCAACAGACTGTGGGGATCCTGTCTGTCTGTCAGTTGGTACTGTCTGCTATGCCTCTCTGGGCTACTATGGCTGGGTGCAGCTTGGCTGGCAGAGTCCAAGAAAGCTGCTGCAACGTCTGTGAAGCTTCGGGAGACAATTTTGTATTCCCTGTCGACAGCCTGTGGTCAATGAAACACTTGCAGTGACGGATCCCGCTCTGGTAAGGTCTGATGTAGTTACAGTGCAAGGATACAGGAATCACCTTTTGTGGACACAGCAGATGCACACCTGCGAATCTTCAGGTGACGTCGTCTCCTGTGGACTTAGCGTGCCAACAAAGCCCAGGCGCACAACCTCCTGTGCGTCCGCTTCATGGATTGGAAGCACATCGTACTGCAGAGGTGGTGGCACCACCAGCACCTCATTGTGTCTATGCCCTGATGCCTATGATCCAAGCAGCCACATGTTGAGCTCTCTGGCACAAAGCAACGCGAGGGCAAAGTAGGGTTGTCACAACAAACCTTGAGCTTCGTCTGCAAGCAGTCCGCTGTTAAGGGCAGTGCCTTGCGAACAAGATCTTGAGCGGCTTGTGTTGGGTTTGCTCCAAGATATTCCAGGTATTTGGCTGCGTACTCGGGCTCGATGACCTGTATGCAAAAGGTGGAGAGCCTCCTGGTGAAGACTGTGGTGATGGCTACAAACGACAGTCTCATTCAAGGCGGGCAGCATGAGGTTTGACTGACGAACCTTGAGCAAATTTGACTCTTCTAAGTTGGTAGCTCTGTCTGTCAGAGGGAACACAAAACAAGGTAACGTCTGTGTAAACCCCAAGGTCGCTGCAGGCACCAGTCCTGCTGTAGCCGCTGACATCTGCCTGTGACAAGCAAGGCAGTCTGCTCAGCCTGAAGACTCTGTTACAATCGGCTCACATTCTGTCAACCCGTTGCAATGTCTGGCTTGGAAGCAAGTTTGGTCCTCGTGAACGCAACCCGTTTGAATACACGGAGACTCGTGATTCAAATCCAGAGCAAGCAGCACTACTGGGAAGTACTCATCCGCAGCAGCGCTTCGTACTGGATCGGCATCGCTTGTCCACTGGGATCACAAACGTCGTGCATGACTGACTCCTCTGTTCTAGGTGAATGAGCACTTTTGGACCGCACTTCCAGCTTATTCTCCTCCAAAGGCTGTGATCATGACGGAGGTAAATGACGAGGCCACAAACGCGCTGATTGCCTCATTGCTCGCCGAAGACAACCACTATACCGAGTACGACGCGTACAATATGGGAGCTGAGTCTGGGGACGATGACTGGGGAGGGTCTAAGAAGAAAGCGAGAAAAGGTATGCCTGCACAGAGACATTAGGTCACAGCTAATCACACTTTACATACATGCGCGCATGACTTCACAGCCACTATTTCAGTTGAAATTGCATTTGGCTGTGTTCTGCCGCTTGTAACAAGCCACTTGTTGTGCCAGGCGTGGCAGGGCGTAAAAGCAAGGGCTCCAAGACTGCAGCAGAAGCAGCAGCAGCAGCAGGGCCTGATGGTGAAGTGGACTTCAAGCCAGACAGCAAAGCTTCAGAAGAACCAAATGGTACCTCCACTGAGCAGGAACTCAGTGCTACAGGCAGAAGGAAGCGCAAGGACACAGGCACTAACAGAACCCAGAGCAGAGGCTGGTCAGAAGATGAAGAATGCCTCTTTGCAGAGGCCCTAGACCTACACGGCAGAGACTGGAAGGCAGCAGCAGCCCATGTGGGGACCAGAGATGCAAGAGCATTCACCAGCCATGCACAAAAGTTCTTCATAAAGCTGGCTATAGCTGGAAAGCCTGTGCCACCTAAGGTGGCAGAAACAGGGCAGGGCTATACCCTTTCGGGGAAGCCCTTGGACCCTACTTCCTCTGCTGCAAGAGCGTATGGCCTGAAGCCAGAGGTTCTGGAAAGTGAGGCAGCATCCGCAACTGTGCACCACAAATCATGGCGTTCCGCTTGACATGACCAGCATGGGCTAGCTGTGAAGTGAGACTGTGAGATCTGCCAAACACACAGCAATCATGCTTATACTTAGGGCAGAAGCTTGCATCAGGGCTACAGCTCACACTGCGCACACACTTCCCGCCTGCACGCAAGTGTCACCGACAGCTGCTGGAACAGCTAGCATCGGTGAAAAAGAAACAATGTCAAAGTCAGTGATGCTGTTCATGACATCAGGAAATTCACGCATGCCAGGCAAGCGGACTGCCATGACACATCATCTATTTGCTTGTGCAGGACTGCAGGCAAGCAACAGTGCTGCTCTTGCTGGCTTCCAGTCCCTGCCAGCATCGTCCAGTGACCAGCCAGAGAAAGAGAATTGCAGCATAGCAGGTGAGGGTGACGACCAGCAGGCTGCAGCTGAACTTCCCTGCAACAAGCGGCAGAAGCGAACTCCAAAAGAGATCAAATCGCCCAGACCGCCCAAGTCTCAGAGTGAGGCAGCAGCAGGCGCATACAGCCCGCCTGATATCAGACCGCCTCCCGAGCCCACTGAATATGCAAAAAATCGGCCTCGCAGGTGAGCAGTTGACCCCAATGGCAGCATCAGCCATATACATTCATTACTGACATGCGCAGCGTAAGGTGGTTGTCTGCTTGCTTGGTGCCTGTGCCCACCTGTGCGTTCATTGACTAGTCAACCCCACTAGAGCATGCAAATAGATCTGCAATTGGACAGCAACTTATCAAGCTGTCAGACCTTGAGCAACAGGCATGCAATGAGTTTTTGCACAGCAATGGGTCCACCAGACAATAAATCTACCAGGCAAATGAGCAATCCAGCAAGCCAGTAATCAATACATCGGTTTGCTTTCCAAACTGACGCAATCAAATGGCTGTCCCACCAGAGCTCTCATTAGCATGATTTTGTTGCACATCACATCCACCTGTGCTTTCAGGCCAACAAATCTAATGACTTGTATCTGGCTCCACACCCCATGCTGTCATCACATAAATTGAAGCAACATATTCCTGGTGCAGGGAGACAGGCAGGGCTGGAATGTCTTTGGGGCACACCACTGAGTCCCTAGAGCTGGTGAAGTGCTGTGACTTTGTAGGCCCCCCAGGCTCAGGGGCACCCCTGGCCCAGCCCTTCCAAGTGGAGGTGGAAGCACAGGTAAGCAGGAGACACAGGGCTCAGCCTCTCAACCTGCCAACGTCTTCTTTTGGGTTGTGCTGCCCACAAGGTTTAGCCGTAAGGGTGTGCACTCATCACCACAGCACACAGTAGCATTTACATGTGGTTGCTACTCAAGCCACTTCTTGACTGCACATAAACACTGCTGCAAAATCCTCCGGAATGCACCACTTTGCAATCCCCGCTACAACTCACATCATGCCTCCGGGTGTAGCCTTCTGTCATGAACCAAGACACGTAACGGCACTTACCTGACAATTGGGGAAGACACGTGTGCATTGGATCGTGAATGACTGATGCGCAAGTGACTCAATACTGCAGGTGCATCTTGTGATGGACTTCCACGCTCATCTGAGCAGCTGTGAGATCATCGGGCTGCTGGGGGGCCAGTGGGACAGTGAGAAGAAGATGATCAGTATCAGGCAGGCCTTCCCCTGCCGGCGAGCGCTGGGCAGCCACTCAGGTACCTCAGTTGAGCTGGATCCTGAGGCTGAGGTGGAGACTCGAGCCCTCATGGATGCCCAGGGCTTGACACCTGTTGGCTGGTGACTCCCAAGCCCTGCTGCACACATGCTGTGTGCATGTTGACCTCGACTGCATGATGCTTGCTCTTTGTGATGCAGGCTACAAGTCATGCCTTGCTGCTACTGTGGAGCAAAGCATTGGTTGCGCAGTCCAAGGCTGCAGTTTGCAATCGAGGGTAGAAATAGGGGTTCAGAAATCTATAGACAGGATGTGTGAGAGCAGCAGTGGCTTGCCACACAGACTTTAAACATCAGGCAGCAGGCCACAGCTGAGTGAATTTATTGACGAATTCTCTCAGCACAAATGACAGCGAGCTGCACATTCAGGATCAGGGTTTGGGGCAGCATCCCAAACAATTTGTGATTTTCTCATATACCTCAGCACATTCTGACAATTCCACTTGCACCATGCTTAGATGCAGACAAGGCATATGCTGCAACTCTTGGTAGACATTGCATTCATGTGCCAGCAAGCTGTTGTCACTTCCAAGTGCATTGTTTGATGAAGCAGGTACCACAGCCACCCCATCTTTGCCCCCAAACCATCACAGAAGGACAACGAGAACCAGCGCAACTACCAGGCCCTGTTCCGGTGCGACAAGACCAGGCTGGAGCCCTTTGTTGGAGCCATTGTTGGGCCCTATGACCTGCAGCTGCCTACTCAGGTCTGTACAAGCTTGCAAGTATATTCCTGGTTGTTGTAGCAATGTTGGATGTGTGATTCCTGGGTTGCACGGCCAGCCTTTGCATCTACAGACAGCTCACCTAAGCCTGTATACGCTATGTACCTTTGTACATGCACAAACATCCTGTAACACCAGGCTTTGCGCCTCACATACATGACATGGTCAGCCACACATGGCTTGTATCTCGCTGTCTGTCAGTCTGTGTGTCTGAACACTTCATCAGTGCTTGGACAGTTGTCCTTGGCCTGCCCCCTGTCTGCACAGCTGCCACGCTCAATTTCCAGCTGTGAGAGTGTGTGTTTGCAGATTGCAAGTGATGCCTGGCTTGTACAGTAAAGGACAACGGCTGCATGACTGGCGCAGGCATCAGCCTTCACATGGTTTGTAGTACAAACAAGATCTGGAGATCTCACGCCCTTCAGTGTCAGGCACACCGTGAAGCCCATGCTTGCCATGCCTGATGAGCAGACACAGCAGCAGCTTCTGGACTTAACAGAGGCTGTGAAGGATGACTATGGGCGTGTGGACCTGTCAAGCATGTGGCGACCCTATTCACGGTACTCACTCAACACAGCTCAGCCACAACACTAGCTGCAGCAATGTGCACAGACAGCCAACATATCCCTCTGCTGACTCTGTGGCAGCTTTTTATGCATGGTGCCAGAACTCCAGTTGCAACATGCAAGCATTGTTAGTAATGTGTGTGATTGCACTTGTTGGTGTGTTGGAAACACAGCAGCGCTTAGTGTGATGATCTTGCAGGCTAGTAGACGCCCAGCCTATGGGAGGCCCATGCAGCCGCCTTGACAAGATGAGAGCAGCCTTACTTCTTCATCTACCCTTTACCCCAAACAACGCTGCTGCTGTGACTGACCTAATTCTGAGGCTTGTCAGACATATACAGACCAGCTGGGGCCTTGCTTTGGGTGTCAAGGCCGGTGCATCAAACGACAGTTCTGCTCAAGCTGCTGTGCAAGGTGAATTGCTTGTCAAGCACGCCGATGCTGCCAATACTGTCATCGTAGAAGCTGCGGCACTGCCAGAAAGCACAAAGGACAAAGTCAATTTACAGAAGCTGCAACAGCAGTCATAGTTGCAGCTGGTCAGATGTAGCTGTACATTTGCTTGTGTGCAAATGGTGCAGTACTGTAATGCAGATACTGAGTTTCATTATGGTCAATAGCAACCATCAAACTATTGATATGGCTGTCATGAGTAGAAGTATCATCCTGATCTTACTTTCTGCAACTGTGGAGACACTTGCAGTATACAATCGTTGCCAAGAATAGATTCCGCAACAATGTCACTGAAACTATGCTGCCAAGTCGTTTGAGAGCATTGAGTCGTCATCAAATGTATTTCCGCCAGTGATAGCCTGTCTTCCATGTGTACACCCCAATCACCTGTTGGACGCATATGAAAGCAGTGAATAGACCAAAATATGCTATAATCCTCTGCGTTGAAGCAGATTTGGCCTTGGGGGCTATGTAGACCACAAGGGCAAAAGCTAAGCCAACAGATGTGTATAAGCTTCCCATGACAAATCCTTCTGTACCTAGTTGGCCCTGACCAGGCATAAAGTACCGTGGAGCTTTTGAGTTGGGATCAATTGTCACCATGGGCATGCCTCTGATTATGTTGTGCATACCACCTGAGACAGAAAACCAATACACAAACAGTGTGGCCAGGGCATAGAAGACCATATTTTTCATGAAATCAGCATAGAAAATCTTGTATGCAATGTACAATATGCTACTCAGGAACGAAAGCGCTACAAATGGAAACCACCAGGCCTGGAATATTGTAGGCTTGTCCACCTTTCCGATGTCTATTCCTGTTTTCTCTCTGACGAAGGAGACCATGTCATTGACTTCAATTGGTGACTTTGCAAATGTCTCTGGCTTCAGCATGTCCTGATCCTTCAACTTGATATTCTCGCCTGGATTAACGTTGAGTGTCGCAGGCAATCGAAAGATGAACAGAGACTGCGCATTGAGCCTCCGGAATACGTCTTGTGTGCTTTTTTCAAAGTTTATCTCTGTGAAGAACAGCTTGCCCTTGGACTCTGATCCCTTGAAGCGATCTCGGTGGGCCTTTGCCATAAAACCGTAGTCCTCCCGGAGTTCCCGCAGATGCAGCTGAGGTTTATCTTGTAGATGTTTTGCGTTGAGAAACACCACAAGCTGGTATGAACGCCGTCTGCCGGACGTATACTTGTCAAACTGTGCTGAATTCAGCTCGATGACACCGTCTGTGCTGCTTTGTTGCAGCTTGCTGAGGTCGACTGCCTGCAGCATTCAATGCATGTGATAATCATCATCCAAGAGGCGCATCGAACGTGTACCAGACGCGGTGCTTCAGAACAGCATACCCTTTCATCTGTAGACTTGTCGCTGACAGGCATTTTGGCATGGCACAGACCCACGAGGCCGCAAGCTAGAAGGATGCTAACAGCAAAGCCGCACAGCCTCATTGTTCTGAACATGACGGCAGTCTGTCGGTGCACAGGCGAACTGCAAAATCTGTGTTGCCCTTACAAATGCTCAATCATGCATGCAGTCTGTCTGGCATTGTGTTCTTAATACGGTAGATGTGTACAAGTGCGCTACATGGCAAAATAACCCACCAGTCTGAGAACTTCAATGTAGAACCGTCGGTTGAGATAATCAGTGTTTTGTTGGCAACCTAGCTTCACAGAACAGCATCTGTGAGGTCCCAGTGGCCAACACACACACAACACCAATGCGCCCAGCAATCAACAGATAATAACCCTTGCCCGCAACTGTAGACATTCATGATGCAAAAACAAAAGCTGCATAAATGCAAAGGGTTCAAAGGGACATGCAGTCACAGTGCAGTTGGCACAAAACACCCTCAGTGCAATCAAACTCAAGGTAGACAACCCAACAGCACAGTACAAGCATTGCAAATGCACGTTTTAGCTAGGATGCAATTAGCGCGGCACCGTGTTTGTGCAAACCAGGGCAACCCTTGCAACGACTCACACTATATCTGACAGGTCCAAGCACGGCATCTTGCAGCACTCCCACCAAAGTTGCCATGACTGAAGCACTGTGCAAAGATGGCGTCAGCATGTGCAGCATGGCCAGGTGCTTTCCTGCAACCTGCCACGGCCCATTCTTCAGCACTTGAACAACGCTTCTGTGGTATGCTTCTAAGCACAATGGTAGAAATTAAAAAGGTGTGTCTGCAGCTGCTTCCCATAGTCGCAGGTTAGCCATCACTCCCTCCAGCATGGGCTGTGCCTCCTCAAACAGCTCTGCCATTGCTTTGAACAGCGGAAGCCCCACAATGTTGAAGAAACCCAGCTGCAGCCACAGTCCAGGCCTGTCCTCCACAACATCATATGAGAGAGAGTGCCAGCCCAACTAGGCTGATCAGAGGGGCCCAAACAGCCCAAAGTAACAAGGTGACAGCAGGCAAGTCGGGCAGGCTTGCTCAGGCGGCCACTCTGTTATGAGCTGTGATTTGCATACCAGCAAGACCGCCCTGTTCCTGAGAAGAATGTGCTTGCATGCATACTTGATGAATACTCAGCTATCTCCAGATTAAATGTAGGCCAACAGTGCCAGCTTTGGGTCAGAGGTGCACATGCTATACATAGAGGAAGCAGACGGTGCCGACCCAGTGTCATGGTAGCTGTTGCAACATGTGTGCGTGCACACAAACCTGGGACCGTGTCATGCCTCCAGTCTGATTTCTGTCCATCAAAGGGCTGACAGGCAGACCGACAGCCCTCTCCTTGTCGCCCTACAACGTCAACACAACAATGTAACAATGCTGTCCTGTCTCAAAGTGATAACAACAACTTAGTAACGCTGCAATGTCTGCCATGCTGTCACACATATGTTGCTCAATCAACACAGTCAGACTTCTCATCACAAGGTAGGAGGAACTTTTGCAGTGGAGCAGTTGGTGAGCTTTGTACATGGTCATGTCTGCCGCACATGCACCTCCCTCAAAAAGACAAAACTAAGGCAAAACGCTACATCAGGAATAGCAAGAAAGCACTTGGCGTGCGCACCTGCCGAAAGAACTCCTCCTCTAGTTGGAAAGCCCAGCGCTTGTGCGTTTTTGCAGGTGCTGCCAGATGACCAATGTCGGCGCACTTCAGCACCATCTGCATGCCAGTGCAGCTGGGTAAGATCACCACAAAATGCACCTGCTATCGTGCTGGAATATGCATCAGTCACAATTCATTGCCATGATGGAAGAGCTCAGCAGTGCCAAAGCAGTGCCGATTGCAAGGCATGCCGGAAACACTGGTGGGGCAATGCAATCTGGCATTGCATTTTCATGACGAAGCAGGTTTCCTCTTTTTGAGATGATGTGTCACATCCCAAAGCAGCGTAAGTGATGCATCAATTGAATGCATCATATCTGCACACCTGATGCACCAGCGTTTTGTCTTGAGGCTTGACCTCGTTCCAGTTCATGGAAATGCCTGTGCTTGGCTTGGGTGCATCACTGCTGGGTGCGGGCTTGAAGGCAGCCTGTCAAGCCAGAAACTTTCACCAATTGTGGCACAGCCCACGACAAAGGCTGACAAAAGTCGTTTGGCTTGCAGTGGCAGCAGAATTTGTGTGGCATGTCATCTAATGACGCCCAATGTCATGTATATAATCCTGCTTGTCAGCGCTAGCTGACATTTGTAGTCTAGGCATGTGAGCCTTGAACAGACTTTACAACATGTCTGTCTGTGCTGCCATGCATGTGTTACATGATGTTGCCGCCTGGAGTAATTCTAGATGAACAGGTGACATACCTGAAATCTAGAGATAATGTCAAAGTGCTTCTTCATGTCAGTGCCTAGCACTTGATTGATGCACACATCTCTGTAGCGCCGCAGGTTGGTGGGGTGTGCCATGAACTCAACCTGCAATGTATGATAGGTGTGAAAACACTAGCCAATGACTCCAGAGGACACAGCATAAATAGGAACAGGGATTCAAAGCATATCACTGACAGCGACACTTTGTTGATTCATGCATGCACATCACAAGTCACTACCGTACGTAATGCAAGTATGCTCATTTTGTTAATTGTTTCAGAAAAAGCGCGAGCTGACTCAAATGCCATTTGACTTAATTCATTTCTGCTTCCAAGCTGCATTAGGATATGTTATGTAAGATTTGTAATTTTTGAGCACGACAGGTGCATTTGGCTTGCTCTAGCCTCAGCACGGGTCGTAGCATGATATACGCGCTTCAGAGGCACATAAAACAGTCAATCAGGGGAGCAATAAGTTGAGCCAGTGCGCCATGACTAGGTTTTGGACCATGATGCCACCAAAAAAGCAGGCAGTGACTCTTGTAAAACTTGATTTTGGGAAACTTGTGACATTCCAACAGATTTTGGACATGCACAGGTATCCAAGAGAGACAAGACTTGTCCTGCACGTACCTAGCTCATCATGAGCTGAAAACGTAAAATTGACTATCATTAACATTATTATTATCATTATTATTATTATGATTACAATTATTATTATTACAAGTATCCAAGGATACTCAAAGCCCAATAAGTTTGTTATGCAGCCTGCACTGGTAGTGCATCTGGGAATTGATTTGATGATCTGAAAGTCTCAGCTGGCCACAGCAGACAGTAAGTGACAGCCTGTTGTGCATGCAATCTTGAATGCATGTCTTTGTCAAAGACCTGTGTCTCACCGGTATGAAGCAGTTGTGTGGGTCTTGTATCAATCTAGTGGAAGCAGCCAAGTGGAAGTTCTCCAGCGGTGACTGGTCGTTGTAGGTAAGAGCCAGCTCATGCCGGGTTTTGATCAGGAAGTCGTTGTTCACACCTGTGTGACCTGCATGAAGAACCCCATGGCTGACAACAGACCACATCACCACCAAGAAAGTGCAGCACAGTGAATATACCCCAGCCTTGATGCAATGCAGAGCAAGCTGGTGATCAGCAAGGGGGGCTGACGACTGATGCAATCTTGCTACATGCATTGAATGCAGTGTCGCAGGGCATGGCTACATGGCTGTGCAATCTGCCAGTCACCAAGGCGAGCTGTCAGCTTGCGAGCTGTCAGTTTGCGAGCTGTCAGTTTGCGACCCAGGCAGGCTACATGGGGCAAAGGAGTAGCCACCGTAATCATGTATGGCTGCCGACCAGTAGGAGGAGAAGTGCTCCAGGGGGTCCATAGCCTGGCTCTTCAGAACACCCCCATGGCACAGCAGCATGTGGGTCATCTGAACTACAGACGCCACGTGAATGCTGCAGCAAACAAACAGCTGACAAAGCGGGCCTGGAGCAGAGAAAGCCAGAACAACATGTGTGCAATGCTACCACGTCAAGGCATGCAACATAAAAATCTTTTCGCCTTATGGTCTACGTCCGCATGCAGGAACAGTAGCACACACAATCCATGAGGGTAGCGCATGATGCTTTACGCCATACGCAGCATAGTATGACAGCACATGCATGCTGTACGTGAGGGAGGCAGGCAGAGTCTGCAACGGCATCGCCTGAACATTGACTTCAGGCATGCTGTACAAGAGGCAGAGGCAGAGGCTGCAAATGTATTGCTGAACATTGACTTCAGACTCCCTATCAAGCTAGACATTTGCGGCAAAACATTCCAGGGTCATAATTGCAGTATGGGGTGGAGAGTCCACCAGGTTCTGACCTGTTGTGATAGGGGTTGTCACTCTGATACCCTGCTTCTAGTGCTTGTAGTATCCGGCAGAGCTTCACCTCATCAAGCTTATACAGTTGCACAAAGCCTGCACGCTTGACCAGGTGGAAGGTGAGCATGGCTAGTGTGTTGCCAGGCGTAGCCTCTGTGAAACCAAATATGTCAAAACGCCAACTCAGCTCAGCTTCCTGCAGCTTGCAGAAATAGATATCAGGCAGACATTGTGCCAGGTCCATATCAGCTTGCACACACGGTTTTTGTCACTATCAAGCTGCTGTTCTCAGCTCAGCTTAGAAAGTGGTGGGTCACTGCAGTGCTGATGTGACATATGCTACTGTCCACTGGCGGCCACGGCAATTGCATACATGCCATTGCTCAATCGATTTATGCCTTTGTGATGTGACGTGCAGGCATTGACTGCAGCGCAGTCTTGGTGCACTGGCATGATGTCGCAAGCATCAGTACATCTGCTGCATAGGTTCAGGACCTGCCTGTAGGAATCGTTCCACCAAGGGGGTCACTGACAGAGCAATCATTGCAGTAAGGTCCTCTGAAGACTGATGCCTGGGCGGCGTCAATGAAGATCCGGCATCGTCAGTGGGTGCACTGGATGCAGATGTGTCAGCAGAGGGGGCAGGGTCCTCAACTTGACAAGGATCCCCCTGGCCATCTCCGTGTGATCGCTTCCACATGACAGAGTGAGTGCCCTACGCGCAAAGCATTGTTCTTGTAGCCAGTATCCACCGACTCACTGTATTACAGCTCTTGCATTGAAAGCTTGAGTGTAAGTGGCCTGTCAGATTGAATACGGGATGGGGCACAAGCATGCAGCTGCATGTGCCCTTGAATGCAATACCCCTGGACATTTCAACACCTGATGATGATAAGGTCTGGTACATGTTGACCATAATCCTGGCAGCGCACAGTGTTTCACAAATGCATTGTGCTTTCTGCTGGGCTGGAGCAATATGAGGCAGCATGGGCTAGGCATTTCGACATTGGAGTATGACGACACTGGCCTTGGAGGGTGCCTGCTGTGGAGTGATGCTGAATGCACATCCTGCAAGGTAGGGTGGTTCTGTGAGTAAGGGCGATCAGCTGCATGACTGTCACTACAGTCTGTTCTGATTTGATAGGCTTGCAGCAGCAATGTAGCAGTGACACTCATTACCTTGAGCAGTTGCAGCATGGACTGGCCAACTTCTGAGTCCATGTCATTGTCCTTCAGCAGCTGTTGCTCCAGGCCCACAGGCTGTCGTAGACTAGCTGTGTCAGACATGCTCAGCACATTGTACAGCTCTATTGCTGTATGCACAGAGGGGGGTGTACCCTGCAGAAGCCTCACCCACATGAGCTGCAATGACTGGAGGACACTCAGGAGGACGTTGACGTGACTCTGAGCTTTTCAGCCTGAGCTGGTTTGACTTGAGCAGCGTGTTGCGCGGCGCACGTGTCCCATAGTGACACTGTATGATATGCTGCACAGCGCTCAGTGCTGTGGGCACACAACTAGGACAAACTGCTGTGTCAGAATTGCTCAGCATGTGACATTGCTTGATTGCAGTCTGCGAGGCAGCACTGCACCCTGCAGTGCAAACCATAAGCAGGCATCAAAGTGCATGGTCTGCTATGCCAGCGTCACACAATCTGATCACAAAGCTGGACAGCACACAAGATGAATGCATACAAGCAGCACCTTGATGATGCTCTGCAGATAGCCCAAGGTTTTATCAATGGGGGTGTCAGAATCAAAGCTGGAGCTGGCAAACTTGTCCTGCAGGACAGCATCCAGGCGCTGTGCAAGGCCCTCAGCCTCTTGCTCCAGCCTGCGCTGCTCCTGCTCCAGTTCCTGGTTGTGCCTGCATGTGAAAAGCTGTGCTGATCATGCTAATCGCCCGCATCTTGTAAATGATGTAGTCTGTTTTTATGGATCTGACATTCGTGACTATAGCATAGCTGCATACACACTCAGATGACAGACCCACCGTGCTGCTGCAGGTGCATCACCACACGCGGCAGATCAAGGCACAACAGGTACATGCAGGCATGAGGGCTACACATGAAGGTCATAGTGTGCATAAAACATCAGCTGCATGGGTTGCAAACAGCTAGACATGCATGGTGGCTGCCCTAAGACATATTGAACACAACTTGGCAGTCTGCAACTACATGGTTCAAAATCGCAGACAAACAATGCCGCGTTGCTGGGTGCAACAGCACATTCACAGAGGTGAGGACTGTTCCTACCACTATTTGCAGGCTTGAAACTAGCGTGAATGTGTGAAACCCAAAGCACTCAGCAAGATCACTCAAGCCAGTGGCACAATGACTACCAAGTAAAAGTGCACATGTGTGCTGCACTGCGACAACCTAGCAGAGATGCTGCATTGTCACACCTCTGCAGGGCTTCCCCTTGCGTCGTCAGTTGTTCATTGATCTTCACATCCCTGGTGACATCATGCCTTTTCACCAGCACTGCTAAAGTCTCGCTCACAGGGTCCTGCATACATGTGGCATACTTGTGTGAAGCAGATGCTGCCGCATGCTGGCAGCACATGGTCAAATTTGCCGCGCTGCAAGACCCACTGCGCAGCCGAAAAAGGCATCAAAGTGAAAAGGGCGACCACAGAGGCACATCTACAAGTGACAAATTACACAACAGCTTAGCTGACAAATGCTTTTGTCCCATCCATGCATAGCCAATGATGGCACTTGCTTTGGCAGTGGTGAACCCAAACCAGCTGTCAAAGTGCAGGTCGGAAGAAAAGGCACACCGTCATTGGCCACATCTCAATTTTGGCCCACTTGGCTGTGCCGTCAGAACTACTAAGGTAAGGTTGCAAATGGCAATGATGCTCCAGCTGCAAGCCAAAGATGGCATTCAAGCCTTCTTCAAGAGCAGTGCGAGCCTCTTCTTTGCCGCCTGCGAGCATTGGGTTCAGGCTGCAGTACTGACCAGCCCACCAGGAAGCAAGCAGCATGCTAGCACACCTGGCAGGCGACAATATGGGACCTTGTGTATATCAGCTTGCCTGCAGCATGATTTATTGCTCCTTTGACATGCACTGTTGCCCTGACATGCGCAGTGGGGGGGCAGGTTGGCGGCAGCACAGCATAAAAGTTTGGGCTGTACCTGGGTAGAGCTGGTAGGGTCCAAGGTGGAACAGATGCTTTAGGGTGATCCCTTCATCATGGGGTCCCTTTATGTAGGCCATGTCACCTGAGCAATGGCTGCATTGTTGCTGCAAAGTTGGCATGTTTGGCACGATGCTGCATGTTGTTGGCGTGCTTGTGTTGGGTAGAAGAGGCGGTAAGGCGTAGGTGCTTATGTGCTGCTACAACATATGTAATTTGCGTGTAAAATATTTGAATGCCGGCACAAGTGTCCTTCGTGCACACTTGTTGGGCATCACTGTCCTTGCAATGAGTGGGCTGCACTAATGACCTAGATGCAACCAACGTATTTGGCAGCACTGCAAGCCCATAGGCAAGCTGACTGCAGATTGCAGTCCAAGTACCTGAACCCTGGTCATAAGCTTCCAGCGCTGCCTTGCTGGCATGCAGCAGTGAGCCCTGTTGATTGAACAGGAAACTATGCTTTGCACTGCGGTTATGCATGGCTGCGCCACGCATCTCTGCCGTGCTTGCTTCAGTTTCAACAATGTAAAGAATAGCAGTTTCGACATGGCCTGCTGACTCAACCCTGATTGCCTGCAGCAAGAACAGCCTGCAGGTAGTACCTGTGTCCTGAAGTGTTGCTGCCATGTTGTGCTAGAGCTATCCAGCATTTGCAGTCAGCATGGTGGTGGGTTTACAGTAATTTAGCATGCTGTGTGGTGTCAGGGCGCGTCAAGTACCTCTTGCAGACAGAAGCAGTCTGCTGTAGCTGGGCCATATGCCAAACAGCTTTGCAACCATGCACAGATCAGCCGTGACAATATACAACTGTACAGGCACATATGAGTCCTGTACACAGGCAGGCACATTGCTCACCTTACTGTGTGTCCTAGCCAAGTGCATTGGCATGTCAGGACTCACACCTTCAAATACTGGACCGAACAGCTCATGCACGTCCATCCTTGTCTGCACAGACTTGCCCTGGAACAGGACATGGTCAACAATCATCAAACCAGCTTGTGATCAGCTGTGAGCAATTCAGTGACTGCTAAACTAACCAACAGATTGCTCCTCAGCCGAATTCGCCTCCTTGACCGGACTTCTTCTGTCATGTTGTCTATAGCATCTGCAAACGCTGTTGCGCTTCTCGGCTGACCAAACTGTTCAAGACATACCTTGTTCTGAAAAATAGTTCGGCATGTATGTTGTAGGCCACCACGCCTGCAGGGTGACAGTCCCTGTCAGGTTGATCAGGCACGTACAAGTCTGTGTTGAATGCACTGACAGGTGCTTGAATCAGGCAGCAAAATTCCAAATCAGTCAGGCTACAGCTGCAAAAGCTGCTCTGTTTGGTGTCAACAGTACAGTCAGCGGTGTTTGTCATGGAACAGTTCAGGTAACATCAGGGTGCACAAGGTGAGACTGAGAGATGAGACTGACAGATGAGGGTACCTGTGGGGGTTGTCATACACGCCTGAGACTGTCACCGCAATCGGATTGTGCAGTTCATTCAGAACTTGCAAGTCCTGTACTGTCCAAATATGGTAAGAGGGCTTAGGCAAGCGATATACCGTTTGCTGAGGTGAGTCTGGGGAACTATTCGCGCTTGCTGCAGACCCTAGCAGCATTTGGTTCAAGCTGTCTTTGTCTCAGTGGAAGTCGCGGCATTGATAGTGAGTCCTTAGCTTGCTTGAACGACATGTATGATGCAGTACACCTCCGTTCGGCTTTCTGTCAATGCGTTGTGGAACAAAAAGCCACATATCATCGAGACATGACGAGGCCAAGGATTCAATCATTCACTTGAAGGTCGTTGGCCGACAAACAACGTTGATGACAGAAGTTCTGTCACAGAAGTGTTGCAGCGTGACTAAGTTCATTCATTAGATTTTAACGATTGGTCGGTTGGTCATGATGCACCCTGGCTGATTCCACTGCTACTATATGCTGATGACCTCATCATGTTGTCTACAACAGCAGCAGGGCTGCAGAGGCAGCTTGACGCATTGCAACAGTTCTGTCATCAAAGGCAACTCAGTGTCAATCTGGCTAAGACCAAAGTGGTTACGTTTGGATCAAAAGCTGCATGTCAAGCCTTTGTGTTCAATAGCAATGAAGTGGAGCGAGTGGAGTCATACAAGTATCTTG
>JAABUP010003106.1_pt1 | contig 30111 bp, 41 predicted proteins | sample 5559201 | NCBI WGS metagenome assembly JAABUP01 (sample SAMN10711887, study PRJNA513373) | rock metagenome | isolation source: Antarctica rocks | place: Antarctica | reverse complement strand
GACAGAACTCAGCCAACTGTCCAGGCAAGAACAACAGGCTTTGCTTTTATTGCAAGAAGCTTGGAGATCTCAAGCATGAGCGCGCTTCATGCACAGATGTCCAGGCTTCTTGCAATAAAAGCAAAGCCTGTTGTTCTTGCCTGGACAGTTGGCTGAGTTCTGTCTGCCTGCTAAACCCCTTGATTGCCTTGCTTATGGCTGCTGTCTGTCAGCTTTTGCCATGTAGATTGGCTCTGCTTCCTCACTATTGAGCTCCTGTTCTATGTGCAGAAGACTGGGAAGGATGGCGTCCAAAGTAGGCTCCCTGACAGTGGTGAGCAGTACTGTCTTCACCACAGCATAGTCTTTAGGTACACTTATCACTGTCTGCTTGTTATCGATCTGCCACAGACTGCCTATATGCAGCCTGCTGGGACTAACCCTTGATAAGCTAGCATTGTCCGTAACCATTACTCACAGGTCCTGAATGGCTCAACTGACTAAACCTAAGTGCTCACACTTTCAACAACACACAAACTTGATCAAGACCCAAGCGGATCTGGAACATGAGTGTCCAAGGTAAGCTGGCCATGATGGTGCCTCTACTGCAGGAGACAGAACTTCCAAGTAACAATGACAAAAAAGGCATATGCAGTGCACGTGCAATGATACCTCATCAGGAAACTCAACATCATCCTGTTCAGCCCGCCGCTGCCGCTTGAACTCAGCAAAGGACTGCTCTCCTGCAGCTTCAGAATCCTGCACAAACAGCAAATCAGTCAGCTGTGCTCATGACTGAAGACACGCTGTACTAGTAGCATTGCAGCTTTGCAACCAACGCTCAGCCAATCTAACACAATGTATGGCAGCCAGCGAGCTGAAACAACAAGCTGACAGCGCATTATACTGCACATGATCGTGCGAGCTGGAAGCACATAGTTGCGTAGGTTTAAAGCACATGGTTGCATAGGTTTAACGCACATGGTTGCATAGAATTTTAAAGAAGGAGAAAATATGATATGGGTACAGAAGCAAGCATGTGCAGCACTGTGTTGACCTGCATGTCATCTGTCTGGTCATCTTCTTCATCAAGATCTGCCATGGAAGCAGCCCCATCCATGGCCCCCTCCCCAAACCTGGGCTCAGCGTCACCACCCTGCCTCTCAGCTGCCTCGTCCTCTTCTTCACTGTCGCTGTCCCCCATGTCCTGCATCTCTTCTTCTGTGATCCAGGCTGCTTGGTAGTCGCTCATGCCAGCTGGCAGGCGTCGCTTCCGCTTGCTGCCTTCACTGCTGCCTCTGGCCTCTGCTTCCATCAGCTCCTGCACACACACACACGTGTATGTGTGGAAGTAGCCTTGTTTACCTACTCCGTCCAGAGAAGCATGACACTGTCATTCACTGCCTTCACTGCTTTCACTGCTTGTGCTCTGCTGATACTTTTATCAGCCTCAAGCCCTGTTGCAGGGATTCCTCTGCGGTTGAGATTGTTTCCAGCAGCTTCTGTAGCTGTACACAGCTTCTAGCACCATTTCGGATGCCGTGCATTAATGTAGCTGACTTATACAACTGAAGTGCATGGTAGCTGCCTTGGCAACAGTCCTTGATCTGTCACTAAGTACAGATGTATGTGTCCCTCTCAAAATTGAGGCCTCTATGCACCCACTCAAGCAAGGTGGCAGAGTACTGGTGGACACAGTCAATGTTGCATCCAAGCGAAACTCCAAGCACTGTTGAGGTGACGAGAAGCTTTAGTAGGGTGCTATGTTGAGGTGAAGCACAGCCAGACATATAGCATGCCAGAAACACTGGCCTGCTTAAGCCATGACATCTGTGGTGTAAAACAAAAGGCATTGCAAAGTGATGACAACAGCTGCACTTGGTCTGGGCTGAGATCATGCTATATCAACAAGACGCCTCCTGGTTCCAAACCAGACCTTCTGCAGGAGTCTGAGCAAGGTTTGCAAGCCCTGTGCGCAGCATATGCGGCTCACACATACCTCAGTTGTGGGCCAGGTCTGCTCCCCAGCCAGGGGGTCTGGGGTGTTCAGGCGCACCACCCCTTGCCGGGCAGCAGGGTCTGCCACCGCCAGCAGCCTGGCGCCACTGCCAGCCATGTCCATACTTTGCACACCATTGGCTGCTGGCTTGCTGCCACTGCTGACAGGCTCATCTGCCACCTCTATGCGATCAATGTTGAAGTCACCACATCCCAGGATATGGAGGGGCTGGTTCACAGACAGCCCTAGGTACCGTACATATGCCCTGCAGCAGAAGACACACAGGGTCACCTGTTGGAGCGGGAGGTGAGACCCATTCATGTATTTCAATGCAGATACAAAGAAGCCTGTGTGCATACGTTGAACTCATGTGCCTGACCTTGAAAGGAGGCTTTGCTCCAACACTCAAGACAGGGTACTGGTAGTCAGGGTGCACCCTATTCAGTGCAAGCCCTACAAGGGTTGGCACACATATGAAAACATGACACGCACTGCAAACTGCGCCGGTGCAGTGATGTAAAGTATGCCTCTGTTTGGCATGATGGCTTATTTTGGGTGACAAAATAAGCCATGATGCCAAACAGAGGCATACTTGCCCAAAGTGTAGCGGGGCACGTGCTCTGACTGACAGCTAGGGCTTATCAGAATGTATCAGGGTGTCCTGCCGGGTGAATATGCATTGCAACCGACCAGAGAGGATACACATTATTGTTGCGCTCTGGCTGGTGCCTGACAGCATGAAGCCAATATCCTCCAAAGCCAGTTGCTTCCAAGCTCTGGCTACAACTGGCTTTGGAGCCTTTGTTGTAAACAGAGATTGGAAACAACATTGTTGCAAGGATATTGGCTTGATACTGTCAGGCACCAACCAGAGCGCAACAATAATGTGTAACATCCCTGGTCGATCGCAATGTATACTCAACCGGCAGGAAACTCTGATACATTTTGATCAGCCCTAGCTATTGTTCAGAGCTCATGCCCCGCTACACTCCCCCCTACTTATACGCATCAACGTCCCCGTTGATGAACTCATAGGGAAACATAACCAGGAACACCACATTCACACAACACAAGCCACAGGGAAGCCCAAACACCTCTCAGGCATGAATTGAACGAACGCCAAAGGCAACAAATTGTCAAATTCTTATTCTTCAGGGATAACAGCAGTAGTACTGACCTGAGTACAACTGAGCCGTGAGCTGAGGGGTCAGCAGTGTTGAAGGAGGGGTGGACAGAGTGGAGGTGCAGGGCAGGGCGCTGCTGACGCCATAAGGGCAGGCTGGGATGGATCTCTCCCAGGTGGCGCAGCACCTGCTGGCAGTCTGCTGCCGAGTCTGCTGTCATCACCTTGTGCTCACCAGCAATCTGCATCAAGAAGGCACAGCTTACCACAAGATGACCACAATTGCCGAAACAGCACAGCGTTTAGTTGCTTGCTGCACCAATGCTGATGCATCAGGTGCAGGAGGTAGAGTGCCAGCTTCTGATTGAGGAGGCATTGCCAACAAGGACGCCATCGTCCTCTTGCAAGGCAATACACAATGCGCATCACAAGCTATTACCAAGCGCGCAACAAGTAAGCAGCAATACATATGCTATTACATGGTGTTACTTGACATCACAGTGCAGGAGGAGTGAGGGTGCAGCACCTGGCTGGCCACTGCAGCTTGAGCCCTCTTCTTAGCAGCTGACCTGTCCTTGAGGGAGGCGCCGGCCTCTCCTTGCACCAGCACTTGCAAGGTAGGCAGGCCCATCAAGCGAAGCACTGCCAGGCTGCTCAGGCCACCTGCATCCACTTGACTGGCTTTGGCATTGCCCGGCAGGACCAGCAGCAACACCTGCACATGTCAAGACACATCTCCTAAAAAGTCTACGTCAAAGATGCACAGATGGCCAAGTAACAGACTGTACAACAGACATGAGTCCACGGAGGCATGTGTACAGGTGCAGACAGCTTGTACATAGCCTGAAACAGTGCAGTGATGGCTTGAGCGGCCAAGCAGACTAGGTAAGAGCAGCTAGGGAAAATGGTTACAGCACAAGCGGCGACAAATGGTTGCAAGCAAAACAGGCTGAGGCAGGGTCTGAAGCTTGTTCACCTCTGCAGATCTGGCAATATCTACAGCTGTCAGTGGGTTGTCTAAATCTGCTGGGGGCGGCAGCAGCTGGATCATGCTGCGTGACTGGCCTGGCAGCTTCACCATTGTTGGTACCATTGGTGGCACGCCTGAACAAAATCCCAGAAGGAGTGCAAGAACACTCTTGTATGGGCAGAACTCCAGGTATATTGATACACAGGCTGCTGAAAGATGTTGATAAAGTGAGCATGTGGTCCAAGTGACTTGATACACATGACAAAAGCTGCAGTAATAACCACGATATTTTCTGGCTAAGGTTCGAAACAAAAATATATTGAGACAATGCAACAGAATGTCACACTGTGCATGCCTATTGGCAACACACAAAATTAGACTAAACTTGGAAATAGGTGCTGTGTGTACTGTTGACACAAGAGAAGATAAGCACTCACCTTCAGAGTCAACATCCATGCCTGGGTCCACACTGACAGCTCTGGGTGCCTCACTGGCCCCAGCCCCAATCAGTTGGGCCCACAGCCTTGGCATGTCCACATCCTGACATACACAACCTAGCTTCAACATCAAGCTGCTGTAAAGCTTGCAGAGCAGCATGTTGAATATGCCTAAGCATATTCAGCTGTGCTATCCAACCAGCAGCCTGGGATTCCGCTTTCCACTCAATCATGTTCAAGGTAGACGCCCACAGAGACAAGTTGGCGAGATTGGAGCACACCTGAGACAATGGCAGAAGGCTGACCACCCTCGGTGGCTGTGGATTGCGCTTCTCAGCAAGAGCTTGCTCCCGCTGCACCTCCCTGACATCATCACAGCTCAGCGTGAGCTTGCCAGCAAGAACATGTTGGTTGCTCAATTTTCAGCTGGTTGCTACAAGAGATCAGGGACACACCTGTGATGCTTGGTTATCTGCTGTCTCTGCTGCTTGCTGCTGACAGCAAAGCCTTGTTGAGACTTGATAGAATGGCGGTGACCGGGTGCGACCTCTGTGCAGAAAATGAAGGTGGCTTGCTTGACATGTAAACATAATCTTTGGATTGCTTTGAAATCCAGGAGACAAACAGAAGGAGCCGGCTAGAAACAATCAGTAATCGTGCATACAGCAAAGAGGTGCCTTGCCTTTGTTTGACTTATGTTTCTGCCTTGCACTCAGACCTGCCTTTCTCCCAGCCTTGTGCGGCTGCATGCAGGTGTAGCTTTAGCAAGACAGAACCGTGCAGTCACAATGAACCTCGAGCAGAGAATTTGGTAAAACTGCACACCTTGTTCTTCTGGCCGTGAACCGAGGGTCCAGCCATCGTTTAAAGCTTTTGCACCTGTCTGCTTGGCGACGCTACCTTTACGACGCCAAACCCATCGCTCGTTAATTCATGTACGCGAACTCCTACGCAACCGCAGCCAGCCAGAGACAATGCAGACCTAACGCCACAACGTTAGCAGCCGCGAGGGCGCTTGCAGTGCTTCTGCCCTTTGGTCAAGGGCCGATTGAGGTTGAGCCCTACAGCAAGCTTTACATTGCGTTGCACAGGCTTACACGAGGACGAAACACTCAGCAGTCTTCTCTACTGAACAGCTGTGCTTTTGTGACGTTGACGTCTGTTGGGCAACTGTTGGGCGTCGAGGCCGATCAGCTCGGCCGTGTCAATCACCCTTCATCTTGTTTATGTACACCTTCTGGAGCGGGACTTGAGTCCCCGACCAATCGCTTGTCCGCCGTTGGCTTGCTTCTAAGCTGGCACCAGGGCGATGGTTGCTACACCTCTAGCTCCTAATGGGTCGACTGGGGCCACACCGTATGAGCAGGAGGTCAAACTGGAGAAGCTTTTCGGTGAGCTGCAAGCTGGCTTCAGGAAGATGGAGGGCATTGCAGACCCCAACAAGCAGGCCAACATTCTCAAAGATCTCACAAACAAGATGCAAGAAGCCAAAAGGTACTGCAAGGCTGTGTGGCTTCTGTCACTACCTGTATTTGTTCCTGTGCATACCTGGTGCATGAGTAAGCGCAATGTACATTTGCAGTCTAATCAAGGAGTTTGAGCAAGAAGCACGGACAGACAATATGCCTGCTGCTGAGCTCACTTCTCGCAAGAAAGGCTTGGTGCAGCAGTTGAATGAGTATATTGCCAAGAAGAAGGAGCTTGGCAATGACATAGCGGGGCGCAAGGAACTGATAGGAGCTGCCAAGAGGGGTGATGGGCCTAAGGACTACAACAGTAAGCTGCAGAGCCTTATGCTGTCCTCAGTGGGTTGCAGCTTACAGACGCTTCAGCCTCTGCATGATAAGTCACTGCAATATGTGTCAGAAGCACTCAGTGCTTTACTCTATGCACACCTACTCACAAAACACTGCACAAGTCAAGCTGCTAATGCTTCTTCTGCTTCACAGCTGGAGTCAGGCTCATAAGACAATGTTGCCCAGCATGTACCATCATGTTCATTGTATGCATGCAACAGAAACTGTTGGATACTTGGGATGATTGCATGCATGATGCCACTGTGCCAAAGGGAGCTGCCCCTGCAGACATGGACACAACAACGCTCATAGTGGAGGGCCGCAAGAAGATCAAAGAGAGTGACGAGTCCCTCATACGCTCTGAGAAGCTTGTGGCTGAGACCATTGAGATCGGCACCAAGACAGCTGCAAAGCTGGATGACCAGACTAAGCAGCTGGAACGTGTGGTGGATGATCTGGATCAGATTCACTTTTCCATGAAGAAGGCCCAGAAAATTATCCGAGATATCACCCGAGGGATTGCTACAGACAAGTCAGTCTTCTGCATTCATGTTTTGAACTTTGTGCGCTGTGCTGAAAATCTGGATGCATGGACTGGACAGACAAAATGTCATTCATTCAATGAACCCACCAAATTTGCATAAACAGCATTGTATGTCTGCGATGCAAAGTCTGCCAGTATGCAGTTTCCTGCATGCCAAGTTCTGCTTGTTTTGTCGCTGTTACAGAATGTGATGGCACATATGAAGTGCTTTCTGCAAGGGGGACCCTCACTGAAACATGTTGCGTTGTGTGCTGTACACAGCGCTGAGACTGGTCCAAATGTGCGTGGTGTGCAGGGCCATCATGGGCTTCATCATGTTGCTGCTGATGGGGGTGGTGGTCATCATTGTCCTCAAGATTGCACACATCCCCAAGTCTACCAGCGTAAGCAGAATTATGGCATGCACTGTCTGTCTTTGTTGGTTGCTGTACATGAGCAGTTGATCAGCATTGCTGTCTATGAGGCTTGTCATAGTCTATGAGGCTTGTCATACAAGCTTGTCACTGCTGCATCAGGTATAGCTTACAGCAAATATGATGCTGCCAATAGTTGCCTGTACATGCATGTACGTTCTATGTTTGTCTTTGATGAGTGCTTCTGACAAGGTGTGCCTGCGGCTGCAGACGGCATCTCCACCGCCACCCCCGCCACCTCCATCAGGACGCAGGATGCTTGGCTACAGAGCGCCCACTCTAGCCCACCCTCACTACACCATTGCATAGACATGTGGCAGCCCTTCGACGCACACCTCTAGATTACTCTACAGTCAATTGTTGACATCACATGGCTAGCCTGTATTGCTATTTGTGAAATCACATCTGGATGAGCTGCAGAGCCACATGAGACCTGTTAGATGATTTGCTCAAACCTACCTGTACTCTAGTTTCAAACTGAGTGTGTTTCGCTTTCATTGCTTAATTGTCCTGAAGTTTTAGACAGCGTTTAAGGCGCTGACCTGATAATGGTGACTCAAGTCCGAGTATGTGCAGACAAACATGTCTAGCTCTGAAACCAGCACAAAGTCACTAGAAGCGCACAGCCTCTCGGTATGTCCTATTCGAGATTAAGGTTGTGCATGGACCAAGCAAATGGCATAGGGGAGCCAGTACCATTGCGACAGCGGTGCTTCAGTGAGGCTGGGCCCGACGGAGTCGTGCACTTCCAGATCGTTGACCTCCGACGCCAGCTATTTGTCTGGGTGTCTGTTGGGTCTGCTGACCTAGGGAACTTGTGTATGGCCACACAAACACGAATGGTGCGCAGAAAAAGCTCGTGCTCTACTGCTGCTCTGCTGTCCAACATACACCCACATTGCTTGCATAGGACAACGTTCCTGCAGTTGCTAGCCTGAACCACAGCAGTAGCAACGACGCCGCAAACACATTGGCTCAGAAGCTAGGTATGTTTGTGAGAGCGTCCATTGGCTGTGTGTTTACTTCAGTCTCGCAATAAACAGCTCTGAGTTGCAGCTTTGAGGGTCCGCAAGCCTGTCCTCTGCTCTTGCCAGATACCCCAGGCTGCTCCCATGCTCCAGGTTAGCCAGGCCAGGATATGCACTGCATCATATTGTAGGTTTCAAAGGCATGATGGGTCACTTGTTTGTTTTAGGCGTTTGCTGAGAGGCGTCTCTTTCAAGAACTGGAAACAATGGCTGTATAGCTATACTGTTGCAGTGAAGTGGACAGCACAGTGCTGCTGGTGCAGCTATGCCCTTGCTTCCATAGTGTGACTGCCAGTAGTAGGGCCCTTGAACCAGATGTCAACCTTGCAAGCTTCTGTTTCAAAGCAGAACAAGCAAAAGAGTGACTGCAAGCTTTTAAGACACACTCTTGCAGACTATTATAGCTGGCTGGCTACTTTAGTTTTTACACCTAATTGCTGTGGAGAGAGGCATCCTCGTCTTGCAGTATGGTCTAGCTTCTCAAAGTTCTCTGCTGTGTGTGACACAGACCACCAGATGGTTGCAACCAGGGCCATCAGAATCACATAGCAGTGTATGGTAGCGATTGCAGAAGCTTATGCTCACTTGCCGTCAGCAACTGAAAAGCACGTGGCTCTTGTTGGTAAGCCAGAGGCATCAGTGATCATAGCACTGAATCTGGGAATCTGAGAATGATCTGCAAATGAGACATTCTGGATGCTATGCATGCATGCAGCATCACATGGCCTTTGTGCAGCCGTGTCCACATGCGAGATTGTTCTTTCTGACAGCTCTGCGCAAAATAGAGCACCAGACATACGCATGTGTCAGCTCTCTTCTAAGGAATCCAGCAGTGGCTGCACATCAACTCCCAACTCCTCCAGCTTTGTCTGGAACCTACAGCAAAGTAGAATATTGTGTCAGTGCTCAGTCTGGCTGCAATGGAAGGCTGAACAGCACGGCTAGAAGATGTCAAGATGCAAATCTGCTCGTGTAGCACATTGACAATGCATGTTCGGGGCATCAACTTGATATTTACGACTCACATATGTGCCTTCTGTTCTTCTAACCCTAAGCATGTGAGCAGATCGCTCATGGCTGACTCCTCAGCATCCCCATTCTCAGGCTCGTGATGAGGTGATGATGCCTTCAGGGTCTCTTCAGCACTGCTGCCTGTGCATTACACTGATAGTCGCTTTCAAATCCATCTAGTTGAATGCAACAAGTTACACGCAACTTGGCGTGTCTCATAAGAGTGCAGCATATGCCACGAATACTGTTAGCATTGCAGAGTGATGCATGCACGCTGCGCTGACAGATGTGAACTGCAAAAGAATGTCTTGATGACAGCATGCTCCCAGGCACGACAGCAAGCAGAGTGTGCTGCAGCAGGCTTTGCCCTGCAATGCGGGCAGTCTTGGATCTGACCTGCTGTGGAAGGTGCTTGAGCTGCTTGAGTCTGAAGCCGCTTTATCTGGGCTTCAAGCTGGTAGGAGTGGACCTCCAGGTTGTTGTAAGCACCTGCCAGATCTGACAGCTCTGCCTCAAACCTTTGTGCATTGGAAACAGCCTCTTGCTCTATCAATTTGGCAGCAGTCAAGGCAGTCTGCAATTCAGACTTCTCATCTGCAGTGTGATACGAGTTGTCATGTACAGAGCGTGCTGCTGGCGCAAACACCAACGAGGATGTAGCTTCTGTTGTATGCTACATGCACTGTGGTTTTGTTTCTAACAATACAGCAGCCTCTGAACACAGATGAGAAAAATGGTTTGGAGCTGACCAGCGGCCCACCTGTCAACTGCTGCACTGTCTTTTGGAGGCTTGCAGCTTGGTTTTTGGCCACTGAGCATGCATCCTGAGCAGCTGCAAGCTGCACTGCAGAGTCAGTGCCCTCATCACGAAGGGTGTTGCCAGCAGGGCTGTCTTTGTCGTTGCTTGCACCAGCTGTGCTTGAAGCTTTCAGCTCATGCAGCTCCCTGCACCACTCATAACTCAACCACAGCAATCGTGATCCTCAAGTATCAGTACAGTAGCCTTCATTCATGACAATAACAGTGGGCCGTAAACAGCAGTCATGTAACAAGGACCCACAGCCAACATCATGCTTGCAGCACCCGCCTGCCTGCCTGCAGGTCCGTATCATTCACCTTTGAAGATGCTGTATGAGGGTTTCAGCCTGTTGCAGTTTGACATTGGCAATGTCTGCTGCTTGGGATGACAAGGCGGTGCCATCTGCTATGCTGCCTGTCTGCTTGCCTAGTACTTGCTGACGCGTCTGCTGCTCAACGATCAAGATAAACTGTGTAGATTGCTGGTCAAAAGGATTTTCGTCTAATGAATGGCTTGGACTTTCTGGTGGCTGGGCGCTATACTCATCAGCCTCACCTGCATTACCAGACAGGGACTGTTAGCAGCATATTGCACTGCACTTCAAGGCAGACAGTCAAGGGTCTGTACAGCATTGCTGTATATACAGCCTGCTGTCAAGCAATATTTCAGAAGCCAGCGATGCTTGTGATGGCTTCAAGATCATGCACCTTGGACAAGCTAGGTGCACTCATAGAAGGCACAGTGCTTCAGCATCAAAGACAAGTTGCAGCAAAGCAACTGAACACATTGCTTTGTGATGGTAGGCTCACTATAGTACCTGCTTCATCTCCAACTGAAGAAGATGATTGGGGAACATGCCTTGGGACTTGCAAGCCACTTGCACCAGCAATAAATTCTGGGGTCTGCTTCAGCATCTGTATAGCTGCCAAATACTGTCCAACTCCTATCTGGGTCTTGATGGCGTCCAGAATCTTGGCATCTTGCCCAGCCTGAGACCAGAAGCATGCATTGAACATGCAAACTTTGCAGCAGCATTGAACATGTGTTCATGGTGCCACCTGCAAAAAGCAGCTCACATGACACAGCGTACCCCACGTAATCTGCCTGGGCACAGCCTTGCGCTTTGCAAAGGACATGTTCATCAAGACAAGGATTTACAATTCAATTCTCTGCTTGATGAGTGAGTTATCCACACAGCAGCACACACCAAAAACAATGTACTAATCACAGAAGAGCACCTGAGACTGCCCGGAAAGACAGGCTCCAAGCATGACTGCAGCCAGGCCTGCAAGCATTGGTTCGTGCATCTGCTCCCTGCATCACAGGTCATTACGCCAACTTTCAAGAAAATTCACACCGTAGTAGTTCCCCATGGAATGTGCTTAGTGCATAATAGCATGGTATGCATGTATATGGCTGCCAATGCAAGGGGCGCCGTGCCAGTCTAATCCCTGTCGCTTACACCAAAAGCTTGCCCTGAAGCATCAGCAGCCCATATGCAGCAATGGGCGTGATCACTGCACATCCGTACACAAACCAAGCTGTAAATGCAGACAAACATTAGGTGTGTGACTTTCTGCTGACCTGTTGTTAACACAGCTGACAAGCTCCATCAGAAGGGCTGCGGTATACATGCTGTTCCTAGTAAGTGGAGGAGCTCCGGCGAGCACTGTTATCATGAGCAGCACAAACATAAGTGCAGTCTGTGTATAGCTCCCCTCACCAGCTGCACGTCATGTCTTACTTCATGTGGTTAGCAATGCTCGAGCTGACAACATGCGAATTGCACAACAACAATAATCGTGACTAGCTCTGCTGTCAGGCATGATGCACTGAACTCCCAACACAGCATGTACCATGAATAGGCCAGTCTCAAGTATCCAAGCATAGCAGCAACTTCACAGGTACAGGAAGAACACCACAGATGCTGCTGGTACCAAAGGAAGGGCTGAGAGCATAATGTAATTAGTACCTGCACCAGTGATAGCTCCTGACATCACCTGGAGGACTTGGGACAGCAAGCCTGGTGCACTGTCTGTGTCAGCTAGATATGGCAGGAGCATCTCTTTGCACTGGTCATTATCAGCCAGTAAATATGACAGCACACGCGCAGCTCTTCCACTAGCCTGCACACACTGGTTCCTTAAGCTGCAGCTGTAAAGAACAACTGACCATGAGGCTTCTTTGCGCAAAGCAACAGTGTTGCATATGATGTTGAAATGGCATTGTGTACTGCATTATGGCCTGAAGAGCCAACTAGATCAAGTACATGTCAGCAAGGGGTCAGCTCTACATGCTGAAGGGCCTTGTCATGAGCAATGGAGGCATATTACAGGAGTACACAGTGATCCAAAAGCCATTGTTGAGTTCAATGAGGCAAGAGCGTCACACCTGAAGAGCACCAGCTGTATTGTCAACCAGGGAGTGCATCAGCTCCATACCAAAAGAGGTGTCCCGGCCTGCAAGCTCATATGAGGTGGTTCACGCAAGCAGACATCGTTGCCACACCTGAGGCAAAAGCACGGCAAGTCAACAACATGGCAAGTCAACACAAGGTCTTACAGCAGATCATGCCAGTGCCTGTATGTCAGTGCCGCTGCCCCGCCTTGCATACCGCTTAGTGTCAGACATAAAGGAGGTAAAGAAGTCACTGCAAGCTGACCTGTCTGTTGAGGCTTGGACAAGGAGGCAGTGATTGTGCTAGTGAGGGCTTGCTGGCCTTCCTTGTTTGCAGTGCAGAAAGCTTGCAGCACCTTCAGTGCCCCAATCCGCTCTCGCATGTCTCTACCATGTAGCACAATGCGCAATACCACCTACAGGCCAGCGTACTGGTCAAACATCACCAACCTGTTCAGGTTATAGCAGGTTGCACACAATAATGTCCGGACAGCATGTGTAAAACATCTGTGTGCAGGCGCAGCCGGGTACCGACAAGAGGGTAGTGAATGTACTTGAAGGGCAGAGGTGGCAATGCCCTGGAAGCTGGGAGCAGACCCTTCAAGAAGGTGCTGCTGGCAGGCATGGTTGCCTTCCACAAGCTGCCATATGCATCGCAGCGCCTGCAGTCACCAGCTTTGATGTCAGTGTGGCAACGACTTGCTGACCATGCTCAAAGAGGAAGTCTCCCACACCCTCGGCAGTACCACAAGGAACAGTTGAAGCCATGATATGCATGCAACCTGCACCTTGGGCATGACAGGTGTACCTGGGATCGCAGTACCACAGAGGAAGCACCAAGCAGCTGCAGCAGAGCATCCAGGCAGCCAGCTTTCAGGAGGGTGATCTGTGTGCCTGCCTTGTCTGGCTGCTGCTGGGGCACGCTATCCTTGCTCTGCAGGCAGGCTTGCTCATGCTAGGCAAATAAATCAAACCAGAATCACATGCACACACAATGTGCATAAGCTGCTGCTTGCATAAGTGCAAGCTAGTTTTAATGTGAATTGCAGACGCCCGCATTGCAGCACCGTTAATAATATGTGCTGAAAAGCCAAGTAGGTGATCCAAGTCTGTTTTGCCGCGACCTGGGTGATGAAGGTGTAGACACACCTGGTGACCTGCTGGAGTGGTGATGGGTGCCAAGAGCAAGTATACACTGTCAAGGGCAGCCAGAAGATTGGCAACCTTCTGCCTAGCCAGCGGCTTCTGCGTATTAGCTTGCGCCCTGAGCAGACTTGGCAAACTAGACAGATGCCCCATCTCCCTGCAGACGATGTTGAGCTTACCTCAATGCATTATTGCAACAACTTTGAACTTGCTTGTCTCTATGCCTTCAGACAGTGCATTGCTGGCACACGAGAAACAAAGCCATGGTATGGCACGAAAAACTCATGAGTGCAGTTTGCTCTGATGTATAGCAGTCAGGACTGCCATCAAATCGGGTCCAACCGCATCGCATTTGTGGCTGACCTGAAGAGTAGTTGGTTCTTGGCATTGCCCCGCAGCAGGTTGTTCATCATTTCAAGGCAGTCTTGAACAACAATGCCACCATCTGCTGCTCCTTCACCCCTGCAAGATTGTAACATGCTCATTGACATGCGTGCATGCTTGCCTATGATTCTTGAACAACCATATACAGTTGCTGGTCATACTGTGAGGCATGCAACCCATGTGATGACAAAGACGTGGCCACATGTAGATGGTGTCTAGCATGTTCACGCTTCTACACGCCATTCAGCTGCTGTATGCCTCACAACAGTCTGAAGTATTGAGAAGGTGGGTAAGCTGTTCAACTGCAAGACAAACTCACCTGACAATGTTCAGAAGCCGTTCAAAGGCACCTTCAAAAGCTGCAATTTGCTGTATGGACTGGTTGGAATGTGTTAAGCCAATGAGGAGCAATAAAACCTCATTGCGCAAGGCCTCCATGTCCATCATCATGTCCATGAGGTGCACTACGCCCATAGGTGCAGCAAGGATTGCCTGAATTGCAGAGAGCAGTTGCTGTACAAATACAAGAATGGCTTTGTTTCTCTTCCATATGTGGTTGTCTGCTTTTTACCGAGCATTGTCATCTCTTGTAGACAGTTTTCAGGCAGTGGCCTTGTTTGACAGGCAACACAGATTGCAAGTTGATTCATCCTTTGAAAGATCATTGCAGCCAGGAACATACCTCTTGAATGCGAAATGAGCTGACAGCGGCTAAAGAGGTAAGCAGTTGAATAGTGTGGTATCGGACATAGAAATCTGAGATGCCAGCTGGTTCATCCTCCAACAAGCCAAGTAGCATCTCAACATTGTCCTTCCCCCTGCTGAACAACTCAGCATTAATAGCTGCAGGGTGAGGGCCCTGCACATGACAGAATCCCAATGTCAGACCATGCAGAACTATGTTCACATGTGCATTCAAACTGAGTAATCCAGTGTGTTGTTGTGTACCTTGCCTGCGCTTTCTGCCTGGCTTGGTGGACCAATGACAATTGTCAAGCACTCCATCGCACCTCGCAGCATTTCGATATCCTGCCTTTCTTCTTTGACTACAGTGCACAGCAGTGGCAAGCCGTGTGCTCCAACAGCTGATTTTGCCTGCGTTACATTGAAAATGATGGACAGGCTGATCATTCAAAGAAGAAGGAGGCAGGGAAGCCCCGAGTATCACATACCGGAGCATTGTTTGAGATCAAGTCTCTCAAATCTGCAAGAGCCTCTTGCCTGTCTTCTGCAAGTACCCCATCCCCAATACGCTGCAGTAACACCTCCACAGCAGGTTCCGCAGATCCTGTGCAAGGCGGCAGCTTTTGACCACGTGCTGGTGCTGCCAATGGATCAGATGCATGTTTGAAATGCAGCGGCTTCAGGGTTGTTGATCTGGCAAAGATGGGGTGCTCACCGTCTCCGGACCTCAAAACAGCTCCGCCTATGCCTTTCGCAAAAGTCTTGAAGCCTTTCATGCGGCTGGCACAGTGTCTGTGAGGCTGTTGCGTGCCGTGTGCGGTCGTTCGACAGGGACTTTTGGGACCAAATTAGTGCGACAGAAGAACCGCCGATGAATGTTGACCAGAACCTGCTTGCCGATGTCAACGACAAGTGATATTAGACCGGCGTTCCGAGTACAATGTTTCAGAGATCAGCGACTGAAACTCAGATCACGGATGCAGGGACAGACTGAAGAGCAGCTGCAGCGAAGAAGATGCATGCACGAAAAGCAGAAGTCAGCCGCAGCAGAAAACTTGACACTGCAATCGGACAGCACAGGTATAAGCCGCGTCATTCGCGCATCATGACAGCGGTCAACGGTGTCGATGCAAGTATCAGCGCTCGCGACGTCGGCGAACAGGTGCGGCGACGTTTGAAACGCGGCGTAGCGCTCGTAAAGCTAGCTTTGAAAACTCATGCCGCTGAGACCTAGCACTTATGTCGCGCTTCGCGCCGTCTTCTGCTGTACAAATTGAAACGTGTTGTCTTTGAATGCGTTTGCAGAAGTGTAGCAACGTCTTGCGTTGCATGTAGGTGCTCAAATTCTTTTGGGACCTAGCGAGCTTAAACGAGGTAGGCGCACTGCACACGGTTACGGTGGTACCCTTCTGCATCAATGCTGGGCATTTCAGACAAGCTGACTTGTACATGCTGCTTTGTTTCTTACTCTGCGCTGGCGTTGAATTCGTCACACTATATGTTATCAAACGGTAACAGAAGGTCTGCAGCGACTGCAAATAGCTAAAACTTATTTCTGATACTTGGGCTGTGCTCTGCAACAACAGCGCTCGTTTCCACAAGCATTGAATTGCAGGATGCACGAGCCGCAGCAGCAGCAGGCTTAGTTGCTGAACTCAAGAGCATACAAGCTGAATTTTCGCCAAGCAGTGTTGGTTCCAAACAGCAAGCCACATATGCACCTTCTTTGGTACGCCAGCAGAAAGTGGCATTGGCAATCTGGCATGCATTGCTTATCTCTTGCGATTGCAATTGCCTGACAGGACTACTAATCACAATCAGGCTGGGTATGTTTGCCAGAAAAGCATAGGTTTGCCCACTACAGTGCAACAGTGTACACCCCATTTTCAAAGCTACCAAATGAGAGCAGCACAGGTGTTTTGCTAAAGCGCACAGCATTGGTTGGTACTGTTGGCTTGAGCTTTTGCAGGATTGGTTGGGACTGTTGACTTGAGCTTTTGCAGGTGTATGGGCTGAAGAGGTTGGTGCGAGGGCTTGCCAGTGGGCGTCAGGGGGCACGTCAAGGCAATGCCCTTGCCCTTAGCAAGCTGCTTGCTGATATACCAGCACTGTCTATAAATGAAGTCCTGGCAACCATGGCATCAGAGCTGGAGGTCTCAGGACAGGCTAAGGTGAGCTTCAAGCTGCATCACAGCAAAGGGCACGCTTTTCCAGAACATGTGTTTGTAGTTTTGATGAGGCAGGCGCAGTTGTCAGGATGGCAACAATGGGGCAAAGCAAAGATCCTCACCGGCTTTTGTCAGAGTTGTGCTGGCTTCTGGGATTGTAATGCATGAGGCTGACATGCATGCGACATGTTGTCAGAAGCTCAAGCTTGCTGTCTTTTGCAGGGTAGTGAGGCCCATGATCAGCTGCTGGGGCAAGTCTTTGGATATGCTGCCATCATCAGATCAGGCCTGCACATTGACCAGCCAACTGCGATCACATGTGCAGAGGGCCTTACTCACATTGCCAACAAGAAGTCTTTCCTCAGGGAGCTGGCAGCAAATGTGCTTTTAGAGCTAACAGGTGTAATTTTGACCTCCCACGCCGTCATAGTTGCAGAGTGCACAAAGTGCATATCAAGCTGAGGCTGCTGGGGCAAACAGCCTTGTGCTGACAGTTAACATTCATCCATGCATGCATGCATGAAGGTATGCTGCCAGAATCGCCTGATCATGTCACACAATCCAGGTCATTATACATCATACATATATATTATCATTGTACGTATGTATACATATATATGTATATATACATATATATGCCTGCTTGACGGCTAACTTCTGCAGCTGGCACTATGACATAGTGCTTGTCATGACCTCAAGCCTGCCAGATCATCACTTTTCTCTGATCATGTTGCAGAGCAGCTGGAAGACATCACACTGACACTCATGGAGCAGGAGAGCTGTGACTTGAAAGAGTGGCTAATGACCCCTGCTGCGGATGCTTCACCCGAGGTGAGAGGCTTAATAGCTTTCGTTCATGGCTGGGCGCACAGATGAGTGTCAGTTTGTCTGAAGTCTCTATTCAGGCAGATGTCTAGCTGTTGACACACACAGTCATGCACTGCTGCAGGTGCTGTTGCTGGCACTGCGTCTCTGGGGGTCAATGCCATCAACTCTGCTGAAACAAACTAGCCTGCTGCCATCCAATGTCCAATCACCCTCCACAGATTTTTTCACTGTGTCTGACACGCCCAAGGAGGCAGCAGCAGCAGCAGCAGCTTTCTTCTCAGAGCAGCACCTGCAGACAGTGCTGCCAGTCTTGAGAGGGAGCAGCAGCAGTCACCCACGCCTGCACAGCCTGTGGCCCACGCTCTTTGCCTTGCTGCTACCTGGTACAACTTTCTTCTGTCAGGCTTGTTATGCCAACTTAAGCGTATTCCCCGCTGCAGCTTGTAGTAACATCAGGTGGCTTGATTGACATGTATGCTGTGCCTAAGGATGTTGAACTGATGCCATGGTCTTGCACAGTCGAAGCGGCTTTGACCTGGCTTTTTCTGCCAGAGACCGTGGTGAGCCTATGGTTTGTTGCAGGACCTGAACGCTGCAGATAGTAGTGAGACAGTGAGCAAGGGTACAGCTGCAGCAGGGCAGCTGGAGGCCTTGTGGACAGTTGTTGTGCAGGACCTGTTCACCTCCTCTCATGAGCGCAAGGCTCTCGGCTTCCAGCTGTTCACAATTCTGCTGCCGTTTTTGAGGTGATTTACCCAGACCAGATGCTGTGTTGCAGCGCTGAACAAAGTTCCCCTGCTCTTGCTGAGACAAAGCTATGTCAACATTCACAGCATTTTAGCATGCCATCAATGCACAAAGCATACATGTTATGCAGCACAAGTGGTGAGCACAGCTTCTTTGCTCTTGCTGAAATGAAATTGTGTCATCATTCCAAGCATACAGGCATGTCAGCAATGCACGGACCATGCAGGTGTTGCTGCACGAGTGGTAAAGCAGCCCGCATCATTTTGTGTAATGCAGGCCTGAGCAGCTGCCTGTGGTGTTTTCAACCCACTTCCTGCGCTGCTTCACCAACAACCTGACCAACTCCAAGACATACCTCCACAGCAGTGCCCAGCGCTGTGCTCAACGCATTGTAGCCTTTGCTGACAAGACCAAAGCCAGCCCCAGCGTGCAGGTGCAGTGTGCCCTCATGCATGACTGATGTGCAGCACAACCTGACGGCTTTACAGATGCAGCACCACTTGTTTGTCATTGTAACTCACCACCTGTATCTCAGCACAACAGGCCTGTATACATTTCAGGCTTTACCAGCAGCTTCAATGCAAATCAGGACTGGTGGCAGGTCCAGATTGAATGGTGTTACTGCAGAGGCTGCAGCTGCTGTGAGTATGTTGCTCATGCTTTCTATGTATGCGTCAACTGTGTTATGCTTGCAGACTGCTCTGGCTGTGGCTCTGCAAGGTGTGGGTGGGCACGGCTTTGACAAGCTCACCAAGACCACCACTGTTGCCAAGCTGCTGCAAGTAAGGCTCCAACTGCCCTACATCTAGTGCACTCACATGCTGTATCTCCGTTTCTTTGACTGCACTACTTTGCAATCACTTCAGTTGAGACAGCACATGAGCTTTCTTTTATGTATGTCAGTGCAGAGTACACTGCAGAATACGTGTAGGTGTTCACGCTGGGTGGTTTAGCTGCAAGTACTGTTTGTGGATGCAGAACCTGGATGCAGCAAGCCTGGAGCCATATGTGCAGCGTCTGCAGGACCACTTCTGCCAGGGCAGTAAGTCAGGCAGCGACGGTGCTGATGATCAGGTCTGAACACTCCTCCTCTTGGTGTGCATGTCACACACAGCAGTCGGCGCAACAGATACCTTTACCTTCACCCTGATCTGCATGAGTTGCATGACATCTCTGCTTTTCAATACTTATGCAGAAGCATGCATATGTGTGCTCAGTGAGTGAAGCAGTTTTGCTCATGACTCAGACTGCTTGCAGGAGATTGAGAAAGCTCGCCAAGTAGCGGTGGAGCAGATGTGCAACATGGCAGTCATCAGAACTGTTCCTGCATCTGTCAAGACAGGCGTGCTCAAATTCTTGGCTGTGCATGCCTATTTTGTTGTGGACAAGGCTGCTCTTGGAAAGGTGATGCTTGACTCCACACTTTCTTGCGTGCCATTTGCTGGTGTCCGTACTGAACTATAGCAGCCTGTTGAGTGATTGGCACGGCACTCAGGAACCAACTTTTTGATCTGCCTCAAGCCTTATCCTTCTCATACTGGACCACAGTGCTGTTCAACTGGCATTGCCATCTGCTTTGTGCCCCTATGTGTACACCAAGTGGATGTGCATCTGCCCCAATAGACACTCGACAGATCAAAATCGCTAAATGCATGGACAGGCTCCTTGCTTTTAGAGCTGATACATTGCCAGTGTAAGTAGCCCAACTGAAGCAGTGTATGTGCAGGGCAAGCCAAAGGAGGTGAAGGCGGCCCTTGAGGCGCAGCCGGCCCCCTCTGCAGCCACATGCCAAGTGTGTGCCGCACGCCTCATTGCCCTGCTTGACTCTGCCACCAAGGCAGCTCAAGCTCCCCCTGGCCCTGCTCCTGTCAACACCAAAAAGATGTCCAAGACCAAGAAAAGGAAGGCTGCCGAGTTGGCTGCAGAGGCAGCACCAACAACATCAGAGGCTGTGCAGGCAGCACGCCTTGAGACTCCTTTCCTGACTGAAACTGTGGCTTTTGTGAGTAAGGTGCAGAGGACAGCAGGGGTGAGTCTGGCTGCTGAGCTGCCTGAGGAGATGGATGCAGCTCTGAGTCAGCTGCGTGAGAGCGAGGCCCTAGCTGCCACCAAGCTGGCTGCTGGTGCCACAGGTTAGTCATGCACCACCATGCACTCTTACTGCCAGTACATCTACATCTCGACAACTCTGCAAGTCAACTTGCGCTTGCTGTGCACAACAATGCTACATGAGTGTCTTTGGTGAGGGTTAGCAGGGTTTGCTCTGGAGCACCAAAGAATAACATGCTATTGTTGGGCTGGCTTAGGGTCACACTCCACAGACAGGCTGTGGCATTTGCATGTTCTGATGTTTCACAAATGAAGCTGCACAAATGAAGCTGCAGCTAGTGAAAACTTGTGGTTCATGTTCAGGTGTGCAAGCACAGCAGGTGCGCTGTATGGTGGGGCTGATGCGCTGGCTGCAGCTCTACATTCTGTCAGACCCTGCTGCTGCTCAGCCTGATGTGGCTGCTGACTTGCAAGGAGTCTTCAATGGAGCTTTTACAAAGACCAAACCAGCTGCAGGTGTGTGCCCAGCTGTCATCTCCCATTTAGTCAAAAGCTTTTCCCGGGAAAGCTTTTCTGTCTCTGTGCTCAATAGACCATTCAGTCACTGGAATTACTTCAGTTGGACTTGTCCATGCACTGAGCTGCAGAAACCTGCTTTGCGAGCTGGTCGTGTTGCGTGAAAGAAAGAAAAGAAAAGACTATGCCTTTCGGCGTCAATTTAGTGAGAACCCAAGTATTATACCGGGCTGCCCAAGTGTTGTGTTGCATGCCTTTGTATGCTGCAGCTGACTGTGCAGGGTTGCAGCCACATGGGTCATGAAACGATGAGTTATTGGTGGATTGGCTTGTCGGCATGTTGAAGCAGACTTGTTGAGGGTGGTGATGCATGTGCAGGTGAGCCACACTGGATGGATGTGCTGGTGGACATCCTGCTCAGTTTGCTGGGGCGCTCTGGGGATGCCCTGCCCTTTGGACCCTTGAGAGAGGCCTGTGAAGCCCTTTTCAGGGCATTTGCAGAGCAGGTGACATCTCAAGGGTTTGCTGACTTGGTAAGGGTTGTGCAGCAGCCGCCAGAGGGTCAAGCTGATGAAGAAGACGATGAGGATGTGTTTGAAGATGATGATGAGGACACGCTGGCCGGTAAACATGTGCATGAGTCAATCAGAGGCTCATCATTCACAGTTTTAGAAGAAACAGTGACATTAGATGTTTGGGTGTGCATGCTCAGGGTAGGCTGTTGGAATTATCACTGCTTGCTACAGCATGCTGACATCAGCGTTGTTTGCATCTGAAGGTAACATACAAGAATGTAGAGTTGTCTTTACATGCCAGGCTTTGCACGGGAGGCTGTAAAGTGCATGCAGAGCTGGTTGTAAGCCTCATCTCTGGCATTGTCTCAGGAGAGAAGCTGCAAACATGCTTGTCAATAGAGTCCTGAGTGGCATGCAAATGCTTGTCACATACATCAGCACCAGTTCATGGCGGTGCAGGAACAGCAGAAGATGGAGATACTGTCAATGCTGCAGATGGTACAGATGATGACAGTGAGGAGGAGGGTGAAGAGGATGATGAAGCCGATGGCACAGCAGTTGATGCAGCACTCCAAGTAGGCCTTCTCATATCTGCTGTCTATGCTTTCCCATCAACAATCCAATTTTCCGCAGCATCCACAGCTGCAGATGTCTGGCTGATAGCTAATAGACAATTTTCAGATCAAGACTTTTTCCTGCCTCTTTGTGCAGCATGGCTTGATTGCCCCAATCAACTGTGGCACAAAATCTTGTCATCGTTGACTTGGCTTGGTGTTGAATGACCACTTGATTCTTGTATTGCATCGAGGGCTTCTGACAGTGTGTTGACTGATGCAGGCCAATGAAGAAAGTTCTGACTCTGACAGCAGTGATGAAGAGGACTTTGATGACGACCAGATGTTCAAAATGGATGACAAGATTGCTGCAGCACTGCGGGTGATGGCACGTGGCGGCGCCAATGCTCGCGAGTCCAGAGAAGCCATTGCTACCTTCAAGTTCCGGGTCATAGGGCTCATGGAGATCTACATCAAGAAGGTAGGGCTGTTTCAGCCACTGCAAACCATTTCCTGAACTGCTGAAAGCATGCTTCACCCCACAGCTGCGAACAGCTCAATGATGTGCTTGTTTTGGACAATTGGTCCTCTCCGAGCACAGCTGCAGCTCAATCAGTGTACATGTAAGAGATGCAGGCCTTGCCTGCAGTAGCGCATGTCTTAAATGGATGCATGTGACTGAGTGCAATGCTATTTGCAGGTGCCAAGCAGCCCCTTGTTGGCAGCAGCTCTGCCAGCCCTGCTGGGCGCCTTGACTGGCGCATGCCAGCAGGGAGCAGATGCAGCCCTTGCCAAGCGCCTGCATGTCTTGCTTATGCTCCTCGCCAAAGGCCACGCACACTCAGTACCCTCTGCATCAGGTACCTCCTTTGCTGTTCTAGTTGCGCTGTCGCAGCATCTGCTTGCTTGTAGGTCCTGGGCTGCACCCACTGCTGTTACCCCTTGTACAATGACCGAGTGTTCAATGGTGTTTTGGCCGGGTGGGTTCTCATTTCTGGGGCTTTGAGGTGCAGTCAGAGGTGCCTGACATGGTCACTATAGGCAAGCCCTTTGACATGCTTCTGCACAGGGGCTGTGGCCACATCCCACAAGCTGGCAAGGCCAGCAGCACTCATAATTGACTGTTTCACAATTGACCTCTCTGAAGCACAGGAGGCTGTGCATTAGACCTTGCTTGCCGTGGGCATACAGATAGGAAGTCGAGGTCATACAGACGGGAAAGCAGATCAAGAGACAGGCAATGTTTGCAATGTTCAGGTGAAGCAGTGAGTGTGCCTGATGGAGAAGCTATGGCTGGTCTGTTGAAACGCACCTTGTACCTGGCCTCCCGCCACAAGGACAAGAAGGTCACATCAGCTGCTTCTACAGCTTTTGCTTACCTGCTGCGCTGCAGCATCACCGCTGAAGGTAACTTTTCGAATTGGATTTGACTGTAGTGCTGGTGCTGCGTTGAAAGGTTGTGCAACTCATGGATCTTGTGACCATGCAGGCAACCCTACTGGTGAAGCCACAACAGCTGTCAAAGCTGCCTTGGAAGACTTTTTTACCAAGAAAAAGAGCAAGTTACATAGGTAGAGATGACTGCTCATTGACACAGTGTCAGAGCACATCTGTCATACCAGTTTGCTGCATGCCCATGGCTGTTCCTAATGCTGCATGCTTGGCTCGCACAATGTCCTGAGGATGCGCTTCTTAGCTTGTACAGTTGTTGAGGTTTGACAACCTGTCTTGCTTGTGCAGGAAGCTTTTTGAGGACATCATGGCGCGCTGTGCATTGTTGAGTGCAGCAACTTTGCTTCCAGCCATTGTGCAGCATGAACACACAGCTAGGAGTGGCCATGTCAAAGCAGATGCGATTGCACTCTTGTTGGCTTTCCTTCGCTCCAGCAAGGTAACTTTGCAGACTGTCCGTCAGCTGATGCAGTCCTGCAATCTTTGCCCTCTGGCCAGACCTGTACAAGGGCTTGATCATAAGTGTATGCTGCTAATGCTGCAGTGACAGATGCATTGCATCTCTGTGCGTCGCACAGCTGCATGCATAGGGATCTATCTCATGCACTTAGCAATGCGCCGCTCAGGTTATATCATGATCTCAAGCAGATTGACCTTGCCTACAACAAGGTAGTATGCCTTCGTGCAGGGACAGCAGAGTGCAGACAGTGTAGCAGAAGCCTTCAGAAGGCATGTGTCAGTGCTGCCTGGACTGGCTGTTGAAGCCACAACTGGCAGTGTTGCCCAGTCAGCCAGACAGAATGAGGCTCTCAAGGACATTTGCGCCTCATTTGAGCAGCTTGTCAAGGTGACTGCCCTCAATGTCTGACTTGCCAACATTGCTATTGCTCTCACTGCTAGTGTATGATGCAGATTGTCAAACCCTGGCTGCTGTTGCCTGCTGCCAACATGTGCTGTCACCGAGCTATGACTGTGGATGCTGTTCAAGCAGAGAATGTTGTGCTCGCATAAGCGCCAGGGGACACAGCTTGCCAAGTGTGATTGCTGTGTGCAGATGTACCCAACAGAAAGCCTGCAAGATGTGGTGGGCCAACACCAGATCCAGCTTGTGCTGGCTTCCGTCCAGCAGGCTGAAGCTGCTGCCCCAAAGCCCAAGGTGAGCGTGCATTACCGTTGCTCAATATTTGTAAAGTGCCTGCATCAAGGACAGCATCAGGGACAGCATCCAGGGTCATCTCCAGCAGTGCCTGTCTAGCTGCTCAGGCAAGCATGTCAGTGCATTGAACAATCATACTTGATGTGTCGACAGATGACGTCATCAGACAATGCTGGCTGTGTTCTGGAGCTGCGGTTTCACTGCGGTTTTGGATGCAGTACTTTGTGTGTGTTGACATTTGCTTGTGGACCTAGTATGGTTTGAGCATGACTGGTTCTGCATGTTTCAGGCCCAAGTCCAGCTAAAGCGGCTCGCGCACCTGCTGAGTGAGAAAAACAGTACAGTGCCCTTCTCACAGCAAGTCAAATCCAATGGCAGCAAGAAGGCAAACAAGAAGCCAAATGTTGTTCAATCACTGCCAGATGCGCAACCAAAGGCCAAGGGAAAGGTTCACAAAGTAAAGAAATCACCTAAAGGGCAGTCAAAGTCATCATTGGCGCAGGCTGCACCAAAGATTGCCAAGAACAAAGACAAATACAAAAAGAAGGGCAACAAGGACAAGAAGAAGGGCAACCCTCTTGCACAAAATTAATGCAGTAGGTCTTGCCTTGACAAATGAACCCAGAACGACATGTATGAGGACGCAATGAACTGTATAACGTTGCCATGAGGTGCTGTCATACAGAAAGAGATGTCTCTGTGTGATGCATGCACATGTGCCCAAAACAAAATAACATGCAGCGTTTGACAATTCCCATGGGCGAATCAGTTTGTCAGTGACTTCTCAACACGATGTTGCAAAGAGGCAGATCTTGAAAATATCGTTTGCTCGACCGCAGCGTTTGCAGTCGTACCGTGATCAGGATTGATCTGCACATCAACTTCGGCTCAAAGCCTTCTGCCACGGAGCAGTATAGACCTGCGTGCTTGTTGCAGCTGTTACTGCAGTGTCTATCGAAAGCCTGGGACCAGCAAAGCCATCCGTCAAGTTTTGTATGACCATGCAACACAGGCCTGAGTGGTACTCTGAGCCTTGCTTTCTAGGCATTGGTGAGCACTGCGAGGCGGGACGAAGTGAGGACTGCTTGATGCTTTGGTAGATCAGACAAAGGCGTTGTTTTGCAGACGAAGCTGGGCGTGGACCTGTTTTGGGGCCTATGGTGTATGCATGTGCTTATGCGCCCATCGCATACAGAGATCAACTTGCAAAGCAGTATGAGCCAATCAAGACCCATAGCAATGCTTGTCACATTTAAAATTGCTGTGCTTGCTGTAATACAACAGGTTTCTGTGCTTGCAGGGCATATGCAGACAGTAAAACCTTGAATGAAGACAGACGAGAACTTTTGTTTGAGGCTATACAGCAAGACCCACAGATCTGCTTCTTGTATGATGCTCTTAGTGCCACTGACATCTCTGTCAGTATGCTGTCCAGGTAAGCAGGGCTGTGCAGCAACAGCCAACATGTGTGCATCAAAACCCTGACACATTGCCTGCTAGTGTGCAGGGATAGAATCAGCTTGAACAGTCTAGCAAATGAATCCACATTCAAGCTGCTAAATGATGTTGTGCAGATGGGCGTGAATCTGCAAGAGGTACTGCACAAGGCAGTATGCTGCATACACTTCCATATTGTCAAGCCATCATGAGCATCATTGTCACTATCATGGTTGCCCGTACAGGTCTTTGTCGACACTGTTGGTGATGCAGCTAAGTGGCAGGCCAGGCTTGAGAGCAAATATCCTGGTGTCAGGTCAGGAAATCTTATTGCCTCAAGGTCTTACAGGTGTCATGTAATACCGTGAACCTAGTCTGTTAGTACATGATAGGCTCGATGATGCCGCAGATTTGTGGTATGTCCAAAGGCAGATGCTATCTATCCCATTGTCAGTGCTGCAAGTATAGTAGCAAAGGTAATCCTCACATGCCATTGCCCATTTCACAACAGTCCAGCTTGCTTGTCTCACTCTGCATGCATTTGTGTTAAGCGTGAATGTGCCTTTGGTTGCCAGGTGACAAGGGACAGAGGGTTGCGGGACTTTGTTATTCAGGAGGAAGCCATTGCAGGTGGCCAAGATTACGGTTCAGGCTACCCTGGAGGTGAGTACATGATATAAACTCCGTTTGGTATGGGAGCTTTGACTTGTTTTCTGCTTGGCGTGTTGCCAAAATGGTACATGTGGTCTTCTTGTGTAGCGCAGACACCAATTGGTTGCATTTTCCTCCAAGTACTGCATGCTGCTAAACTTGCTTGCACAGTGCATGCTATCTAGCATGTATGTGCACGCATCTTCTATGCATGGCTTGTGGATATCACTAATAGAACATCACAAATTTCAGCTGATACGCTGCCTGACGTACATTCAGTACAAGGTAGGTGAATGATGCTGTGCAGATCCTGTGACAGTCAGATGGTTGGAAGCCAATGTGAACACAGTGTTTGGGTACCCAGATGTTGTGCGCTTTAGTTGGCAGACAATTACTCGGTTGTCGGAAGACACAGCTTGCAAAGTACAATGGTAAGGTTGGTGCATTGGAATGCCGTTTTCAACTTTTATATATCGTGTGGCTTGATGACTAGTGGCATTCATCAACAACATGTCGTGCAACAGAGAATGGGCACCCTTTCTGTTGCGCTCCAACCATAAAAGAGACCTTACCATCATGCAAGCAATCGAGGTAAATGTCAATGATGTAGGGAGAACGAGGCAGAAGACTCTGGGCAGCATACACTCACGTTTGCCACAATGGCAGCCAATGCCAATGGCAGAGCACAGTGTGACGTGTCTCAAGAAGCCAACGCTGAACATATTCTCAAGCAACAACCTGTATCTCAAACACGGCACCTTACAAAGTCATCAAGCGGCAAGAGCAGGCATTCATACTTTCGAGCCAGAAAACTGCAAAGAGTTTGTGCACCAACTTAGCCTAGCACAAATGAATAGTCAGGCTTAGTGAAGTAGCATTAACAAGGATGAGATTTGATGCAGCTGTGATAGATTGCTCATAGCTTTGTCATGTACAGCTATCTGATCTTGATATGTGCTCATGGTGCAGCAAATGGCAGGATCATCCGTGATGTTGGTCTACAACACAGGAACACCTACCACAGTTTTGCAATGTCAGGTGCACACTTGCACAATCGTCCCCATGAATACACATGCACATGCATGCACCAAGTGACCACTTGTGACTGAGTAGTATCAAGTCTGTGACCAGGAAGCCTGAGCTGCAAGCAATGACCTGCAGTAATGACACAGAATTTGAACTAGTGCAGCCCTCCAAGTATGTACCTCCAGCGTTACAATGCAAAGACTGCCATACATGCACTCAATTGGCATGCAAATCCTGTGTCTGCTATAGACATGCAGTGCTGCACAGCCAAGCTGGTTTTGCATGCAAGTGGGTTTAGGTAGGTGCATTTTGATTCAGCTTTACACGCATACTGCATCTTGACGCTGGCTTGGTACACAGAAGCTTTAGGTGTTCCCAAGTTGGTAGAAGCTTGGTCATCTCAGAGACAGTTGAGGGACCAAGGAGTTCCGAAAGAGATAGCCTTGCCCCTGGCATGTTATGACACTGCACAGTTTGCATGCAAGAGGCCTTTTGTATAGCCTTACAATGTTAACACACTTCTGGACATCTGTACAACATCGTGCACAGAGTAAAATGGTAATTTGAGCTGAGTTGGGTTGGTGGGAGCAGCGCTGCTCAGCAATCACCTACCTTGAGCACCTACCTTGAGCAAGGCAAGCACCAAGATGCAGCTGCTGGTAGGGGAGCGGACCTGGCTTGGAAAGATCTGACAAAGATTACCTGATCGAACTTGTCGTGAAGAAGTTCCATATGCCGTCGTCCTCCGACTCGTTTTCCAGTCAAGTTCGTGTCCAGAAGTCGAGCAAGCGTACACCAAGCATAGGTGGTGTGCCTGTAACAGCGGTGGAAGTTGACCATATTGACCAGGTCAAACGCTACTTGGATGATTGGTTGACCATTCCACATGACTCCAGCTTTTCAGCAGAACTGCCTGCCTCATACTGCATTATGCCGCCTGCAATCAACACTTCCCGCTACCTAACTTGGCAAGTATCACCAGTGAGGCAGTCTAGATCCGTGCACCTCGTCTCTCGGCAAGTAGACTCTTCAGTTCCGCTTTTATGGCGAGTCAAAGCTGCTGTGCAAAGTGTGACGTCAAGCTCAGCCGCTCAGATCTGCGGCCGAAGCTCAGCTAACTTTCACGAGCTATCGCACAAGTCCTAAAGCACCTGCCAGACCCCTCAGTTGGTCCAGGTCAGCTCCACAGGCTAGACTAGACCAGCCTGCTTTTGACCAGTAATCTCTGTACCTACCAGTGGTTGGCGCCGAATTGTTACAGCATCCTGGCAAAATCTCACACAAGCCTCAGATGGGCCATTCCTGCCCATACAGACCCAGTCAGCCCACGCCGGTGACCTGCGCAGGTGTATACACACCTGTCCTATGCCCTATGCAGTCAGCTATGCTTCTTCCAGGGCAGCACAAGCCAGCAGCATGCAGTCTACCACAGACTGGAACCATTTTGCCATCTCTTGAAAGCAAAACAGCTGTCTGGGCAAGCAGCCAATTTTGCAGGCCGATCTGCACAGCCTCTTTCTTATTGCAGCTTGCAGCAATTTGTTAGCATCATGCCACAGCATGGCAGCCCATCAGTTCCATTTCAATGATCCCAGCCTAAGCTCTGCACAACAGCCCCAATGAGGCTCCCAACTACAGCTCATGTCTTGCTGTATCAAGCATGCCGTATAGCGCGCAAATTACTGTCATTCTGTCACAATGCAAGCTCACACATGGCATGCACTGCTGGCACACTGTGATTGATCTTGCTTGCAGCAAAGTGACCAAATGCTCAGTGACATGCAAATCATGGTACATGGCATGTCTGTTCAGCTCTGTGATGATGGGCACCATACAGCACAGCATGACTGTAGCTACTGCCAGGTAGTTAATAAATGCATATGGACACCTTGCTCATGCTGGTTGTTGTGATGATGTCAGTGCTGTTCAAGCACAGTCGAGTGCTATCTTGTATGTGAACATTGTTTACACAGCATGCCATAACATGGGTACTACCTGCAGTCTTACTCGGAATCATACCACACATATGCTGGCCTGACAATGCTTGTGTATATATACACGGCCATGCTGTATGGAGCTATGACTTGGCATCACGGTGATCATCACAACATGCAGTGTGTTTGATTCAAGCCTGCCCCCATCAGAATGATGGTTATAATATAAATACATGTCTCACTAGGGTTTAGGAAGCACCGCTTAAATTCACCTTGGCATGCAGCCTACATGTGAGACCTTGATGCTGGCATGGTGCCTTTGAGCATGACATCAGGGTCACTAGGGCACAACATAGCCATTGGCAGTG
>JAABUP010003105.1_pt1 | contig 30114 bp, 39 predicted proteins | sample 5559201 | NCBI WGS metagenome assembly JAABUP01 (sample SAMN10711887, study PRJNA513373) | rock metagenome | isolation source: Antarctica rocks | place: Antarctica | reverse complement strand
ATTGACCAACAAAAGGTGATGTCTACTTATCTACTACAGTGTGTTGAATTTGATGTCAAGCAAGCCATCTATGACCAACAGAATCAGAGAACACATCTCATGAAACTGACTCTGAACTCTGCTCAATTTGATCAAGAAATGATTAAAAGAGAGATAAGTGACAATGAGAATGATGATCTGCAAATTATCTCATCAGAAGATGAGATCAAGAAAGACGAAGATGAAGACAAAACTACATATGAGGTTTAAATCAAGAACCACAGTTTCAGAGCGAGCTTTGAGCATGATTTATAGATTGTCTAGCACTATAATTAGTATTGTGTTGTTCTAACTGGCCGTTGTTTCTTACTCTTGATCTATGGTAATCTTTTAGACAGTACATGACCTAGCAGAAGGATCATTACACTTTCAACAATTTACCTTTGCAGTTGCATTGAGCAGAGGCGCAAGCCACACGCAAGTTCAAGGTAGAGTTTACTGACATGCAACAAGATGGTGAAGTGCACTGCTGATTCAATGAATGAAGATCATGATTCAATGAATGAAGGTCTTAATTCACTGAACAAAGGTCTTAGTTCAATGAACAAGATGCAACCTGGTCAGAATAGGGTTAATATACTATAAGTTTCAATTCCATCGAGTAGTTGATGATATCAAATATATTCAAAAGGCTAACCGTCCCTGAGGAACTTGATAAATGGTGTTGATAATGACTGCTTGCACACACACACATGTGACACTAACCTCATGCAGAATCAGGGGCTAATCCTAATACAGTAAGAGTTAGTTGAGCCCGATATTTGATACAACTGCTACAACTAAAACAAAACGCAAATGAATGACGTAGCCTATCAACAACACGGCAGTTGCAGAAATCAATGATGCATCAAGATATTCATATCATATTGAGTGGTCGCCCCTATGCATGTACTTGCTTGAGTGCTGCAATCAAGAAAGTATCAACAGAAGAACAGTCAAATAACAATGAAGATTAAGAACAGCTTGAAGAAGAGGTCTAATTTGATAAACTTGATACCTACTGCACACAATACAGCTAGATACACTATGAGGGTCGATGAAGGGATACTGAAATATTGTTGGTAAGCTGTCCTCTCTGAGTATAATGATTCAAAGACTGTTGCTTATGATAAATGATTGATAAGGGTTTGACATGAAGGTGCATCACAGCCAATACCTTGAAATTCACTTGATGAACCGATCACAGTATTAGAAGTTACTTTCGACAGCATGTCAAGTCCCACACTCACTCTTTGTGAGTTCAAGACTACCGCCGAAACATTGAATCATCGCCATCATCTGCTTGAAAAAACCATCAAGGCAATGACCGTTGAAAGTGAAGCCAGAATGTCGCATCAAGACCTTTCATGCTTGCATCAGCAACTTGTAATACACAACCCTTCATCATCATACTGAAATCATAGGCCAACAATAGGCTTCACACTCAGAACAACACTCACTTCTCTATACTCTTTCATCATACCTTATCTCTACGTTATTGAGTGCGGATTTGCTCTTGCACATTTTGTACAGATTTGTTGAGCATGAACTTGCTTCATGCTAAATGATGGGAATTGAATTCACACAAGTTACTCACATCATCAATGCATTAAATCAGTTCCTCAAAACAACACTTAGAATTAGCAATCATCTACCTCAGTTCCCACTTCTCTATCATTCTACCTCACAGTTAACCGTCTCATTCAGAGCTCACATTCAAATGTCTGTTAGAAGTGCACATTCAGACTTCATACTGCAGACCACACATCACATTCAACCCTCAGGTTTGTTCCTCACATTCAACCTCATGTTCAAATCTTGCATTCATACCTCAGGTTTGTTCCTCACATTCAACCTCATGTTCATACCTTGTGTTCATAGCTCATGTGCATAGCTCACATTCAAAGTTTACTTTCATATCTCACAGTCATACCTCATGTACTAAGTCGAAGCTGAACTCACAACAAATTCAAAAATGTTGACGAAAAACTTCAAAAACAACACAGGTGAAGAGGTTGACAAGAATGCCTACTACTCAAACAATGAAGAAGTGAAAGTAGGTCGCGTCAAGTATCGTGCTGTCATCATGCACATAGACAATGAAGTCAACACTTCTGATCTTGACCAGTTTCTTGCGATCAAGACCTCATATTGTCATCTTTACATCATGTTTGAGGTGATTCAGGGATGAAAGTTCAGCCTTCAGGTTCGAGTTGTCATGAAGAAAAAAGGTGCAGATGACAAAATCATCATCATCAGACTTGATTGCAATACCATTCAAGACAGAAATGTAACTGCGAAGTTGCTGTCACCAGAGCACCTTTCTTCAAGCATTCAGCACATTGCAAAGATGCAGCAGGTCAATGAGAAAGGCCACATTTATCAAGTCAACATCTTGTTCAACCTCATTGAAGTACTCTCAAACTGACTGTGAGTCAACCTTGTGAGAGTCATCAAACTTGACTTCACTCTTCAAAAGCTCTGAGAGATATTCATCTCATCAACTCTTGAGTTATATGTGCGCAGTTTGACAAACATAACTGAGTTCATCAAAGAGTTTCTTGACATCATACAACAGAAGAGAGTCATTAACTTGCTCAATGCATGACATTCTGCTCATTCAGACAGACATTTTGTTCAGTTAAGTCAGACTGCATCTGCAAAAGAACGGCCTGCGATCAAGTTACCACCTCAAACATCATTTTTAACTGTAGCAGAATGGGCAACAGTCATGAAATATGAAGCAATAGCTAAACAAGAAGTTGCAGCCAATCAAGCCGCAGATATTGAAGGATCCATCTTTGCACTACAAGCTATCATCATATCAGAAGAAGGAAAGCGTCACTACATGGCCCTGATAGACAGTTTGAAGGAGATGCCACTCTGATTTGACTCAGAGAAGGCGTTAAGTGTCAACTTCAATGCTGAGGTTGATGATCATGAGAAAGACTGAAGTGGGGTTGTTGTTCAACAACTATCATTTGCATGAATCAGTCAAACAACCATTGTTCTTCATAAACCCTGAGACAAGAAGAAGAACATCTACAAAGATGAATCATTGAAGACAATCTCACACAATCTCAAAACCAACAAGAAGTTTGAAGCTCAATGCCAGAAGAGTGACAAGATGATAGTCAAAATTCAAGTGATCTTGCAAGAAAAGGCGCTGAAGCATCAAATCAATGCACTAAGTGCTTTTCAGTGAACTCAAGACGATTTGCACCATGTGATCCACAGTTCAAACTATACTCAGGCTCAGAGTAGAGACATCTTTGCCACCATTTCACTTGATGCTGTTAGCAGTTGAATTGATGCATTGAAGCTCACACCATCACAGAGAAGAGCAATGATCTACTGTTGTGAGTTGTCATATGGAATTGGCATCATACAAGGGCCATCAGAGACAGATAAAAGCCGCTGGTGCGCAGAAATGATACAATCATTTCTACACAGTGACAATGATGAGCATCATCAAGTTCTAGCGATAACCTCTACAAACAGCATCACTGATGAACTTGTTGTAAAGATCGCGACTTTGGCGCTCAAAATCCCTCAAACAAAAGACAAGATCATCATACACTTGCATGTCATATCCTCTGAACATGACATCATCTGAAATAAAGTCAAAGGACCTCACGATCCGCTTTCACCCACCATACATGAAGATGAGCTTGATGTTCTTGCGGAGTTTGACATTGTCAGAACAATATATGAGGTGTACAAGGGCACAGATCAATCTAAATCAATTGTCATGAACAAGAGAGTACAGCTTATTGAACATAGCTTGACAACTTAAATGCTACAGGTCACTGACGTGATATCACACTCGGTCTCTGACCTTGAGAGCTGAAAGGGATTCTGAGAATATTACAATCAATACAGTGAAGATGACATGGATGCCACGCAGCAGATTGAATTCAAAAAGATTCTCACTAACTTGCAAGAGCATGTTCTTCATGCAGCCTTTGTTGTAGTGTGCATCATCAACAACGCAGGCACAGCTAAACTCTTCACGGTTTTCAGGCTGATGATTATCTTCATGAATGAAGCGGCGAAGATCATCGAGCCAGATGCAATTATCACCTTGACGCACTATGCACCTGCTTCAGTTGTCATGATTGGAGATCACAAGCAACTAAAGCCAACAGTACTAAGTCAGGAAGGCTCAAGCCAGCAGTTTGTCGCTCAGATGATCATGTCATTCTTCACACAACTTGTTTGACTAGGCCATTCATCAATTATGTTCATCAAGCAGCACCGAATGAGCCCTGAGATCTTCAAGATTGGCTCAATTATCTTCTATAATGGTCAACTGATCAACGCCGCCACCACACAGCTAGCCTCTTATTCACTGAGTCTGAAGATGAAGAACTTTATGAAAGAAGCATATCAAGTAGAAAACCTTGTGCTGATGATAGATGTCAAAGACACAACAGAGCAGATAGGAAACTTGCAATGCAACCTAGTCAACGCTACAGTATGCATGAATATGGTGGAAACCCTCTTGAAGACATTCGACTCAAAGCATCTTGCAATCATTTCACCCTACCGAGCACAACAGGAAGTCTACCATTGTGCACTATATCAACTGCAGTTTAAGCTTAAGAAGAAGGACCTGCGGGCAATTCAGAACAAGACCATTGACTCATTTCAAGAGAATGAGGCCAATATCATAATTCTGAACCTAGTCGTCACTAAGAAGTTAGACTTCATGCAAGAAATGAACCAACTCAACGTTGCACTCACACAGTCATGAGACGGCTTGATGGTGATCACAGATGTAAGCGCCAACAAGAGTCAAAACAATCAGAGATTTGTGCGTTGAATGAGAAAGCTCATCAGCCTCTTTAAGCAGTCAAGATTGGTTCAACAGGTCAAGAACATGCTGAAGAACTCAAACATCTCAAAATTCATTGATATAAGGCCAAAGGACGTACAAGAAGATGTGCCAGCCATTGAAACAGAGCGGATATTGGCACTGAATCTAACTCAAGCAACGGATGAAGGTACAACTACGCAGCCGAATGCTTCTGTTGTCAATTGAAATGCCATCTCTGTCGACGCCCTAATAAGCTTCCCTAAAAATTCACCCCATGTTCGATATGAACAGGCGGCAGGTAATCGGAGCAGCTGGTTTGACTAAATCTGATCAACTCCTTCCACGCCCTAATAAGCTTCCCGCGTTCGATTCCTTCATGAGCAAATTTTTGCTTTTTGCTTTTCTGCTTTCTGGAATTGTCAAGATGAACAGAGACTATCATAGTGAGCCTTTGTTTTCCATACAGCGGCTGGCACAGCATGTGTAGCACATATATATCCTTCCATCAATGCTATATCATGATTTGACCGAGACTTAATCTCTCGTCTCTACTACTCAGTGATCTGGCGAAATGCTTTCTCCGCTTTCAGCAATGGGTCTTCATGACGCCTTGATCCAAAGTCAAGCCCCAGCTGGAGGCCCCCTGAAAGGTCTATACACATGTCTTGCTTTGTTTGAATATCTTCGCAGCAAGGGTGATAGATCCAGTTTCTATGTGCATCCCGTTACACCGGCGCATGCTTGCTTCGGACCATGGTTCTGACCATCGCCGACAACCTGTCCGCTTATGTTTCCATTTTCATCTTTGCATGGTCATTGCACACAGGGAGTAACACTAGATATTCACTTCCGCTTTGGAGTTCACTGAATATTTAAACACTTCTTATTTCTGTGTAGAACATGTCATTGACCTCACAATCACTTAAGCCAACGCACTCCTTTCGATCTCTACATTGAAGGCATAGCCCTAGCTTCTCATCTCCTTTCACACAAGCTGATATCACATTCTCCTTTTCATACGGACGCATCGTGAGGTCTCCATAGCCTTTGCAAAGATGTCTACCGCTATGCCCACCTCAGCTTCTCATCTCCTGCTGACAGTGCTCCTCCTCCTCGCATACGTTATCTCCGCACGCTGCTTCACTTCTCCCAACCCGACTCCCAAGCACTTCAATCACACCGACCGCATCATGACAGCCACCACCGCTTACCTGAGACTTCGGCTGATCCAATGGAGCATTCGAGTCCTCGGCATCTACCATACGATCCTAACACTTCTCTATCCACGTATCCCATCGGCCATTTGCCCCAATCCGGCGAATCTCAACGGCAATCTCTTCACATGGTCGCCATGCACCGCAATCTGTTTGTTTCTCATCCTCACCGCTGGTCCAATGCGCTTACTGGCTTACGCCCAACTCGGCAAAGACTTCACCTACGAGCTCCGAAAACCCAAATATCTCGTCAAGACGGGACTGTACCGGTACATGCAACACCCTTCCTACACCGGCGGGATCTTGGTCTTTTTCTCCACCGTCGTTCTCCTCGGAAGCGAGCGCGGGGCATTGGGCTGCTTGTTGCCAACCAAGGTCGCGGGACTCAGCCCTTGGTTGACAGTGGCGCAATTTGCCTACTGGGTGGGCATTTTTATCTACGGCATTCCAATTAGGATTCACGATGAAGAGGGGATGTTGAAGAACGAGTTTGGGAAGGAGTGGGACGAGTACTTTGCGACAACTGCGAGGTTTATTCCGGGCGTCCTATGAGCGGACGCGTTTGAGGTTGATGGAGTAGTGTTAGACATGATGGGAGCTCAGCGTCTACTGGTCCTCGCATATCCTGCTGACCGTCTGACGGTGTGCTTGCTCTTTACTGCTCTCGTCAGCCTGCTTCCATCTTATGTCCTCTTTGGTCTAACGGCTATGAGTGCTCAGTCCTGCTTTCGTCTTATTTTCTCTTTAGTCTAAAAGTTACGATTGCGTCCTCCTGTCTTTCCTCACAGCTATGGCTGCGTTCTTCTGCTCGGGGTCTACATGGTAGAGGGTCTCTGGATTGCAGCTATGACTGCATTCTCTTACTTCGGGTTTACATGGTAGAGGATCTCTGGATTGCAGCTATGACTGCATTCTCTTACTTCGGGTTTACATGGTAGAGGATCTCTGGATTACAGCTAAGGCTGCATTCCCCTGTTCTCGGTTTACATGGTAGAGGAACCAACAGCACATACACTCTTTTTCAAGCGATAGAATACTCGTTTCAGAAAGCCCCGCCATAGCTGCAAACAAAAGCAAAAGAAAGCATTGTAATTAGAACCATAGCATCACGATGTGTTTGTAACTTTTCCAAGCAGTAGCGTCAGGCGTGTCGCTCAATGAGGGCTTCGATGGGTTCCTCCCTCGTGCAAGCAACATCATTGAAACATAACCACGACTTCGGATGAAAATCTTTTGGGACATCGTAAACCCTGGCCTGTATGTACCATCTCCTCTCTCACCCATCCCAACAAAGTTAAGCCACTCTTTCAATTAAAATCGTCGGTGTTGAATCTACAAAGTGTGCGGTATACACCAGCAACAATCAATAAACAAACCACATCCCGTACGCACGAGACTTCCACTGGGGTCGGAAACCTACTCTAGTCTCACCAACCCACACTCCCTCTCTTTTACATTCCGTGATAATTTTCAACAATACATCCGTCCCTACCCTGACGGACTCCCGAAAATATATTCGCCGCCTATACCGGTATCCTCGCGCTGCCCCAATTGTACAGCAAGAGATGAAGAGAGAGGGATTGGGGATTTCAGCTGGTTATGGTGCGGAGTTTTTGTCCGTAGAATCCGAGAGGGGGGTTTCATGAAGGATGGGTTTGGGATTGCAACGTGGTTATATAACTTTGCACGGACGGCAAAAGTCATGGACTATATAGTGTATTGGAAGAAATAGTCAAGTGTGACGGGGGAGGTTGGGATTCCCACCGCGCCGCTCGCCAGTGCTGCTGCGAGTTTTGATAGTGGTGTGGTGATGGTGGGAGTGATTGGAGTATGGTGTTGTGATGGTTCGTGTCTTGTGCGGAACTAGTTTGTGTGTGTCCGGAAGTATGAGGACGGTAATTGTGCGGAGGGGATAGGGGGAGGGCTGACGATGTGAACGATGAATGACGAGGTGCTGGGTATAACTTAGTTGATTGGTTATTTGAACGTTCTCTTACTTTAGATAACGGCGTGTAAGAGAAGAGAAGAGGGAAGAGGAACGGAGGTGGAGTGATGATTTTGGCAGAGGTTGTTGATCGGTCCTGATCTGCTAGGTGGTCGAGTGATTCGGCTGCGAAAGAGAACTCTTCAACTCATAGACTGCATGTTCATGAGGCTTCTGCGGATTCAACGGTTGCATGGTTAGTGGAAACTCTTTGTAACTGGATAGTGTGATGCATAATAGCCTTGACGATTGTGTGTCGACACCGACCGCCCCATTCTCCTGCTATATACGGTAGATGTCAGCTTTCAAATATACAAGCTCAAAGATCTTTCACGAGCCTCCAAGCGGTTGGCCCATTCCACCAAGTGTAATCATTTTGGTGATTTGGTACTCGTCAATACCGTACTTGCTTCCTTCACGGCCAAAACCGCTGTATTTGACACCACCGAATCTGCAGCTAGCATCAGCAGAGGCACTTGCACGACCAGAGATTTAGATACTTACGGAGCAGCAGGATCACTGATTAATCCAGTATTAACCCCGACCATGCCTGTCTCCAGCGCTTCCGCCACTCTGTACACTCTCTGCAAGTCCCTGCTGAAGAAGTAGCCCGCTAAGCCCACCTCAGCTTTGTTTGCCATCTCAACGACATCCTTCTCGGTATCAAAGGGGAACAATGCAGCCACAGGTCCGAAGGTCTCCTCAGACGCAATCTTCATGTCCATTGTCATGCCTGTGATAACAGTGGGCTCAAAGAAATTGGATCCCAATTTCGGCATCTTGTGTCCGCCCTGGACGACCTGTGCGCCTTTACTTTCCGCATCCCTTACATGCGCCTCCACCTTGCCAATGGCGCGGTCGTGGATCAAAGGGCCATGCGTGACACCCTCGTCGTAACCACCGCCGACCTTGAAGCCTTTGACTTTCTCGGTGAACTTGCTAGCAAACTTGTCGTAGATGCCTTTCTGCACGTAGATCCTATTGGCACAGACGCACGTCTGGCCTGATGAGCGAAATTTGCTCGTGATGGCGCCGTTGACCGCCAATTCTAGATCTGCGTCGTCGAAGACGATGAAGGGGGCATTGCCGCCGAGTTCAAAAGACAGTTTCTTCAACGTGTCTGCGGATTGCTTCATGAGGAGCTTGCCAACACCGGTAGAGCCGGTGAAGGATACTTTGCGGACAGTTTGGCTGGAGGTGAGTGTTTCACCGACTTCGGCTGTATTTTCCATGGCGGTGATAAAGTTAACGACGCCTTTGGGGATGCCGGCGCGGTGGGCCAGCTCTGCAATTGCAAGGGAGGTGAACGGAGTTTCGCCGGGAGATTTGGCCACAACCGTGCAACCGGCGGCAATGGCAGGTCCGATCTTGCGGGTGATCATGGCAGCTGGGAAATTCCATCTAGGTACATCGTCAGTTGTGTCGAGGTTGTCTGTGATGACTTTCAATGACTCACGGTGTGATCAGTCCGCAAACACCGACTGGCTCCTTGATCGTGAAAACCCTGTTTCCTGGTATCGAGGCGGGAATCGTGTCACCGTAGGTCCTCGGTGCTTCTTCGCTGAACCATTCAAAGAAGTTGGCTGCGTATGTGACCTCGCCCTTTGCATCGTTCAATGGCTTGCCGTTCTCCCATGTGATGAGCTTTGCCAGGTCCTCCGCATTGTCCATCATCAGTTGATACCATCTTCTCAGCATGCGTGATCGCTCTCGCCCAAGGGTCTTTCGGAACTCTCGGAATGCAGCTTCGGCAGCTTTGATGGCATTCTCGGTGTCGCTCTTGTTGAATTCGGGACACGAGCCAATGGTTTTTCCTGATGACGGATCTGTAATTCATACGTCGGTATGGAAGGGTGTGAACCGAGGCTCAAGGAGAGTGTACCAGTGACCTCAAAGGTCTTTCCTGACTTCGCCTTGATCCATTCTCCATTGACATAGCACTCTTGCTTGAAGAGTGACTGGTCGTTGAGCTGGATGCATTATGCAGAGGTTAGCATCTCACCGCACCGTCTAATGAAGCTCGAATCTACACATACCTTGGGCACACTGTGATCAGGCATTGCGTATGATCTTGCGATTACTCGTGGTAGGCTCGAAGCTCGAAATTGTGATCTAATGGCTGTTCTTGTTGTTGTAGAAAGGAACGCTTGCATGGTGAAGCTAAACTTGCAAGACAGTCTAGACTAATATATACAAATCCTCCACCAAGTATACAAGTAGCTCGGACCCTAATTCGCTGGTCGGTTACTAAATACGGTTCTTCCATTTCGGCGTGGAGATAGAGGTGACGCGGAGAATGTGGGGTAGAAAAGAAAGCTATGACGTTGATTTCACGAGCTTCCGCCAAGAACAAGGTAGCCATACTGCAGTGGGGTGATCCTGCCGAACAGCGGTAGTCTAAGGTAGGCTGAGTCATGCAGACCTCTGTCTTGTGGTATCCATGTGTTACATATCTGCAAAGGAAGAATATAAACACTCCATGGTGCTATGCTGCAATGATCAAGAAAGCAAGACCACTTAGTCGATGAAGACCTCCACCGCAATCTCATTGCTCCAACCGCTACTCAAGTCCAGTTCCTTCCATGCCCTCTCGATATCGATTTCAAGAACCTGGTCCGGCTCCGATGATCTGACGGTGTGAAAAGGGATGACTTTGCCTAGGATCATGATCATGAAATCGTCTTCGATAGACCTTTTCGCTAGATCGGATATGAAGATTCCTAGAGCATGTCAGTCAGCGCTCCGGGAACATTGGTTGTTGGACTTGGGTCGGCATCTTACCAAGTACCCCTAGTGCTTTTAGCGACGTCCATATACGCAGTCTGCCGTTACTCTCGACATAGATGTCCGAATTGATGACGGCAGCTGCACCAGTCATCTTTCCTAGCAAACCAAGCACAGCGACCTTCGTAACTTGGTCTTGTAGACCGCGACTTCCCTTGAGTGTGAAAGATTGTAGAGGAAATGCGGAGAGGATCTCCCATCCCTTGACTGCAACATCCAGCAAGACCAACGCCAATTTGTCGCCTAACTTTAGAGCGTTGGAGATTTCGCCCGTGGAATGAGCTCGAATCACGTACAATCCGTCCTCTTCGACACCTGGGAACTCCCTCAAAGGGACTAGATCTGATAAAGGTCTTTGGCTAATGTTGAAGATGCCTAAGATCCCAGTCCCGGTGGCCTTTGACCCAGTAAATGTCCCCACCCTCAACAGTCTCTCCTCATCGTAGCTGACGTATGCGTGCACACTCCTTCCGACCGTCGTCGGCCTCAGGATGACTGTCTTCCCTCGAGGATTCGGCGCAGTCATTTGACGGATGAGGTCAGTGTCGTGCTTGCCAGGTTCATCTGTGATGTAGATAGGTCCGCCAGATACACAACGGCCTGCGGCATGGAAAGAAGAGTAAGGATGTGATGTCTGGAACATGTCCCAGTCCGGGAGGATGTTGAGGTGTTGGGTTAAGAGGGAGTTGTGGGCATTGGTGAAGATATGCCAAGGGTGGGAGGCGGGGACCTCGGGAAAGAAGTCCGTGGATGAAGTCAGCGTACAACGAGACAGGCTTCAGCCTTACGAGAGTTCTTACCGTCAGAGTTCCGGACCATAAGACGAGGTCTGTTGGTAGGAAGTTGGGAATGGAACAGGATTTGTGGAATTTGGGACATGCCTTTGCGGTGCGATTAGACGGTGATCCTGGCAATGGAATGTGCTATCCATACATGAAATAGCGTTTAATGAAAAGTAGCGAAGACTGCTGGTTGTCCAAGCGTCCTGATATGCTGTGATGAACCTTTTCCGATCTTTATCATCATCCAACAGGTCCAAGAAGAATTGTGCATCGGTCTTGACAGAGTCTATCCCTGCGCTGGACAGGAATCTAAGACAGAATGTAAACAGGCTGGTCCGACATCGAGACTTGAATCACACTCACTTGTAGAAGTCATCGTACATTTGCGGAGCGTCGTCTGCATCGACAACCGTGAAGGTGCCCCCAGCGACACCGTCCTTTTTCCGAACCTGTTTGGTCTTGTAACCCTTCGCGATCTTGCCATCCGGCGAGATACCTCCCCAGTAGCCAAACTTATCGAGATCAGATGACTGTTTGACGCCGGCGCAACACGGGAAAAGTGGTTGCATACCATTGCGTGCCAGACTGCGATGTGCTGGATATTTGGGTGTTTTGACCGGATCTGAGAGACTGTGTGCTTAAGCCCTAAAGGAAAGCCTTCTTTGTTTGCTTCAAAGTCCGTCCACCCACGTTTGAATTGAGATTCACCGTGGTTGTCCTGTCTCCAGTCAGTAAAGATTCAATTGTCCGATCACAAATAACAGAATGATCATACCAGCGACTGCCAATTGTCGTCGATTATTAGGTTGGTGACTAGAAGGACGATGATAAGCAACGTTTCAAGACTACAAGGCCGCTGACTGACCACTGATGTCGTTCTTCTCCAGTATGTCTAGAGCGTTGTAGATTTTCTGCTCTGTCAAGTCCTGTCCTAATCCATTCCAAGTACAGTAAGTTAGGCCATCATACCAATTCTCTAGCCATTCCGGTTCTATATCTTTGTCAGCCCTTTCGACGCTCATGTCTGTCGTCCCTGCTACCATTTTCCGTGCATGATACATGGCTGCAGCATTCGCGGACTCGAATGTCCTTCCAACAGCTGCGATCACTCTAGCTTCACCCCGGCTTCGACTGTCGCTCCTGCTGGAGATCACGACGCTTCCATACACGTTAGACTTGAGTACGGTCAATATGTTGTCGATGCCGCTCACGGCCAGTAGCACGAGGTGCAGACCATCCCAACGAAGAAAAGAGCATAGGACAGCATCTTCAGTCGTAGAGAAGTCGCCCTTTCCGTGCCTTGGGGCGAGCCATGGGGTCCATATCCGGACCAAGGAGAACCATCGGCTGCAGTTATTTGGTTTTCCGAGAGACAGGCTCCGCACCCCCTCGTCGTATATTGTACTACTTATCGTCCACAGTTTGGTGTCTGGGGTTTCGGTAGCCACGGGTTCCACCAACAACGACCAGTTCAAATCGTTGATATAGGTAGACAGACTATCATAGTGGGACAGAGAGCCCAGCAAGTTTCCTGAAAGAGTGGGTCCTCCTGGGAAAGCTTGTGGTTGGAAGCAAATCTCGCCATTGGCTTTGGAAAGCTGATCATTAACCCATTTCCAAGTTTCTGTTGAGTGCAATCGGAATTTGACTGTGAAATGGTAAGGCTCAAGCACCTTTCGCTGAGCGAAGAGCTCCGCAGAAAAGTAGTGGCGGTGTACCGTCGGCAGCCCAGCATTGTTGACAGTGAGCTACAATTTCTGTTAAAAGTACTCTGGCTCTTGTGTGTATATTCTAAACCCACTGGAGATACATTTGATGGGACTTCTTTCATGCACAGCTCTTCCCATTCTTTTGATTCATTGAAGTTATGCCATAAGGCAACTTCCCATCTTGGCTCCGGAAACGATCTACCAGACTCCACCAGTACAGTGAAAGTGACCTAGAGTGGTCAGCATGTTTCAAAAAGGGGTACTTAGATTTAGAAAGTAAACATACACTCTGCTGCTGGGCGGGTATGACCGTGGTTTGACCCAATGGCGGATCACAAACGACGTTCGCGAACATTACCAAGTGAGCCGGACGGACGAATCTCAGCTGGGAAGGCTTTCCATTGAGATCATTGTTGTCAGACGGCATGTTGGCGTAGATGTCGGCTTGATGCGCGGTAAAACCTTTCTGGGTTAGCTGCAGCTTCGCGTCGGCGATGTATCGAAAACGTGGCTCGCAAGTTAATCAAGAAGAGTGAGCTTTTTTCTTGTAAATGATGGCGTCACCCTTGATCATCACTGGCGCATCTCATAATCTGAGTTACGTGTGTGCCAGATGCTCGCTGCGGCGGGCTGCACCTATTGCACGGCGATGCAATCGGCCATCTCAAAAGAGGTCAATCAGTCAGAATTACCTTAGGAAAAAGGCCGAGGCCGAGGCGCAATGGATGGTCCAGGCAGTGGATATTAAAGCTGGCAAGCAAGACAGTATGCTTAGCATACTGGAAAAGAGAGGTTACATCAATTCCATCGCAGGGTGTGCTACAGTCAATTCCTCAAAAGCGTGGAAAGCAAAACTGACCATCAATGCTTCACAGAGAACGAGGTACACTGGATCAACTAATGACGAACAAGCGCGTTGGAGCATATGTGGGCATTGATCCAACTGCGCCTTCGTTACATCTTGGACACCTCCTTCCACTCATGTCTCTCTTCTGGCTCTACATCCATGGCTTCCACTCCGTCTCCCTTGTGAGGAATCGTCTCCTTCTCCAGAGTAGATCTTGAGCTGATCATCACCAGCTCGGAGGAGCTACAGCCCAGATTGGTGACCCTACCGGCCGCACTACGTCCCGAGAACCACAACCATCGTCAGTTCGAAAAGCAAACATGGTCAGCATGCACTTTCAACTCAAGAAGATGTGGCTCAATGTGGAGTTTCATGCACGCAAGTATGGATACAAGTGGGAATGGGCGTGGCATCGGGAGTTGGTCAATAACAACGCCTGGATGAACAAACTGCCGATGTTAGAGGTGCTAAAATTGCTCGGTCGTGGAGTGAGGTTAGGGACCATGCTCGGGAGAGATACGTGAGTGAGTCCTTCACCGTATTTATTGACTCAACTTCCGGAAAAAGGGAAAGGCTAAGACTCCAGCTTCTGTAGCGTGAGGACCAAGATGGAAAATGGCGAGGGGATGTCCTTCGCAGAATTTACTTATCCGATACTCCAGTCTTGGGACTGGTGGTATATGTATCAGACCAAGGGCATCCAGCTTCAGATTGGTGGCTCAGATCAATATGGCAATATCATCGCCGGTATTGACGCTGTCAAGTACATCGCAAAAAACCACTACGACCCCGATATCAGGCAAGAAAAGGAAGAGCGCTTATCGCGTCCGATGGGTTTTACGGTTCCACTCCTGACTTCAGCCTCAGGAGAGAAGTTTGGCAAGAGTGCGGGGAACGCTATTTGGCTCGATCCGGAAATGACGAGTATTTTCGATCTTTATCAGGTACCTTCTCTCGTTATCCGCCGTATGGGAGAAGCGCCTAACGCTTTTTTCAGTTCTTCTTACGATTAGCGGATACAGACGTGGAGCGCTACCTCAAGCTGTTCACTTTTATGCCACTCACGCAAATCGAGGCGATTATGGCTGAGCATTCAAAAGAGCCGTCGAAGCGGCATGCACAGCACGCATTAGCTCGAGACTTTGTCGAGATGATACATGGTGCACAAGAAGCAAAGGATGCCGAAGCACGTCATCGATTGTTTTTTGGAAGCCGTTCGAGCGAAAAGGTCTCAGTTCCGGGAACTGGAGCTATTAACAACTCTCTGAACAAACTAGCCCCACAGACCAATTCGTACAACGTACCGCCAGTCAACCTCACGTTGCCTGCCTCTCTCGTCTACCAACAATCCATTGCGCGTGTTCTTTTTTCGGCTGGTTTAGTGTCATCACGGAGCGAAGGTCATCGGCTCGCTGAAAAGCAGGGTGCATACGTTGGCAGCCGCGCAGATGGACACGGCCGAATGAGCGATGACTTGGCTTTCACGCCCATCAAGCTTTGGGATCCATACCGAACAAAGGATTACATCGTGGATGGCGATCTATTGGTGTTGAGAGTGGGAAAGTGGAAGGTGAAGGTTGTGAAGATCGTGAGTGACGACGAGTTCGAGCGGCAAGGCCTCGACGCCCCTGGCTGGAAGGAAGAGGAAAAGCCATTGGAGGAGGAAGGAAGCAATCGCAAGAAGAAGGAGAAGATAATCGGCAACATAAGATACTCACAAACATAGTCGGGACCGCAGTTGTCTCCTGGGTGGAGTGTACAATTAGATGTAGACTAACATCGATACCCATATAGAGTCTCTTAAGCAGATATAGTCGCTGCCATTTCCGTCTGATTTCTGTTTGGGAGTGACTAGACCGCAAAGTTGTCAAGCTAGTCCCTTTGAGTCGCGTCCTTAGCGTGTGATGAACGCGCCAAACTTCACGTCTTCCGATTACGATCATGATTGAACGCATACAGTACAGTGTGATGCTGTCCTAGACACTCAACGTCCGTCCCTTCTAATTTTCCAGCATCAGTGTAGTTCTTCACAGCATTGCCCAATGGCTAAATGGAATACTGCCACCGAGTCCTCCCCTGCTGCTCCTCCACCCTCACTCAAGAAATCAACATCCGGTTCGCAGACATCGAAGAACCAGAAGTCGATACTTGGGTTCTTTCAAAAGAAGAGTACGGATCATTCGTTACCACTGACGAACGGAGAGGTTAGAGACATTAGCTTTTCGCCATCGCTCAACGGTGGTGCCACGAAGCGCCTGGCGAAGAGGCCGGCAGCCAAGAGAGGTTCTAGCCAGACCTTGACACCTGTACCCAGTAGTGACGCTGCTGAAGCTTTGAGCCCAGAAGATGATTCGGAGTACGGTGTCAATCAAACCAGTGAAGATAATGGGTTGCCATCACCAATAACGCCATTCAATGGGGCTGGAGACGGTAGTGTCTGCCAAGGCGGCGTGACGGACCTGTTGAGCTTCAATAGTCCATCTCGGAAGGTCAGTATCTAGCTCGATGCGATTTGCACTGGGTCTGACGTTATGCGCTGCAGGCCAAGCAAGTTGTGAACTACGCGGAGTCTGGTGACGAGGGCGAAGATGAGGAGGATGCATTTGAACCCGTCCGAACCAACAAGAGTCGCGGGAGAGCTTTGAAGCGAAGAAGAACTGCTCCAAGTGACGACGATGGAGATGACTTCCGGAAGCATGAGAATGTTTTGACTGCTGAAGATGGTATGATTTATGTCTCAGGTCGCAACGGCCTCATTTAACGTGTTCTAACTTTGTGCTCTTCCAGATCTTGAAGACTTCATTGTAGCGGACGACTCCGATGCAGAAACGCTATCCTCGAAGAAGAGAAAACGTCCTTCCGCCGTACAGTCTCGCAAGAGCTCCTCTACTTTACCTCCGCCAGTCCCTGATGATGGTGACGGTGACCTTGTACTACCGACAGTGTCCACCGCCCAGCAATGGACTTACGATCCGGAGAACATACAGGCTTTGCAGCCTCGTCCTACCAATGCTGCAACAAAGAAGCCAAACTCGTCCGGTAAGAAGTGGAAGGAGAAGGCACATACTACCGAGCCTGAGCAGCGATATCCGTGGCTCGCTAGCATTACAGACGCAGATAGGAATCCACCTGGTCACCCTGAGTATGACCCAAGAACGGTTTACATTCCACCGCTCGCATGGAGCAAATTCTCCCCGTTTGAGAAGCAATATTGGGAGATCAAGCAGAAATTCTGGGATACGATTGTTTTCTTCAAGAAGGGTAAATTTTACGAGCTCTACGAGAATGACGCTACTATCGGTCACCAACTATTCGATCTCAAGCTCACTGATAGGGTTAATATGCGGATGGTGGGTGTGCCAGAGATGAGCTTGCCTCACTGGGCGAACCAGTTCGTAGCCAAAGGCTACAAGATTGCGCGGGTTGACCAACGAGAATCTGCCCTGGGGAAGGAGATGCGCGAAAGGGACGACAAGAAACCCGGAAAGCCTGCCAAAGAAGAGAAGGTTATTCGGAGAGAGCTCGCCTGTGTGCTCACTGCGGGGACGTTGGTTGACGGAGGTATGCTTCAAGATGATATGTCGACCTTTTGTGTTGCCATCAAAGAGTCGATGATCGATGACCTGCCGGTCTTTGGCATCTCGTTCGTGGATACAGCTACCGGGCAGTTTTTCATGACGGAATTCATAGACGATGTCGACATGACTAAATTCGAGACTTTCATTGCCCAGACCAGGCCACAAGAACTGCTTCTGGAGAAGTCATGTGTCTCCGTCAAGGTTCTGCGGATATTAAAGAACAACACAGGTCCCACCACTATCTGGAATTACCTAAAGCCTGGGAAAGAATTCTGGGCTGCTGATATTGCCTGTCGAGAAATTGATGCGAGCGGATACTTCGTGTCGGAAGACCGGGATAACGCGGAGGTCTGGCCTCAAGTGTTGCGCGAAGCGCGAGGAAAAGACCTACTTATGTCTGCTTTCGGGGCGCTGGTTCAGTATCTAAGGACTCTGAAGATTGAAAGAGAACTGCTTACGCTTGGGAACTTTACATGGTACGATCCTATAAGGAAAGCTACTAGCTTGGTGCTGGATGGTCAGACTCTGATCAACCTTGAGATCTTCGCCAATTCCTTTGATGGCGGCTCCGAAGGTACTCTATTCACCCTGCTCAATCGGTGCATCACACCCTTTGGCAAACGAATGTTCAAGCAGTGGGTCTGCCACCCTCTTGCCGATGCTGCGAAGATCAATCTGCGCCTTGATGCAGTCGACTCGCTCAATGCTGATTCAACGGTTCGAGACCGATTCACCTCCCAGTTAACCAAGCTGCCAGACTTGGAGCGGCTCATTTCTCGGATCCACGCGGGAAGCTGCAAAGCGCAAGACTTTGTCCGTGTATTGGAAGGGTTCGAGCAAATAGACTACACTATGGGCCTCGTCAAGGCTGTCGGTTCTGGAGACGGAGTCATTGGACAGCTAATCTCAGCCATGCCAGACCTCGATAGCGCGCTGATGCACTGGAAGACAGCGTTCGATCGCGCAAAGGCAAAGGAGGATGGCCTTTTGGTGCCTGAGCGAGGCGTCGAAGAGGATTTCGATCATAGTCAAGATCTTATCGAGCAAATACTCGCTGAACTAGAGGCTTTGTTGAAGAAGACACGGCGCGATCTAGGGTCTACTGCGATCGTTTATCGGGACAACGGAAAGGAGATCTATCAATTTGAAGTACCCCTCAAAGTCAAGGGTATCCCCAAGAGCTGGGACCAAATGTCCGCCACACAGAAGGTTAAGCGATATTACAGCCCTGACCTCCGTTCGTTGGTCCGCCAGCTTCAAGAGGCACAGGAGACGCATGGCCAGATCGTTAAAGAAGTCGCTGGCCGCTTCTTTGCTCGTTTCGACGAAGAGTATGCGACATGGCTGGCTGCTGTGAGGATTATTGCACAGCTTGATTGCTTGATCAGCTTAGCAAAAGCATCTTCAGCCTTGGGCGAACCGTGCTGCAGACCGGAGTTCGTGGATGATGAAAGGAGCTTGGTTGAGTTTGAGGATCTGAGGCATCCTTGCATGTTGCCAAACGTGACCGACTTTATCCCGAACGATGTTAAACTGGGCGGAGATACTGCGAATATCAACCTTTTGACTGGCGCCAACGCCGCAGGAAAGTCGACGATCTTGAGAATGGTATGTACTTCATCTTCCCATCAATTACACTATGGCTAACCTTAGCGCAGACCTGCGTCGCTGTCATCATGGCCCAGATCGGCTGCTTCGTTCCCTGCAGATCTGCTCGTCTCACACCAGTAGATCGTATCATGTCCCGTCTTGGGGCCAACGACAACATCTTCGCCGCTCAGAGCACTTTCTTCGTGGAGCTATCCGAGACCAAGAAGATCCTCTCCGAAGCCACGCCCCGATCCCTGGTCATCCTGGACGAGCTAGGCAGAGGCACGAGTTCCTACGACGGGGTTGCCGTCGCGCAAGCCGTCCTTCACCACGTCGCCACCCACATCGGCTGCACCGGCTTCTTTGCTACACACTACCACTCCCTGGCCACGGAATTCGCCAACCACGCCGAGATCGCTCCAAAACGCATGCAGATCCACGTCGATGAGGACAAGCGGCGCGTGACGTTTCTCTACAAACTCGAAGACGGCGTCGCCGAGGGCTCGTTCGGTATGCATTGCGCTGCTATGTGTGGTATCTCGACGAAGATAATTGAGAGGGCTGAGGTTGCGGCGAGGGAGTGGGAGCATACTAGTCGTTTGAAGGAGAGTTTGGAGAAGGCGAGGAGTGGGTGTTATGTTCCTCTTGGGGTGCAGAGTGATGTTGCGTGGATGTTGAAGGGGGACGTGGGGGAGGTCGATGGTAGGGGTTTGGGGGTGTTGATGAAGGCTATTGAGGCGTTGTAGTGAGGAGATACTAAGAGTGGTGCGCGCTTTTTGACACAGATTTGGCTCTGTTGCTAGGGACTGTGCATTGCTGAAGGCGCTTTGTTGCAAGTTTCCTTCTATATTTCTCGGAACCATCGCCATGGCACTTTACTATTCTACTTGATGGCTTTCGAGCGTTCTTCAAACAGCGTTCAGTGCATTAATTTGCTTTGCTAATTGCCTAGACTGTGGAGGTATCCAGGAGCTTAGCAGATGCTTTTGAACGGTATCTATCTCGCTTGGGCAAATTCGACAAGATCAAGCAGCTCATTCGTCCAACGTCCAACCACCTGACCTGGCTAAGCCGCGAAACGTCGCGGTGACTAAGAATCCACCCAATGTGCTGCCACACTACGCTAATCGCGAAGCAAGGACACGCTCGACCGTTTTGTTTTTCTCCGTGCAAACATCAAGACGTTAGGGACGGAGTGGTCTAAGCCAAACGTCAGTGAAGATTTCTTCCTAGGAGAGCCCTGTGGAATAAGCAAGAGAGTACTGACCAAGAACGGGTCGGAGGAGATTTAAGCCTCATCCGCATTCTCCCCCTTCTCCTCACCCTCCAAGAAGTCAGTGAAGTTCGCAAACAAAACCTCATCATCAGCCTTCTTCTCCATCTCCTCCACCTTCTCCTCCCCCTTTGCCTTCGCCTGGCCTTCTTCAGTCTTGACAACCGCCCCCTCCCCCTTCATCTCCATCACGTCGTTCCCGTTCTCGTCCTCACTCTCAGTCTTAGCCTTAGCCCCCGAACGGTCTCCACCGAGAATATCCGCAGCCATCTTTAAAATCTGCGCTTCCTTCTCGGCGTTCAACTGCGTAGCTGCGGCTTCAGCAGCGGCGTCTTCTTCGATTTTCATCGCTACGGCGTTCGCGTCTGCGCTGAAGTCTTCGTCGTCGTCATCCGCATCGCCGTTGCCGTTGTTATTATTAGTAGCTTTGGTGGTGGGGGCGCCGCCTTTGCCTTTACCGCGCTTGCTCGTGTTGGTCGTTGGGGTGCCGTCGGCGTTATTGGTCTTTGTGGAGGCCTTACGTTTTTTCGGCGTGGCTGGAGTGGGGGTAGATCCTGGGACAGTGATGCCGGTGGTTAGAGAGGCGGCGCTGGCGGTGCTGTTGAGGAACTTTTTCTTGGCGCTGTTGTAGCAGGTTTGAGCGGAAGCGGCGTTTGAGTAGCCGGCAAGTGTTGCTAGCTTGGTGAAGTCGACCTGGGGAGAGTGGTTAGTTGGGTTAGTGGAGATCTTGAGGGTTTGGTGTAGGGAGGTGTTGGGTGTAAAGGGGTTGCGAGGCTTGAGTGAGGTCGGCGTGTTTTGGGACTCATAGTGTCGGAGGGTCTGATGAGGTGAGTTGGAAAGAGCTTACCTTGGGTTGAGCGTCATAGCACTGGAAGCCCAGCACGATGAGCTCGGTGTCCCGTTTAGTGACAGACATAATAGTGTCGTAATTGAATGTCAGTATGTGATTGACTGAAGTGATTCTTGTGATGCTCGAAAGAGCTGGAATGAGTTGGAAGGAAAGTGGATGAGAGTGTTGTAAAGCTTGGAGGAGGTTTGAGTGGACGAGGTTGAAGATGGTCTGCGATTTTTTAATATTGTGCCAGCAGAGGATTTGGAGTTTAGGGTTCGAAGGTAGCGAAGTGAATGTTTGGATTTGTATATCGAATATACGGACAACTTGCTGTCGCACTGCGGATACTTCCGTAATTTTGAGGTTGCAATCAAGCCTTGTGGTTGATACTCCGAGAACTATCTCGTACTTTGGTGCTCCAGGAAGACTGGTTCCAAAACTCACGGTTGCTTGTCCTGCATGATGGTACTCTTTCGGTCGTATAACCGTAGGACAAACGCAGATATGGACCTAGAGCATCCTCACAAGTATAGCTTGAGCCTCTTCAAGTGGAAAATGGCTTCTCGCCTGGCGACGAGCTCTTAGATAATGGCGATGACCATCAATGAATGATGGACCACCACCATCTCGACGCGATTTCCCAACATGGTGTGAAGCAAGGCTTAGACCGAGAATGTCGAGTCAGTTCGAAATCTGCTTCGTCGAGTACATGGTGCGAATCGGTAAGTGCTGATGATGCAATGTCAAACTTGAAGGCATACTTCGCGGCGCAATGTCAGCAGATCCTATTCAACTCTTGTATGTTTCTCGAACACTGTCATGACGTTTGCTTGATATAGTCTAGGATGTTGTCCCAAACCGCCTTTTCTCTACTTCTTCCGCGTTCGCTGCCAACGTAGAACTGTGTTGCCCGCTTGCCCATCCACCACGGCCGCGATGGCGCAGAAGTAGCTGGAGGAGGCAGTCGAACAAGATTCGCAATACCAAACCTAGCTCTCATTGGCTTAAGGTCTGATACCCGCATGGCCGTAAACCCTTGGCGGCCGGAGAATTTCATCGTAGTAAATTCAATTCTTGCATCTGCCGGGAGACTCTTCGAATATCTTATAAGTCCATCTCGCGAACGACGTGCAAATGCTGGCAGCCGCAGATGAATGTAGGTCACGAAGGGAGCTGTAGTATATGCTACGAACAACATTGGAATTGCCCCTCCGACGATAGCTGTGACCATCATCAGGACATTCTATTGAGAGGTGTATTGGCGTATTGGGAAGCCAATAAGAGGCCAAAGGAGTGATCACTGACCGGCAGCAGCAATCCAGCCGGGGTGATCAGGCGCATTGTAGAAAGCTGGAGCAACAAGCAAGCAGGAGAATGAGAAAAGAAAGATGGTGGTGAGTTTCAAGCAACCAATGAAGACTGTCTTGCCAGTGCCTGCATGATATATCAGGACTCGTTCAGGATAGGCTGTTCAGGTTGTTAGAATTACGCCTTCATGCTTAAGCTGTGGAGAAAACCAAACCTGATTTGGTCGGCCTATAAACCGTACTTGCGGTACGTCGTGACGGACCGCTAGGGCAAGACCGCATACAGTCTCCTTTTACCAGATGGCTAAAGGAATTCGGACGCCTCACGGAGCTATACAGAGCTCGCGCGGCTCCAGAAAAGTGTGGTGCTCTCTTATAGAGAGAGATTCCATTCCTCCAGATCACTAATGGAGCCATAGTTGCCAGCAATTGACCGTACCGAAATTGAACGCAACATCCACTTTCTCCCAGTACAGTACCTTTGTTTACTGGCTCTGCTGCAAAATCACGAGCGGCGTATGGGGTCGACAGCCGTCACTTGAGATGAAGAGTGATGGTTTGGAAAAGGCCGCCAGTAACCAAAGCGGTCAAACGCCCCTAAAATGATCAACCGCAAGGATATTTAGTTGTTGATGCGCCGTAGATCGCTGCTGAACACACGGGTGAAGATACCGTATATTCCAATATACGCGCCAAGCATCGTGTGCCTTTTACTGTCCGTGGACACCTTCACTGATGATGCTAGGCTTCATTGCACAGCAGCTGCCGACAGAAGGACATGAGGTGGCCTCTAGGCAATAATCCTCGGCCTTCGCGATGGCCCGCATCAACTTTATAATCACTCATATGTTTGCGCTACACCTTTGCATCTTTCGATCAATCTCAAGAGCATACACGACACTCTCGGACAACACGCTCCAAGTCCTACCAGGTCCAGGTAGCGACTTCGACATCCGCAATGGAGCAATCCTCGCGCCCATCCTCCAGCCCCGGGTGCCAGGAACACCGGGCTCGGCAGCAGTCCTAAATCATCTTGAGGACTTCTTCAAGAATACAATGCCGGAATGGAGTATCGAGTTCCAGAACTCCACCGCGAAGACACCCGCAACAGGGGACAAGCAAATACCTTTCGTCAATATGATAGCTACACGCGATCCGCCATGGACAACGCCGGGAGAAGTGGGCAGATTAACGTTGGTTGCGCATTATGACAGCAAGCTCACACCTTCTGGTTTCATCGGAGCGACAGATAGCGCGGCACCTTGTGCGATGCTCATGCACGCCGCGCGGAGTGTTGACACGGTATTGACGAAGAAGTGGGCAGCTATGCAAGCAGAAGGCATAGGGGAAGGAGGGTTCGCCGGGATCGAAGAACACAAGGGTCTACAAATCATCTTCCTCGATGGAGAGGAAGCTTTTTCAAGCTGGACTGACTCGGACTCCCTCTACGGCGCAAGATCTCTGGCCGAAGCATGGGAACAAAAGCCACATCCCGCCCTCTCAACCTACCATACCGCATTGTCATCAATCTCCTTATTCCTCCTTCTCGACCTCCTCGGCGCTAAAGACCCTAACGTCCCTTCCTACTTCAAGACCACACATTGGGCCTACCGGACCATGGCCGCTCTAGAAACCCGGCTCCGTTCCCTCCACCAGTTCAAATCCTCACCAAACCACCCCTCCAAGCGTACAGTCTCCACCAAGCAATCCAAAGCACGAGTCAACAAGCCCAGAAAAGAACGGCTTTTCCTGCCTGAAGCGGACAAAACTGATGATCGATTCCTGGGTGGTATGGTACTGGACGACCACGTGCCCTTCATGGCCAGAGGAGTGGAGGTCCTACATATCATCCCGACACCTTTTCCACGGGTGTGGCATGAGCTGGACGATGACGGGGAGCATCTGGATATGGATACGGTGGAAGACTGGGCAATGTTAATGACGGCGTTCACAGCGGAATGGATGGATCTGGAGGGATTCTTTGATACGTCAGAGGAAGGAAGAAGAGATCTGTCCGTGGGTGAGGATGGGGTGAGAGAGAGGAAGAAGCGGAAACTAGTAACCAGCAAGACTGAGCTGTGACTGGGTCTTGATCTGCGGCCTTCATCACCCACCCTTCGCTGACGGCACCCGACAGATCACGTCCCTTCTCGTGAATATGAAAGTTTTCTACGTTCGGCATGGCTTCATGTATCATAGGATCAGGCGTCCACCAGGTGCAAAGCGTTCAAAGCTCCTGTAGACTCCATAGAAAAACACGTACCAAGTTGTCACATTCAGACAACAACACAGAACCAGTCACCATCACCGTTCACACAATACCACCCTAGACCAGTCTCAACCGCTTCCCACACTCCGTCCCCACGGCCTATAGCCGGCTCCGGACAAGCCTCCAAACAGTACGTCCCTCCTCCGCGCACCATCACCCATCCGCCCTCACCAAACATCACGAACAAAAGCCGGAATCATCATCCAGGCCCGAGTCTGCGTCGAGCATTTAAACCCAATCACAACGCCAACCGCTAACTCCAAAGTCCACAATGTCGCTATCAAATACACGTCAAACACCACCTACCACCTACCATCCGCCATCCCCGCCCAAAAAATTAAGATACTTCCCGCGCTCGAATCTCCCCCATCAATCGATCGATCGATCGTCCACTCCTTACAATCACATTCTACCTAACCATGCCTAACCTGGCCATTCACGCGCTTTGGATATACATCGTTCTCGAAGCCAGAGACGTTCTTAACTCCCAAGCTTGAGGGTATGGGTGTTTTACGAGCGGGTTGATTAGCGGCCAACAAGGCGCGACGGGGGTTGGAGATCTGTATGGTTTGCGCGATGTGATCTCTTGGGGGAGTCGGGTCTTCTCCCGCCCGTACGAGTACTAATACTTCAGATGGTAGATCGGGTCAGAGGGCAGAGTCAGCAAAGTATCGGTTCGATCTGGCAACGTTAGTGTTGCGTTCGGTTCCGTCCATTTACATTTATGATTCCAAAGGATAGGTTAGGCTTTCTTGGCTTTCTTTTTAGGGTTGGCGAGGTTGGAGAGGGTGTTGGAGATGTGTGGGTGTGTTTTGGGGGCTTGTTGTGCGGTACTCCAAGGCTCGTACATACTTTGATTGGGAGGTGCGAAGTGGCCACCATCACCACCATCATCATCATCATCCATACTCCTCATCCTCATCCTCATCCTCCCCTCCCCTCCCGTCCTCCCTCTGTCCGACCGACAGTCCAGTCTGAAAGCTCTTGGTACCTCTGCCACCCGCTCACGAATAACATAGCGGCGTGGCAACGACTCCTGCAATGGGATAGATAAACTCCAGCTAGCCTTCTGCTATGGATGGAAGTAGCTCTGAAGAATAGAAAGTTGCACATTGAGGTTGCTGCAACGTCCAATGTTGTGATTTGGAGAAGGAAAGAGTGACGGAAGGGATTGGAGGGGGAACGGGGCGGGGCCCCCGAAGAGATTGCGTGGATGGGGTTGAGGGATGGGAAGGCTAGGATGGTGTGGGGTGGGAGGAGTGAATGAGTGGATGAGGGGAGGTTTGAGGTTTGAGGCGAGAATGGCTGGTTAGGAGGTGTGGTGTTGGTTCTGGTTCTTCTGGGATTATAGCATGTCGTTATACGGTGAGTAAGATAGGTGATAGATTTACTACTAACAGAGGCAGAAGCGATTTGTGGTATTAGCAACGGTCAGTGTCTGCAACATGCAACCGGTTCGAGGACGTGACTACAAAGCTCAGATCTGGAAGATGATTCCATCATTGAGATTGATATTGATATCTACCCCTTCTTGCGCTGTTTTCGAGATCTTATATCGAGTCTGAGTGACGCGTTCTTGAGCTCATCCTGCATCTCTTCGTCTAATTGCTCGTTAGGGCTGTTGTCGTCGGAGACAAGCGTTATGTTGTCGTGGTTTAATTCAGTTGCTTCGCCTCTACTACCCTCTACTTGTTCATCATTGGAGTCGTTGTCTTCTGCTTCCTCATTCGGGGTAAGTTCTACACCGCCTTCATCATCACCGTCGTCAAAGCCTTCGAAATCTTCGTCCGTAGGGTCCACCTCATCTTTGTCATCAGATACTGGAGCGGTTTCATATGATTCATCCACCGCCTCCACTGTCGATTGTTCGTCTTCTCTCTTCCTCTTTCTGCCCATCTCGCCTAGTCTTCCCTCTCTTCCCTCCACACCCTTTCTCTCTTCTCCTTCCACCACAGGCGGGGCCGTAAACCACGGAATTTTTCCTCGTAAGAAATCATTCAGTACCATCTTTGCCGCGCCGTCGACATCTGCTTCTCCGCCCTTCAGTAGACGTCCACCTTTCCTAGCTAGCAGCTCGAGAAATCCTGTGGCGGTGTTGTAGCCTCTCACATCATACGTTCTCTCGATATGTTGTGGCTTAGTCTTTTTTAGTACAGCTGCTATGTATTGCTCAGGGTTTTCCACGTTCTCAACGCGTACCACACCTCGTAGTAAGATGTCCTCTTCCGAGTCGTTGTTACTAGGAGGTACAACACCAGGGCAATCGATCAAATAAATCCTTTTCATCAAGGTGATGTACTGCCACACTTTGGTTTCGCCAGGAATTGGCGCAACCGTGCAGACTTTCTTCTTCCGGAGAGTATTGATGATGGAGGATTTGCCTGTATTGGGGTACCCAATAAAGCCAACGGAGATCTGTTTTCGATCGGAGTGGAGTGAGGAGAATTGGCGGAGTAGTTGGATGAGAGAACCTTTGCCGAATGAATTGGTTATAGAGGCGTGAAATGCCAGAGTAGGATAATCTTTTGAAAGATGGCGAACCCAAGAAGCCTGTTAACACCGTAAGCCACTACAGTGTGAAAATTCTAGCGATAGAAAGATGTATGAAACATTACTAAGAGAGCCACCACAGGCCACCACTAAAGTAGGGGAGGCGGCTCTCAACTCAAACGAAACATCACCAAACCCTGTGTGACGAGCACTCCAAGACGAAGAGCAGTCTACTCCAGACCACAAGGGCCAGAAGCGGCGGGTAAGGAGTCAATATACCAAAGTTGTAACAGACATACCTCCCATTGATAAGGTGCAAGATGATGCAGGAAGGAGTCTTGACTTAACAGTGGAAGGCCGAGATTGCTTAAGCTTGCGCGGGAAAGACGAATCTAAGACTCACAGCGACACCCGTAGGTACAAGATCACATTTGTTCATCACAAATATCAGATGCTTATGTGGTGCCTCCTCTCGTATGTACTTCTCCACACTTCGACACCTAGTACCTAGTGGATCCCGAGCATCTAGGACATGTATGACAACGTCTGAAGAATCGATGACTTTGTATAGCTCATTCCATATTCTCTTGCTCTGCCCCTTGGAGAAGACTGGTTCCCTCGCCGTTGTGAGGATATCTTCTTCCGGAGCTGCTTCCCCTGCTTGCTCTTCCTGGCCTGATGTTCCGCTGAGAATTTTCACATCCTCGAGCCGTTCTAGGTAGGTGTCGTGCATTTTGCCTGTTTCCCCTGCAAGGTCTTCTAGAGAACCAACTCCAAGCTTGACTCGCTTCCTTTGCGCCTTCGGACCGAATGTGTCGCCAAATGGTGCAGCTTCGACGGCCATTTTTGCCTGATGCTGCTTGAGACCATTCTTGCCTTGTCCGTCTCTTATCAGACTCATAGGTAGTTTGTTGCTCTTCAAGAGCACTTGGTAGGGATCCGAAGCCCGCTCTGCCATAGCTTCACGAAAAGAGTTGAGGGCATCCTGAGATATGACCCTCGTGTTTCCGAACCACTTTCGATTGGGCTCAACTCTTGCCTTTGGGAGTTCGCGAGACTGGTAGGAGGCTGCCTTGGTGACTTTGCCGGCTGCGTTTCGTTGCGCTTTACCATCCTTGAACATATTCAGGGTCTTGACCTTCTTCGCACTCCTTTGGGAGGTGTCAGCGATCAATATGATATGATAAACAAACGTCCAAAGCCTTTCTAGCTGGGTTGCCAGCAAAAGCCAGCAGGACCATACCTGTAGAAGTTCTCTCCCTTGGTCTTGACATTGCTCATGCCGTCCCCAACTTTCCCCTGCCTCTCCTTTCGAACCGCTTCCTTCTTGCCTGTACCCATCTTGGCAGCTGATTTTCACAGAGGACAGGTGTGAAATTTAACACTTGGAGCATTGGTGGGCTTGACGTTTGTAGATCGGTAACTTTTTCGTGGGTGACTAGCGCGCCAAGATTTCCATCACGACTTTCTACCTCGTGTGCCAACTCAGCATCAGGGGCATCTACACCGAAGAATGCCTTCACGAATACATGGGAGTATTATCAAAGCGCAGCTCCCTCTATGTCGATCATGCTGCGCTGTTACCAGGGCTGTTCGGGCATTCTCTCTTTCTTCGCCAGCACTGAAGATTGGCCCTGAGTCTCCGAGATTCATCGAAGTACCACAGCCATTGCAGCCGCGATATCCCCCCAAGCGACGAATCAAAGGTATCTTGCCCGTACCTCGAAATCTCTTCCCCAGGCGAAACGCAGACAAGACTTCGCCCGAATACCTTGCAGCCGCGACACCAGAGCCGTTATCCATCAAAGATGCTTCAGTCTTGAGTCGACAGCCTACGGAGGCGGCAGATTTCATCGCCTGGAAAGAAAGGATGGCCGCTATACGACGACGCAACCTACGAGAGGGATTGGTAGAACTCCAGCATCGAAAGCAGCGCACGGATCGCCAAGTCGCTGGACGCAGCGCTTACAAACGAGCCGAGCACGAGCGTTTGGTTCAACGGGAGAAACGCGAGGACGAGCAATTAACGGACCCTACCATCACGAACTCTATGAAGCAATTTCAGAAAGGCATAGTACCTGACCCAGATCGACTTGCCCGGGTCGAGCGGAAGAGGGCAATGATTGAGGCGAGGGAGTCAGAGAAGCAGGAAGAGCGCCGTGACGCACTGCATACGCTGTACATGAACGCGGGAAATTTCATCACGACAGAGGACCAACTGCAGGTGGCAATCGATCGAGCTTTCACGATGGGGGCCAACCCGGCGTGGTACAATGCTGCCAGTTCCACGAAAGAGGCGGAAAGCGTATGGAACTTGGGCCCACCCGAGACGGTGCAACAGATGTTGGGCAAAGTCAACAAGACTGGCAATAAGGCTATAGAGTACAACGAAGGCTATGCGAAGGTGACGGGTGAAAGGGTAAGGAGGATTGCGGAGGAGCTCACGGGAGGGAGATTGTGAATGGTTTTCTCGGTTGCAGCAAGCAGTGTCGCGTGACAGTCAGCCAAGGACGTGGGAAGATATGTGTACATAGCATGAATGATGCAATCTCAACATCTGAGGGAGATTGCTGGTATTTCTTGGCAAGACATCGAATAGGTCACAAGTGATGAGGATG
>JAABUP010003104.1_pt1 | contig 30119 bp, 29 predicted proteins | sample 5559201 | NCBI WGS metagenome assembly JAABUP01 (sample SAMN10711887, study PRJNA513373) | rock metagenome | isolation source: Antarctica rocks | place: Antarctica | reverse complement strand
GCAGCACCTCGATGACCTCATGCTTGCTCCCTCGCCTCACACCCATGTCCTCCTCCTTCTCAGAAAAGCACTTTTTGCTGTGAGGCAACGACTTTCGTTCGCGTACTTTATTTGTGAGGCAATGCGATCCCTTGACTTTTACCGCTCGGGGCCGTACCCTGCCCATCGTGGTCTACGGACAATTTCGCACGCTGATCAACCTGCTGCTGGTGCTGGCCCTGGGAGCGATCTTTATCTGGGGTAGCTTCCGCCTGTTCGGCGCGGTCGCCGGCGGCGCTGCGGCGGCGCCGGTGATCGCGACCTCGACGCCGGTTGTGGAGCGCCCGACTCCGCCGTCCGCCCCGACCCCGACGAAGCGCGCGAGCGGTAGCCAGGGCGCCGCGTCCGGCGCGAAAGCCTCACCCACGCCGCACCCCACACAGCGCCCGACCCCGAGCGCGCCGCCCAAAGTATATGTGGCTCTTTCAGCGACCGATCCCAGGGGCGCGACGAGCTTCGCGGCAGCAAGTCTTCCGATCCGAGACGGTTACCCGACGGTGTATTGCATCGTGCGCAACAACGCGCTGCCCGCTATAGGTTCCGTCACTTTCACCTGGTATAGAGAGCAGCCGACCAACTTCTTGTTTCAGCCGGTCACACCGCGCCTACCTGGCGATTTCACCTACTGGTACTATCCAAGCCCTCTGTTCAAGGCGCCCGGCGGCAAATTTCGCTGTGACGCCATGGTTAACGGGGTGTCTATCGGCTCGGCGCACTTCGCGATCACGCCGTAGCAGGCATTAGCTGTTCAGGCGAACATGCGCGGCAGGCGCTTCTTCCACGCGGTGGGCAGGATGATGTCGATAGCGTCGTCGACGGTGACGATGCCCTGCAGGCGGTTGTGGTCGTCGACGACGGGGGCCGCGATCAGATTGTACTTGGCGATCATGCGCGCGGCGTTCTCCTGGTCGTCTTCCACATGCAGGGTCACCGGGTTTCCGGTCATAATCTCGCCGACGGGTGTGTCCTGAGCCGTGACCAGTAGGTCGCGTAGCGAAACGACGCCGAGCAGTTCTTCCGCGGCGAGATCTTGCACCACGTAGACGTAGTTGATCAAGTCGATCTCCTTGGCCTCGGCGCGCACGCGCTCCATCGTCTGCGCCACCGTGTGCATGGCGGGCACGGCCAGGTACTCCGTGGTCATGATGCCGCCGACGGAGTCTTCGCGGTAGCCCAACAGCTCGCGCACCTCGCCGCGCTCCTCGGGCTCCATCTCGTCCAGTAACTGCTGCTGGGCCTCCTCGGACATCTCGCCGAGCACGTCGGCGGCGTCATCGGGGTCCATCTCCTCCAGGATGTCGGCGGCGCGGCCGCGCTCCATCTGCTCGAGCAGCGAGACCTGCTTTTCGGGCGCGACCTCTTCGAGCGCCTCCGCCGCCATCTCGTCGTCCATGCGCGCCAGCAGCGCCACGCCCTCGCCGATGGAGAGGTCCTCCACGATCTCAGCGATGTCGGCCGGGTGTAGCCGGGACAGACTCTGGTGCGAGACGCGCAGCTTAATGCCGGCCGCGCCGCTGCTGGCCAGCGGGTCGACGTCCTCCCAGGCGATGAAGTGTTCGTTGCTGCCCGAGCCCATGCCCAGGCGCCTGGTCAGCGGCTGCAGGCCCAAGCGGCGCAGCAGGGCCTGACCCCCAATGTCCACGCCGATCAAGCGGTAGTGCCCGTTGGTGCGGGCGAGCTGCAGGTCGTTGGCGCGCACGACCTTGTGCCCCTCGACGTCGACGATCTGGCGATCGAGGATCTGTGTGCCGATACTCAACTCGTCGCCGTGCGGCTGGTAGGGCGGGATCTGGTCGAGCGCGTGGCGCAACACCACCGGTTCGTCGAGCGAAACCACCTGGTCCCAGGGCACGTTGACAGGCGTCTTGCCGCGGCGCGGGGTCACGGAGACGGCGGTGATGACGGGATACTTCGCGTCGTTCGAAACGATCATGTCGGCGACCTTGCCGACGGGGCGGTTGCCGCTGTCGACCACGGCGCGGCCGACGAGCTCAGTGTAGAAAGGCATGGGTGTCACCTCCGTTCGTGCGTCAATTAGCGACTGGCATGACCGGAGGACCTGGCCGCGCGACACGCCCGCGATGCGCCGCGCCGGGAGATAGACCGCGTGGCGCTAGGGGGTTAGCGCGCGATCTGGGCGGCGGTGACGGGGTGGCGTGGGCAGGAACGATCCGGCGGGATAGCTCTTGTCTGTCGTCATGATCCTGTTTGCTCCACAAAGGGGTAGCGTACCGACTGGCACTGGCACTGGGACCGGCGTCCACGTCCTACCTCCTTTCCCACACCCGCGAGCGTCGCTACCCGGAAAAAAGTCCGGGCTTAGTGGCGACACCCCGCTCAAAAAAGGCGCGCATAGAGAAGGCATCCGTCGAGGCAGCATCCTCACTGTACCCCCCAGGGGGCCTTCTGTCAACAATAGGGGTGCGGCTCTTTGGCCCTTACAGGGTCTGTGACTTGTCCGGAGCTGCGCCCTCACCCCCCACCCCCCTCTCCCGCGCGCGGGAGAGGGGGAGATCTTTGTGGGTGTCACCGGGGGCGGCGTAGCGCGCCGCCCCCGGTGACACCGCTATCAAGGGGCGAGAATTCACAGACCGTGGTGGCCCTTACAGGGCTCATGAAATAGATGCGTCGGCGTGGCGCCTACGGCACAGCGCGGCCCCAGGCGGCCGTCCACAGGCGGTACCAGTCCTCGCGGGGCAGCGCGATGCGCGCCGCGCCAGCGGCCTCGCGGATATGCGCGGGGTCAGCGCTGCCGACCAATGGGATGATCCCGGCCGGGTGGGCCAGCAGCCAGGCCAGCGCGATCTGCGCCGGCGTGGCGTTGTGGCGTTCGGCCTGCGCCGCGAGCTCGGCGCGCAGCCCCTGCAGGCGTGGGTCCGCGTCGGGCGGAGCCATGCGCCCCGTCAGCAGCCCCTTGCCGAGCGGGCTCCAGGCCAGCGGGGTCATGCCGGTAGCCATGCATTGATCGAGCGTCCCGTCGCCGCCGTCCCAGCCCTCGTAGACGGGGTCCAGGCGTGTCAGACTGATCTCGATTTGGTTGCCGCGCAGCGGCGCATCCAGGTAGCGCTGCAGGGCGCGGACCTGCTCCGGGTAGTAGTTGCTCACCCCGACCGCGCGGATCAGCCCGCGCCGCAAGAGACTGTTCAGCGCGCCGGCCGTCTCGGCAGGGTGGGTCAAGGGGTCAGGGCGGTACAACTGGTAGAGGTCGATATAGTCGATGCCCATGCGGCGCAGCGAGCGCTCGACGCACTCTGCGATGTAGGGCGCGGTCAGGTTATAGTGGCCCTTGCCCAACCGGATGCCGCCCTTGGTGGCGATCACGATGCGCTCGCGCGCACCGGGAGCCGCCGCCAGGCAGTCCTTAAACACCTCCTCGCAGCTCCCGCCGCCGTAGATGTCGGCGTGGTCGTAAAGGGTAATGCCCACCTCGAGCGCCGCCTCGAACGCGGCGATGGCCCTTTTCCTGTGCTCCGGCCCGATCTCGGTCGGATCCCACGTCCCCGTCAGCCCCATGCAGCCCAGAGCGACGCGCGCTACGCGCGGCCCGTCGCGCCCGAGCGATTGTTGTGGTAGCCCTATCTCGGCCAGCTGCGATTGGTCCGTCGTTTCCATCGCCATCGTGCGCGCCTCCTCGGGGTCATGCTCTACTTGACATGCTACCACGCAGGGGCGACGACGCGGATGAGGGATGACCAGCGTAGGCGGATGAGGGATGACCAGCGTAGAAGGCATAGGCCTTGTGTCTTCGGAGTGCTGAATGCGCAACGGGGGCACGGAGAAGACGGCTTCTCCGTGCCCCCGTGCGGGAAAGCGTGGGCGCGGGCTAACGCGCTTGCTTGGCTATGACTACCTGGCCGACAACGATGCGCTGCGCGGCAAGCGTCTTGCCGTCGACGCCGCGCGCGCCGTAGGCGACGATGCGCCGCCCGGCCGTGACGTCCGCCGCCGTGGCCGCGGCGAACGTCTTGCCGTGGCGCCCGGCGTAGATCGTGCCGCTCGAGGTGGTCACGGTGTACGTCGCGCCGTAGGGGTCTTGCAGCGTGATGGTAGAGCCGTCGATGGCGGTCACCTTGCCCGCGACATGCGCCGCGCGGATGATGATGCGCGTGGCGTTCAGCGAGCCGTCCGCCCCCGGCGTGCCCGCCGCCACGATGGACGTGTTGGGCGTGATGTCGGCCGCCGTGGCCGCCGCGCCCGCGCGGGTGATGGCCGTGGTCGCGCCGATGTTGACCGTGCGGGGCGTCCCGTTGAGGCCCGTCACGGTCAGGGTCGAGCCGCTGACCGCCGTGACGACGCCTGCGACGCGCGCGAGCAGGATACGCACCACTGTGGCCTGAATCGTCCGGGGCGCTGTGCGTGCGCCGCGCACCAGGATCGACTCGCCGGGCGTCACGTTGGAGAGCGACGCGGTCGCGATACCAACTTCCTGATACGTCGTGGTCGTCCCAACCGTGATCGTGACCGGCTGGCCGCCGCGCGCCACGGCGTCGATGGCGCCTCCGCTCACCGCGGTCACGCGCAGCACGTTGCGCAGTACCGCTCCCCGATAGTTGCGTCCCGCCTTCCGAGCCTTCTGGGTCGCAGCGGGCCGCTTGGCAGCGCCCTGCCGCGCGACGACCTGCCCGGCGCCCCTGGCGCCGGCGCCCGCGCGCCCCCCTTGGGCGAACGCGCTGCCGCCCGCGGACGCGAGCAGAACCCCCGATAGGACCGCAACCGTCGTCAATCGCTTCTTCATATGTTTTGCTACCCTTCTCCCGTATCTTTCGTGCGACATCACGCTCTATCTGAGACGTCGAGCGGCGCCACCGTCGCATCCCGGCACCCACTCACATAACCAGCATAGGCCGCGACTGTAATAGAATAGTCGTCTATATGTAAAAATTTGGTAAAGCGACGCGAGATGAGACGATTCCCATGCAACACGCCTGGCCGCCCGATTACCTGGAAGACACGGCGCCTCTCGCCCTCTCGCCCTCTTGCCCTCTTGCCCTCTCGCCCTCTCGCCCCCTCGCCCCTGTCCTCGATAACGTACGGCGTCGTGATATAGTACAGCGGACGATGCGCGTGGCGTCGCATGGACTGGTAGGAGGACGATATGCGCGATACCCTTCATACCGTTCCACCGGCGGAAAGCGAGCCTGCGCCGCCAACTCCTGAATGTAGGGTGATCGCCATCGAAAAGGGGGCGTGATGGGCCTGCTCGACGGCAAAACGGCTATTGTGTTCGGCGTGGCCAACCACCGCAGCATCGCCTGGGGCATCGCCCAGGCCCTCCAGCGCGAGGGCGCGCGGCTGGCGCTGACCTATCAGGGCGAGCGCGTGGAGAAGTACGTACGCGAGCTCGCGACCCAGTTGTCCGACCCGCTGATCCTGCCCTGCGACGTGGGCGACGACGCGCAGATCGAGGCGCTCTACCGGCAGGTCGGTGAGTCCTTCGGGCGGCTCGACGCCGTGGTACACTCGGTCGCCTTCGCCGAGCGCGAGGATCTGGAGGGGCGCTTCGTGGACACCTCGAGGCAGGGCTTCCGCACCGCCCTGGAAATCAGCGCCTACTCGCTCGTGGCCGTGGCGCGGGGCGCGCTCCCGCTCATGGCGGAGGGCGGCTCGGTCGTCACGCTGACCTTCGCCGGCAGCGTTCGCGCCTACCCCAGCTACAACGTGATGGGCGTGGCCAAGGCCGCGCTCGAGGCCGCCGTGCGCTACCTCGCCAGCGATCTCGGCCCCGACGGCGTACGCGTCAACGCCATATCGGCCGGCCCCATCAACACGCTCTCGGCGCGCGGCATCAGCGGCTTCTCCACCATGCACAAAGCGGCCGGCGAACGCGCGCCACTGCGCCGTACCACGACGCAAGCCGAGGTCGGCGACGCCGCCGTCTTTCTGGTCAGCGGCCTCAGCCGCGGCATCACTGCCGAGACCCTCTACGTCGACAACGGGCTCAATAGCGTCGCCGTCTAAAGTAGGTAGCTGCTAGTAGCTAGTAGCTAGATACGGCTCTGTAACTACTAACTACTAGCAGCTACCTACTACTATTAGAGCTAGCCCCGGCCGGCGTCGTAGCTGACGACGGCGCCGAGTGTCTCGTCGATACGCTTGAGCAGATCCTCGGAGAGCGTGATGTCGGCGGCCCTGGCGTTCTGCTCGACCTGCTGCGGGCGCGAGGCACCGATGATAGCCGAAGACACGTTGGGCTGGCGCAGCACCCAGGCCAGCGCGAGCTCCGCCAGCGAATAGCCGGCCTCCTGCGCCACGCCCTGCAGGTTTTGCACGGCCGCGAGCGTCTCATCGTTCATGAAACGACCCATGAACTGGTTGGATTTCTCGTCGGCCGCGCGTGTGCCCTGCTCCGGCTGCTGCCCCGGCTTATATTTGCCGGTCAGCACGCCCTGGGCCAGCGGCGAGAACACCACCTGCCCTATCCCGTGCTTCTCGCAAAACGGGATGATCTCGGGCTCGATGTACCGCTCCAGCAAGCTGTAGACGGGCTGGTTGGACACGATAGGGTCGAGGTTGAGTTCGCGCCCCACGTAGACGGCGTCGGCCAGTTGCGTCGCCGACCACTCCGACACGCCCGCGTAGAGGATCTTGCCCTGCGTCACAAGGTCGTCGAGGGCGCGCAGGGTCTCGTCGACCGGTGTCTCTGGATCGGGGCGGTGGCACTGGTAGAGATCGACGTAGTCGACGCCCAGGCGGCGCAGGCTGGCGTTGCACTGCTCCATGATGTGCTTGCGCGAGAGGCCGCGCTGGTTGGGTCCCTCGCCCACGGGGAAAAACACCTTGGTGGCCAGAAAGTACGTGTCGCGCGGGAAATCCTTGATCGCCCGCCCCACGACCTCCTCGGCGCGCCCGCCGGCGTAGCCGTTGGCCGTGTCGAAGAAGTTGATGCCGAGGTCGTAAGCCTTGTGGATGCAGTCGACCGCGCCCTGCTCCTCGACCGAGCCGCCGTAGGTCAGCCAGCTTCCCAGGCTGATCGTGCTCACGCGCACCCCGGCGCGCCCCAGATGCCGATACTCCATAATCGTACGTGCCCCTTCCTCTACTATACGGTTCAGGACTGTGCAAGAAATATTCCCGAGCGGAGAGAGGGGAGCCGTGACCGCCGCGTAAAAGGTTGACACAGAGGTGTCGCACACCATGTCGTACGTTACTGCTACATCGCGCGTCTGGGGACATCCCTACCCTTGGACTCGGGTGAGTGCCGGCGGCGCGATGCCTTGCTACGCACGATCACAGGGAAAAAGGGTTGGGGGAAGCATAAACGCTATGGTGGAAGTAGATCGAGTGAAGCCTATGAGCATCGACCTGGCGCGCCTGCAGGTGGCCTTCGACCGCGTCGCCGAGGGCGTGGAGGAAGGAGCCGTCCCCACGGTCGTGCTCGCCGTAGCCAATAGACGCGAGATCGTGCGCTGCGAGGCATTCTCTCGGGCGGACGGAGACCGCGTGGCGGCCGACAGTATCTTCCTGCTCGCCTCGATCAGCAAGCCGATCCTGGCGACGGCCGCGATGGTGCTTGTCGCCGAGGGTCGGCTCGTCTTGTCGGAGCCGATCGCGCGCTACATCCCCGAGTTCGCCCTGTCTAGCGCGCCCGCGGTCACGGCGTGGCATCTGCTCACGCATACGTCGGGCATGGACGAAATCGACTGGGCGGATACACTACGGCAACGACCCCACAGTGCGTCTAGGTTCGAGGTCGCCTGTCGTCGCGCCCTACTCTTCGGCCCGGGGGAGCGTGTGTCTTACTCCACCCTGTCGTACGAGTTGCTGGCTGCGCTGGTGACGCGCCTCAGCGACCGACCCTACCAGGACTACCTGCGCGAACGCATCTTCGCGCCGCTCGGCATGGCCGACACCTCGTACGACCCGCGCGTTTCCGATAGCTCTGCTGGGCGTATGGTCCCCGTCCAAGGCATAGACGGCAGCGGGCTGGCGGACCCCGACGAGGCCCTCGATTACTTCATCGCGCGCCAGGTCGCGGGCGCGGGCCTCTGGAGCACGGCCGCCGATCTCGTCGCCTTCGGCCAAGCCTATCTCAACGACGGCCAGCAGGACTCGCACGGCGCGTATCAACTGCTGCCCCCGGCGTACATCGACCTGATGACACGCGAGCACACCGCCGGCCTCCTGAAAATGGAGGATGGCCGCGCCGTCCCCGCCCACTACGCGCTGTCCTGGCGCAAGGGTTCACTGGATGGGGCACGGCCGGGCTCGCCGCGTGTCTTCGAGCACGACGGCGCCACGGGTGGGCTGCTGTGGATCGACCCCGAGTGGGATCTGGTCTTCGTCTATCTCACCAACAGCTTCGGCTCCGCCGACGCCCACGTCCAGCAGGCCGCCTTACAGGCCATATACGGCGCCCTCAAGTGGTAGGGTCCGGGCGTTAAGCGGCCGTGACATGGCGTAGCACGGGGTATACCGCGGGTGTATTACCCTCCTGGCACGGGGGGTGTGCCCTTCTGGCGCGGTCGATGTGAGGAAGGCGGGCGTTGTGGCTGTATTCGAACCGTCCGAGGCAGAGTCGATGTGGCAGGCGCCCGCGCGCCTGCGTCTGGATCTCCTCGCCCTACTCTCGGCCGACCCAGCGAAGCCGGCGACGATAAGCTACGACGAGTTCCTGGAGTGGGCCGACGAGGATACGCTGGCCGAGTGGGTAGATGGGAGAGTGGTCATGGCCAGCCCGGCGAGCGCGCGGCGCCAATATCTAGCCATTTTCCTCTCTACCGTGCTGCAGTATTGGCGACAAAGACTCTCTCGGGGCTACCAAGCGCGTCGCGCGCCCCCTCCGTCTGGCGTGTATGCAGACGATTAACCGTTTCTCACACGGTTACCAGGCGGACGCTTTATCATCAGATGCGATGCATACTGGGAGGCGATTCGAGCGTATAATCGCCACCTATGTGCCTGATCGTGGCGATTATATGCTACAATTGCCACATAAAACGCCACAAGCAGTGCTATGGAGCATGCACGCGCCCATAGCACAGACAAGCTCAGAGCGGAAGGATTGTCATCGTGGATGTAGCGCGCTTGCGGCGTCTCATTGCCGACGGTGAGACCGCCCTTGTGGAGTTCAAAGTCGCGCCGCCGCGCGTCGCCGATCTGTCCACGCGCGTATGCGGTTTTGCAAATGGCGACGGCGGCGACATCGTCTTCGGAGTCGTCGACAAGACATGGGAGGTGGTCGGGGTAAAGGACAGCGCCGCCGCCAGTGATACGTTGTTGCAGGCATGCCGTCAGTGCAAGCCGCCGGTGCGCCTTGATCCGCCTCAGCCCGAGGTCGTGTGGATCGACGACAAGGTTCTGGTTGTTGGTCACATCCCACCCAACAGGGTACGCTACACCAGGCTGGCGGGGCCTTCTACATCCGCCGCGGCACCCACACTGTCCCGCTAGACGCGGACGAGGTCGAGAGTTACTTCCACAAGCGTGGGACACTGGCCTGGGAAGCGCACGCGGTGGCGCTGGCAACGCTGGCTGACCTCGACTTAAACAAGGTGCGGGCCTACCTCACGCACCGGCCGAGTCGCCGCACGAGTACCATGGACGCGGCCGATCCAGCGGCGCTGCAACGTATTGGCTGCGCGGTCCCGGATGCGAACGATCCCGCCATCCTCCGACCGACGCACGCTGGCCTGCTCCTATTCGGCCACACGGCACAGGATTTTATTTTGCACGCGGAGGTGGTGTGCGTCCTTTTTGGCGACGAGCTTGGCCTGCGGCGCTACATCGACCGGCGTATTCTTTACGGCACGTTGCCGGAGCAGATCGATCAGGCGGAGAATTTCTTCAAACGAAATGTGCGCGTCGGCGCACGGACCGAGGGCTTCCATCGCGTGGATGAGCCGGAGTATCCGCTCGAAGCGTTGCGAGAGGCGGTGGTCAATGCCGTGGTCCACCGCGACTACAGCCTGGCGGGAGAGGCCGTGCGCATCTTCTATTATCCCGATCGCATTGAGGTCCATAGCCCCGGCCTGCTGTTGCCGGGTATTCGCCTAACCGATTTACGTCAGGGACGGGTACCTTCTCGGCCTCGCAATCCAATTCTGGCAAACCTCTTACGCGATATGCCCGGCGGCTACATAGAACGCCTGGGCAGCGGAGTCAGCTTCATGATTCGTGAGATGCGCGCCTTGGGACGGCCAAAGCCGGAGTTTCGGGAGCAAAACGAATTTATCGTAACGTTTCACCTCGCGGACGCGCTAGCGGATACGTCGGCGGACGCGGAGCCTAGCGGGCAGGTGGAGATGAATGCAGCCAAGGGACAAATAGACCACGCAGCAGGCGGGACGCGGGTGCTCAATGCAGCCCGACGCCAGAAGATGGCCCTACGCTATGTCCAGGAGCATAGCGCTATTACCAACAAAGCCTATCGCAGCCTCACCGGCATCTCGGATATGACGGCCCTACGCGATTTGGAAACGCTGGTGACGCAAGGGTCATTGCGGGTAGTGGGCCAGGGACGTGGCCGGAAATACACGCTCTGAGAAAGCGATGGCTACCCCGCCAGGATCTCGCCGCGCTTCCACAGGGCCGTGCCGATGCACAGCATCCCGATGGCGGCGAGGATGACGGCGAGGGCCAGCGCGACGACGGCGAGCGGGCCGAGCGCGCCCATGACCACGGCGAAGAGCACCGTGCCGATGCTCACCGGCAGCGAGATGAAGGTGACCGTGGAGGAGGCCCCGACGACGGTGCGCGAACGCGCCGAGATGAGCAACGCCGCCCCGTTGACCAGCAGAGAGAGGGAGCTCAAGAACAACGCCGCGGCGAGGACGGAGCCCGGGGGTAGCCACGCCGCCGCCGCTGGCGCGACGATGTCGACGCTGGCGACGTAGACGCTGTAGGCCGCCGCCACGGTGACCAGCCCCGGCAACAGCGAGGCGGCGAGCTTGCCGCACACGATCGCGCCCAGCGGGGCCGGCGTCGCCAGCAGCGCCGGCAGCGAGCGCCGCTCGCGCTCGGCGGCGAAGCCGAGCGCCGCGAACTGCGCGCTGAACAGGATCGGGAAGATGCCGAGCCACACCAGCAGGCTCTGCACTAGCCCCTGCAGCCCGGTGACGCGCACGCTGGCGTGCAGCCGCCCGATCGTGCCCAACCCGATGGCCGTGCCCAGACGCACGGCGACGCCGACGAAGCCCGCCCCGGCCAGCAAGGGGATGATCACGCCGAAGCCGACCGCGAAAATCAGCATGCGCCGCTGGCTCAGGATGCTGTTGACCTCGCGCCAGGCGATCACCCACGTCGTCTCCAATGCGCTCACCCTTCGGCCTCCTCGATCGTTTCAAGATACACCTCAGACAGGCTGCGGGGGCGCGGGGCCAGGCTCACCACCGCGGCCCCGCGCCCCACGGCCGCGGCCACGATCGCGGCGTTGGCCCGCCGCGCGTCGCTCGTCCTGTATGAGAGCGTGTGCTCCTCCGCGTCCGAGGAAACGAGCGTGAGGTCGCGCACGCCGTCCAGCGTTCGCAGGGCCGCGAGATGCCCGTCCCGGTGCGCTGGACCGTCAGTTCCTAGCCGCGGAACTGACGGTCCAGTTAGCCATGGGCCGGCCAGCGTGAGCGCGTAGGGCTCGCTGCCGTCGGGGAGGCGGCGCAGCTCGGCGGGCGTGCCCTGCCGGCGCAGCTGGCCGCGCGCAACGATGGCCACGCGGTCGGCCAGGCGCTCGGCCTCGGGCAGGTTGTGCGTGGAGATGATGATGGCGTCGCCGGCCTGCCTGCGCTCCAGGATGTACTCCTGCACGGCGCGCGCCGAGAGCGGGTCGAGCGCCGAGGTCGGCTCGTCGAGCAGGAGCACGGGCGGCTTGTGCAGCAGGGCGCGCGCGAGCGAGACTTTCTGGCGCATGCCCTTGGAGAGCGTGTCCAGCTTGGCCCCCCGCTTGGGGGCCAACCCAAAGCGATCCAACAGGTCGTCGAGGTGAGCGCGCACGGCCGTAGGGCGCAGCCCGTAGAGGCGGGCGAAGAACAGCAGGTAGCCCTCCAGGGCCATCTCGCCGTAGAAGCCCGGCTCGTCGAGCATGATGCCCACGCGCGCCCGCACCGCGTCCGCCTCGCGCGCCACGTCGTGCCCGGCCACGCGCGCGGAGCCCGTGGAGGGGGCCAGCAGGGCGGCCAGCATCTGCATGGTGGTCGTCTTGCCGGCCCCGTTCGGCCCGAGCAGGGCCAGCACCTCGCCGGCCGCCACGCGCAACGCCACGCCCTCGACGGCCGTGAGCGCCCCGAAGCGCCGCCCCAGCCCCTCTGTTTCGATCACCGATTGTTCGCCACTCACCCATGCAGGATAGTAGCGGGGCGCCGTGTTGCACCTAGCCTAATCGTGCTACCGGCGTGTTGGTCGCCGCGCCGTAGGCGATGGCCTCCGTTTCTCCGCGGCGTCGTCGGGTGGCGCGATCTCCCACTCGAACGCGTTGATGACGCCGAACAGGTCTTTGGCTGTCCAGGCGCGGTTACGCCGGCCAACCGTCACCTGGCTCAAGATACCTGCCCGCTCCAGAGCCTGGAGCGCCACGCGCGCCGCCTCGTCCGATACTCCTACCATCGCTTGAACGGTCGCGACGTTTACTATCGGGTAGGCGGGCAGCAGGGCGAGGAGCTTGTTGGTCGTTGAGTCGCGCCGGGGCCGGCCCGCCCTCTCGCGCCACGCGGCCTGTAGCTCGCCTAGCCGCGCGGTTAGGGCCAGCGCGCGCTCACCGGCCGTGCGTAGCGCCGCGGCGAACAGGCCGCACCACCCGGCGACATCGCCCTCCCTGTAATCGGTCAGGCCGGCAATGTAGGCCGACGCGTTCGTCGCCAGAATGACGCTGACTGGTGGCACGTAGCGCACGGCGACGCCGCGCCGGCGTAGCACGACGTGGATGAGGCACCGTCCGACGCGCCCGTTGCCGTCGCCGAAGGGGTGGACTGTTTCGAATTGCGCGTGCGCGATAGCCGCCTGCGCGACGGCGAGCAGGTCGTCGCGGTTGATGAAGGCGCACAGGTCGTCCAGCAGCGCGGGGACTTCCGCCGCAGGGGGCGGGATGAATTGCGCGCCCAACGGTGTGTTGGCGCGGCCGCCGATCCAATTCTGTGTCGTCCGCACGACGCCGGCGATGCGCCGGTCGATAGGCGTATTCAGGAGCGTGCGATGAATCACGAGGATATCGTCGACGTCGAACGGGCGCGCCTCGCTCCCGAGGCGTATCGCCGTCTCCATCGCGGCGATGTTGTTGAGCACCGATACGGCCGTGATGTCGCCCTGATCGGGCGCGAAGATCGCTTCGGCGAGCCGTCGCTGCGAGAGCGCGAGCCCTTCGATGCGCGACGACGCGACACTCTCCGAGCGCAGTAGCTGACGCGCGATAGCCTCCAGGTCCTCGACGGCCGGACCGCCGTTGAGCTGGTGCACGGACTGTTCGGCCTCGCCGACAATTAGTGCGACATCGGTCGGCAGCGATGGGTTGAGATCGGCGATTGGATTGGGAACGAAAGCATCGAAGCTGAAGCCTTGTCGCGTTTTGCGTCCGCCATACGCGCTGAGATCCGCTGCCCACCGCTGTCTGACTAGCTGACCCATTTTCCTTGGGCCTGTTTCATCCATACCCAAGGTTAGCACAATAACCTTGGGTATGGATGCAGGATGGCCAAGCTTATTGTGTTTATCGGCGCCGCATGGCCCTTATGGTAAAACGGGTGCAACGTCAGCGTTATGTGTTAGCAATCATGGGCGCGACGTCGAGACCGTTCTGCAGGGCGAGGTGCAGCCGCCAGCCGGTCGTGTAGTCGCCCGCGAAGAACAGGCCGTCATGGTCGCGGTTGAGAGTCGCGAGATCTATCGTGTCCGCAGGCTTGGCGTAGCGCCAGCGCGCGTGGTCGCTCCACAGGGGCGCGCCGAGGTCGACGCCGAGCAGATCGCGCACCTGTCCATCGACACCCGCGACGAGCCCCTCGGGCGGTTCGTCGTAGTGTCTTTCGCTGAAGGGCACGGCCATCTGCGCCACCACGGCCAGCACACCCTCCGGCGCGCGCGACGGGCCTTTGTCGTTCTCGACGGCCAGCCATGAGATGTCGTGCCCGCGGTCCGTGTTGACGAGCGCGTAGTAGGGCCGCGGGTCGGCGGGCGCGCCGCCCGCGTAGATCGTGCCCTCCGGCGGACGCTGGTAGCCGAACATGAAGGTGCACATGGGCTGGTAGGCGGTGCCCTCCAGCTCTGCCAGGACCCGCGCACGGCGCCCTGTATCGATGGCGCTCGCGCGCAGCAGTTCGACCGCTTGTGGAGCTGGCGCAGCTACGAGTACGCGGTCAGCCTCGCCCAGCGCCTCGCCCTCCTCGTCGTACAGGCGATAGCCTGCGGAGAGCCGCTCCAGTCGCGCCACGCGCGTCTGACGCCGGACCTCCAGCCCCGCGGTGTCGGCCAGCCTCTTGCCGAGCGTGCTCAGGCCCGCCGCGTAGGTCCACTTGGGCGACCCATTCTGCTTCTCGTCGCCGGCTTCGATGTGGTTGTCCTTGTCGAATGTGTAGACGGGGCGACCGATGTCGACCAACCCGTCGCGCGGCAACTCCTCCAGCACCAGCCGGCGCACCGCGGGCAGGTCGTCGGGAATTTTGAGGTATTGCGCCCCGTGGTCGACTATGCAGTCGTGCGTGTGGCGCGTCGCCGCCCGCCCGCCGAGGCCGCGGCTCTTCTCATAGACGATGATCTCATGACCCTGCCCGGCCAGCGTCCGCCCCGCCACCAGCCCGGCCGCCCCCGCCCCCACGATCGCTATACGCATCTCTTCGATCCTCCGTACTCCGTAGGCCCGTAGAATAGTACAGGGATATAGGCCAGGTGGAGAAAGGGGCGCGCATGACGGATCGACGCCGGACGGACGTAGCCGCGGGGCAGGTGGTCAACTTCGTGCTGCGCGAGCGTGGGTTCATGCCGCCCTTCGACGCGGTGACGAGCGTGAGCGTGGTACCCTTCACCGAGGACGGGCGCATCGTGTCCGTCATGCTGGACCGGGGCATCGACCTGCCCGGCGGCCATGTGGCGGGACTGCCGCTCGATAAGCTACTCCTGAGGACCAATGCTTAGAGCAATACTCTTCGACCTTGACGACACGCTCATGGCGCAGGACGCCTCCGACGACGCGGCCTTGCTGGCGACGGGCGAGTCCGCGCGGGCGCGCCGTGGCCTCGACCCGCACGCGCTTGCCGCCGCGCTGCGGGGCGCCTCCCGTGAGTTGTGGCACGCGGCGCCGACCTATCCGTACGCCCACCGCATCGGCATCAGCCACACCGAAGGGCTGTGGGCGCGTTTCGCCGGCGACGACCCGGGCCTCGCGGCCTTGCGCGCGTGGGCGCCAACCTATAGGCGCGAGGCGTGGTCCCGTGCCTTACTGGAGCAGAACATCGACGACGCAACTCTGGCCGAAGAGCTGGCCGAGACATTCGCGGCGCAGCGTCGCGCGCGCCACATCGTGTTCCCCGACGCCGAGCCGGCCCTCCGCGACCTGCGCGACGGCTATCGGCTGGCCCTCGTCACCAATGGCGCGCCCGACCTGCAGCGCGAGAAGCTGCGGGGCTCGCGGCTGGGCGGACTTTTCGAGGCCGTGATCGTGTCGGGCGAGGTCGGCGTGGGCAAGCCCGACCCACGAGTCTTCGCGCTGGCCCTCGAACAACTGGGCGTGCGGCCCGACGAGGCGGTCATGGTCGGCGACAACCCGGCGCGCGACACCGTGGGCGCGCAACGGGCCGGAATAAAGGCCGTCCTGATCGAGCGCCCCGGCCTGAGCCGCGACCTCACGGGGATCACGCCGGACGCGCGGATAACGACGCTGGATCAGCTACGTACGGTCCTCTAGCCGCGACTAGCGATGTCTTGAAACGCCGGGCGAATCTCGTCATTTGCCGCTCTTGCCGCCGCTCGTCGCGCGGGAGGCGGGTCGGTAGCCGCCGAGCTGCCACAGGTCGTTGAGCGCGCCCCTCGCGCCGGCGCCGCCATAGAGCAGCAGGGCGTTGTTCACGGTGTCGTAGACCGCCGTCGAGCCGTTGCGCCGCTCGGGCGCGCCGGGGTGCGCGGGCGCGGACCAACTCCCCCGATACGCGTAGGTGTCGTTGCGGATGCTGCCAGGCCCGGTACCGCCGAAGATGACCAGAGCGTTGTCGGCGCCGTCCCAGATGGCGGCTGTCGTCGCCCGCGCGTCGGGCGTGCCGGGTGTGCCGAGGCTCGCCCAGCGGCCAGCCGCGTTGCCGCGGCCCGGATAGTACGCCCACAAATCGTCGAGGAATCCGCCCGCGCCGTTGACGCCGCCGAAAAGGAGCATGCGCGACCCGGACGGGTCCCACACCGCCGCCTGCGCGAAGCGGGCCGATGGCGCCGCCGCCGACACGGGCGCGCTCCAGTGCCCGCGCGCCCCGGCCAGGTTGTCCAGGTGGAAGGCCCATAGGTCGCGCAGCACGGTCGGTCCGGTCTCGCCGGCGAAGACGAGCATCTGGCGATTCGCGCTGTCCCAGACGGCCGAGTGCAGATGGCGTCCCGACGGCGCGCCGCCGGTGACGGAAACGGCAGTCCAGCGGCCCGGGGCCGTGCCGTCGCCCGCGGGGCGGTAGGCCCAGACATCGTTCAGGCTGCCGCCGACGTCGCCGCCCCCGAAGAGGAGCAGCGCGTTATCGGCGCTGTCCCACACCAGGCTGGCCTCGGTGCGCGCGGCCGGCCCGACGAGCGGAATCAGGGTCCAGCGTCCGGTTGCGCCGCGGGCCGGCTTGTAGGCCCACAAATCGTTGAGGCGCGCGCTGTTGTAGCCGCCGAAAATGAAAAGAACACCGTCGCGGGAATCCCAAGCGCCCGCCTGGCCCGCGCGCGCCTGCGGCTGACCGCCGTCGAGGAGCGTCCAGCGGCTGGCGCCGCGCGCTACCAACGGGTACGACCAGACGTCGCCCAGGGCGGAAACGCTCTGGCCGCCGAACAGGAGCAGCGACCGATCGGCGCCGTCGTAGACCGCGCCGGTGGCCCGCGCCAACGGTCCCCCGCTCTGTCGGAGCAGGCGCCACGATCCCGCGGCGAGGCCGCGCCGCCCCGCGGAGTACGACCATAAGTCGTCGCCGTACGACACACCCCCGGCCGTCACATAGGCGGCGCGCCCGCGCCCGCGCCCAGCGCCCGCGGAGACGCTATATAGACCGGCGCGGGCGCTCGCCGCCCCAGGTAGGGCTGCCGCGCCTGTTGTCATGGCGCTGCTCGCGATGGCCGTCGTGGCGCCCGTGAGCGTCGCCGTCGCCGTCGCCGTCGCCATCGCCGTCCCTGTCGCCGTCCCTGTCGCCGTCCCTGTCGCCGTCGCGGTTGGGGGCAGCGGCGAGGGTGTGGCGCTGGGGACGGCCGTCGCCGTGTTGGCCGGCTGCGTCGGTGTGTTCGTCACCGTGTTGGTACTTGTGCTTGTGCTAGACGGCGTGGCGCTGGGAACGGCCGTCGCGGACGGGGGCGCCGATGTCGCGGACGGGAGGGGGGCGCCGGTGGCGATCGACACGGGCGTGGAGGTACCCTTTTGTCGGACGACGAGGGCAGGGGGCGTAGGGGGCGCAGGGGGCGCAGGGGGCGCGGGGGTAGGCGTGGCTATCTGGCCGCCGAACACGAGGAATCTCTTACCGGCGCTGTCCCATAGCGCGGCGCCTCCAGCCCGCGGACCAAGGGGCGCCGTGGCGGACAGGCGAGTCCAGGCGGCGCGGGAGCGGCCCTTGGCCGGGCGGAAGCTCCACAGGTCGGAGAAAAGCCCATTGTACCCGGTACCGCCGGACAGGAGCATGACGCCGTCGGCCGCGTCCCAGGCCGCCATGGCGCGCTGGCGGGCCGCAGGACCGGACGCGCCTGCCGCGCCTGCCACGCCTGCCACGCCTGCCACACTCAGGCGCGTCCACGTCCCCGGCGTCAGGCCGCCCCGGGCCGGCTTATACGTCCACGTATCGCCGAGCGGTACGCCGTTGGTCTCGCCGCCGAAGAGGATCATGACGCCGTCTGCGCTGTCCCAGACAACGCTGTGGAAGGCGCGGCGCAACGGCCCGCCCGGCGCGCCCACATCGGCCCAGCGGCCCGCTACCGCGCCGCCGCGCCCGCCCACGACGCCACGACCCGGCTTGTAGGCGTAGAGGCTATCGGTCTCGCGCCCGTTCCGAGCGCCGTCGAGGACGAGCAGCACGCCGTCGCGGTCGTCCCACACCGCGGTCGCGCCGGCGCGTGCGTCGGGACGGTCCCCGCTCACAGAAGGATGGAGCCACCCGGCCGCGCCGGCCTTTGTCCTGCTCGGCCGGTACGCCCAGAAGGCGTCGCTGGTCGTTTCGGAGGCGCGCCCGCCGAACAGAAACAGGACGCGGTCGGCGCCGTCCCAGGCCAGAGCCGCGTCCGCGACCGGCTGCGGCGCGTTGACCGATAATCTTTTCCAACCGCCGTTGAGCGGCGAGATGTCAGCGGCGGCGGGGGCGGCCGGTATCACCCGATGCCTAGAGGCCGCGTGCTCAGTGTTCGCGGCGCTCGCGCCTGCCGTTTCCAGCCACAGGGCCGCGGCAACGAGCAGCAGTCCGAGGATGCGATAACCGTGATAGCGTCGTCCGTGAGGCACTGTCCCGCTCTCCTGACTATAATGATGAGGTCTGCACTTGCCAAAGGGCGTGGGGGGACGTACGCCAGTGTAGCGCGCCGCTCACCTCGCGTCCAGGCGGGCGCATAATACATAATAGAGGCACGGATCGTGCGCGCTCGTCGTGCGCCGTGCAGTGACGGTATCTGGAATAAGGACGGCGCCGTGAAGAAGATCCTGACCTTTGTGCAAAAGTTCGCCAACGATTGGTCGATGAACCTGGCCGGCATGATGACCTACAGCCTCATCACCGCCATCGTGCCGCTCATCGTGGGCATCCTCAGCATCGCTGGTCTCGTCCTGAACCAACTCTCGCCGGCCCAGTTCCACAACGTGGCCAACTCGATCCAGAAAGCTTTACCGAGCGGCACGGAAAAAGTCATACCCATGGACAAGATCCTCGAGAACGTCGTCAGCATCTCGGGGATAGCGGGCATCATCGCGCTGGTCGGGCTCTTGTGGACCGGCTCGAACCTGTTCACCAACGTCGAGAACGCCTTCAGCATCGCCTTCCGCACCAGGGACCGCGACTTCATCCCACAACGGGTCATGGCGATCGGCATGGTCATCTTGTTGGCGCTGCTGCTGCCGCTCTCGCTCCTCGCCTCCGCCCTCGTCAACGCCGGGGCCGGTCTGTTCACGGGCTTCCTGCCCAAGTCATTCGCAGTCATCCTGAGCGTCGTGGCGCCGCTGACCTCGCTGGGCATCCTGTTCCTGCTGTTCCTCGCGATCTACATGATCGTGCCCAACATCAAGGTCCCGTTTCGCAACGCTTGGCGCGGCGCGCTGACCGCCGCCATCCTCGTGGCCATCGTCAACCTCATTTTCCCGGCCTACACCAGGTTGTTCCTGAACGGCAATCTAAAGTATGGCGCGCTCCTGCTCTCGGTGCTGGTGCTCATCATCTACCTGTGGTTCTTCAACGTCATCTTGATGATCGGGGCGCAGGTGAACGCGGTGGCCATGGGCATTGCGCCGCTGCAGTACGATGTGGCGCGCACCCTCGCCGAGGACTACCAGCACAGGATCGACCAGGCGCGCCAGCCGCGCAAACGGCGCGTACCCGTACCGATGCCGCGACGCCAGACAGTCGTCGGGGCTGGGCGCGCCATCGGCTCTGCCCTGACGGCGCTCGGCCGTCTGCTGGCCCCGCTTCTACGCTTGCTGGCCCTCTTCGGCTGGCTCATCGCGCGCCCTTTCTCGCGCGACGAGGGGCAGACCCGCGGCCGCGGACGGATTTAACTACCCTCGCTCCTCGCTCCCCGCTACTCACTACTTACTACTCACTACTTGCGACCTTCGGCTTCCCGCTCTCGTCCTTGGGGGCGTAGAGGCGGAACAGTAGCGCGAACAGGACGCCGCCGAGCGCCGCGGCCCACGTGCCGGGCGAGAGCGCCTGACCCATCGCGACCGCGACCGCCGGGTTGAGGATCCCTTTCGTCGTCAGCAATCCCGCCGCCAGGGCCGCGCCGATGGCGATACCGCTGCCGGATTTGGGGACGTAGCCGTGCGAGAGCGACACGACGGTGAGGACGAGGAAGCCTACGCCCAGGAACTCGCCCCATGGACCGGCCGGCGCATAGTGCGGCGCCAGCCCGCCCACGCGCCCGGCCACCAATAGGGCCAGGAGCGCGCCTTCGACCTGGGCGACGACATAGTACAGACCCTTCCAAAAGGGTAGACGCCGCACTGTGACGAGGCCTATGGTGACCGCCGGGTTGATGTTACACCCGGAGATATCCCCGATCGCGTAGACAAAGGCGGTGAGCGTCAGCGCGACGGCGTATGGGGTCCCGCTCACCAGCGCGGCCAGCGTCAAGAAGAAAGTCCCAACTAGCTCGGCAAGTACGGCGCGCTGCGTGTTCAGGTCGAAGATGCTGCTCACAACAAAACACCTCGTATATCCCTATATATCTTGCGTAGGCCGCCGATCGCTATTATGTAAAATCATGCGCGCACGGGGGAGGGCCGCACCTGATCTCCAGGCGCGGCCCTCCCCCGTGCGTATGGGCCGATGAAACAGCCCCCGCGTCCCGCGATGGCTTCCTAATCGGCGCCACCGCGAATCAGTCTCCCTGGTTCCTAGTGACCGTGCCCCGTGAGCTTGTCGGCGACACCGTCGATCACGCTGTCGAGCTTGCTCTTGGCATCACCCGCGCCCTCCTGGGCCTTCTGTCCGGCTTGCTGCGCGCCGCCCTGGATCGTGCTTCCCGTCTGCTGCGACGTACCCTGGATCGTGCTCCCCGTCGTTCCCACGGTCTCTTGCGCGGAGTCGGCCTCGATCCTGTAAGTCGTGCCCTGCTGCGTCGTCCCGCTCTGTGCGAACGTATCGGAGCCCTGAATCGTCGACCCAGTCGTGGTACCCTGCAACGGCGTGGTCTGCACGGTCTCGGCCGTCATCCCCTGCGTGCCCTGCGTGGAAGTCGTCTGGGTGGGCTGGTCGACCTGGACCTGCTCCCGGCGTACGGTGCCGGTGACCTGCTCCTGCTCCTGGACCTGATGCTTGCGCAGGCGAACCTCTTCGGACTCCACGACCTGCTTACCCGCGACGAGCTCTTCGCCACGCAACGGGATGTTGAGGTCCGTTTCCTGGAATGCGTCGGCGGGCGCAGTGTCGAGTTGGTTGTTCACTGGGACGCGTTCGACGTCCACTTCCTCATGTGTCACGGGAGCGCTAACGGTCTTCTGCTCCTGGATCACGTCCTTGTGTACGTGGACCATGCCCTCTTGCTGCTCCACCTTCTGTGCGACAAGCTCTTCCTTGTACTCAGGGATCACAACCTCGCCATTGGCGTCGGTCGTGTAGCCCTGCGTCCCGGGTGTCGTGTTCATGCCGGTCCCTTGCGTCCTGCGCTGCAGATCGTCGTTCATTGCTCGCTAACCTTTCTGTCTACGCCGCCTCGCCGCTGGGATACGGGCCGATCAGCGCCGTCCCGCGCGAGACGATATGTATATGGCGCCGCGGCGCGATGTGGCATGGCTCCTGTTTAGATACAGGCCCCACGTCGTCTTTATTGGTGGCCGCCGAACAGCTTGCCGACGGCGCCGTCGATCAGGCCGTCGAGCCCATGCTTGGCCTCGACCGCGCTCTGCTGGGCGTTCTGAGCGCCGTCCTGAAGCGTATCTTGCGCGCCCTGTCCGGCGCGCTGCTCGGTCCCGCCTTGCATGGGCGACGCGCTCGGCGCGTCGAGTTGGCTATCGGCGCCCTCCACCATGTCGGCGCCCTCCACGGTGACGCGCTCCCGCCGTACGGCGCCGGTAACGCTTTTCTGCTCGGTGAAGGGGCGCTTGGACAACTGCACCTCCTCCGTCACAACCGCCCGCTTGGCGAAGGTGAGCGTTTCGCCCATGAGCGAGAACTCGATGACCTGGTCGGTGAACGCGGTAGCGGGCGCCGGGTGCGCCACGCTCGTCGCGCCCCGCGCTGGCATCCCAGACCCCCCAACGCCAGCCAAAGCAGGTTGCGCCGGCTGGTTCGCGGTGGCCACGGACGATGTCGGGTTAGCGTCGTGCGGATGAATGGCGTTCTCGATGATGCTCTTCGCGGTCTGGGCCCCCGGCACGCTCGGCATGTCCGCCGCGATAGAGTCCGTCGCGCTCGTGCCCGTTGTCGCTTGTTGGTTCTGTGACATTGCTCCTCCGTTCTCTCTATCCCGCCGGCCATGCGTCGCGGTACCCGCTTCGCCAGCCTTAAGACCACGAATAGCGCCTAAGCGTCCGTGATCGCGTCGACCGCTGTCCCCTCCCGGGAAAAGCTATATCGAGACCAATTTTTCTCGTCTAGCTAGCGGCCCCGCAACTGCTGCTGATCGTTCGAGCTGGGCAACGAGCCACTCGAGCCCGAGGCCTGGTTCAGCAAGTTGCGCGCGCTGTCGACGCCACCGAGCCCGAAGGCAATGCCGGCCGCGATAGCCACGGTCGCCACGAGGGCCGTGAACAAGGTGTTGACCTCGTACTCGGCGATCTTGAGTTGCGAGAGCGCGGAACTGAAGGCGAAGAGTAGGATGCCCCAGCGCGCCACACCCGCGAGCAGGCCCGCCGACGGGAGGCCAGCCGCCCCCGCCGCGCCGCGCACAAGATCCGCGACCAGGTTCGCGACCAGCGCGAAGACGATCAGGATCAGAATGGCCGCGAACACGTTAGGCAGGTACGCGATGACCGCCCCGAGCAGCACCGTGACCGCCTCGATGCCGAGCGCCTGGACCGCCAAGTCGATGAAGAACAGGAAGATGAACCAGAAGACGAGGGCGGCCAGCACGCCCGCCGCGTCAAGGTTGATCTTCGCCCGTTGCAAGGCCATTCCGACACCCGCCCGGTTGGCAATGCTATCGAAGCCAACGGCCACCAAGACCCGCTGGAGCAGCGCGCGGAAGAAACGCGCCACGATGTACCCGATGAGCAGAATAACCAGCGCGACGATGATGTGCCCGATGAGCTGGGCCGCCCCGGACACGGTAGCGCCGATACCATCGCTGAGGTACTGCCCGAAGTCGCCGGCAGCTATGATGGGCATAAACTTTCCTCCCTACAGACCTACACGCCTACAATAAAGGCCTGCATATAGATAGGGTTGGGCCGTCCGTGAACTTGCCCAACCCCATCCAAAATTCCGCGCACAGCCTCAACTGTCGCCCTATAAAGGACTAGCGCGTCGTGTCGTTACGCCGAGTGCCCTGGTTCTGGATGGTCGTGCCGGTCGTGCCGGTCTGCGTCTGATCGACGCCATCAACAACCACGCGCTCTTTGCGCACAGTACCAGTAACCTGCTGCTGCTCCTGGACCTCCTGCTTGCTCAGGCGAACCTCCTCGACCTCGCGCGCCGTCTTGCCCACTACAGCCTCCTCGCCCATCACGGGAACCTCGATGTCCTCGTTCTGGAAGGCATTCTGCAGCGTGGCCGCGTCGACGTTGCCCGTGACGGGCACGCGCTCGACCGTGACTTCTTCGCGGCGCAGTGTGACCGGGATGCTCTCCTGCTCCGTAATCACTTCCTTGTGCAGGTGGACACGCCCGAGCTCCTCCGCGCGCTTGCCCGCCACCAGTTCCTCCTCGTAGACCGGCACGCGAACATCATTGGTATTCGTCTGCGTCGTGGCCTGGACCTGCTGCACCGGCTGCACCGGCTGCTGGTAGGTCTGCGTGGCTATGGGCGCAGCCGTCGCCGCGCTGTCGTAGCCGCCGCCGAAGCCGCGATCCTGGAGGTCCTCGGCGCCGTCGCGCAGCAAGATCTGCCGCGCCTCGGCGTCGCGTCCCGCCGCGTCGACCGTTACCAGCGTGGCGCCGCTATGTACGCGACCCTCGTAGTACTCAGCCTCCTCCTTGGGGATGCCCAGGCCGGCAAGGCCGCCGACGAGCCAACCGGCCGCGCCGCCGACAAGCGAGGTGGCCAGAATACCCGCGGAAACAAAGGGTCCGATGCCGGGAATGACGAGGGCGCCGGTCGCCGCCAGCAGGGCGCCGGCCGTACCACCGATGAGGCCGCCGGCCACGGCGCCCTCGGTCGAGCGCGTGCCATGCTCCTCGGCCATCTCTTTATTGGTTTGCTTGTCCTGTGTCACCAGGCCGATGCGGTTCTGGTCGAACCCGGCGGCCTTCAGATCTTCGACGGCGCGCTCGGCGTCGGAGCGGTTCTCGAAAATGCCTGCGATGCTACGTGCCATTACTCTCGTTCCTCCTGAACGTTGTGAGCGGCGCCGCCGCTCATATCCGCGGGAAGAGGGGCCTTGCATACTCCCCGTTCCACGCCAACACAGTTATGCACATGTCGTGCCACGATGGCGAGCATGGCCTGCGATTCCAATAACGGGTTATCAATTGGTCGGGGGAGGGATTTAGCGATCGAGCAGCGCGGACTCGATCTCGCCCGGACCGAAGTCGGCGTCGACGCGCCCGAGCGGATAGGGGTAGAGCGCAGCGGTCAGGATGCCGGAGCGGCGCGCCACGATGTCGCGTTGCGCGCGCGCCGTTTCCAGCCAGCGCCCCTCGAGGACGGCGACCGGGTCCGCGTCCCGCAGCTCGTCCTCCGGGCAGTGAAGGTGTTCGGCCCACAGACGCAGGCGCAGCGCGCGGGCGCTCGCCCCGTCCGCCGCGGAGATGTTGAGCTCGCTGTCTGTGACCATGCCGCGACCGTTGAGGTTGGCCGAGCCGACCGTGGCCCAGGTGTCGTCGACGATGCCTACCTTGGCGTGGACGTAGACCGGGCGGTACTTATACTGCCCGTACCGCCCACCAGCATCGCCGCGCCCCTCGTGGCGGGAGGTGTAGAGGGTATAGGCGTGAAAGGCTCCCCTGCCGGCGTCGGCCTGCACCAGTTGCTCGACGTGCCGGTCGGTGTCGCCCTTGCCCACGTTGGGGTGCGCGGGCAACACCAGGACCACGCGCAACCCCGTGTCGTGGCCGCGCCGGATGGCGTCGCACAGGGCGTCGGTGATCTCGGGCGACCACAAGTACTGGTTCTCGAGATAGATGAAGCGCTCGGCCCGGACGATGGCGTGGCGATAGGCGTAGGCGATGCCGAAAATACCCCGCGAGGCGAACGAGTAGACCCCTTTGGGGATGGTGCGCAACACCTGGGCGTCGATCCCGTCGTCGAGCGGCGGCGGCGGCGGCGGGAGCCTGATGGGGTCGGCGAAGCCCTTGCCTTTATTTTTGTCCCCGGTTTCGACCGACGCGTTCCAGCGCTGCGCCATGTTCGTCGCGACATCCGCGACGCACGGACCCTCAAGGCGCCAGTGCGCGTCGTGCCAGTTGCGGCCCTCGCGGAACGTGTGCTCCCGCACGTCCCAGCGGTCGGCGTCGAAGGCCGTGACGTCCAGGCCGCCCACGAAGGCGACACGGTTGTCGACGACGAGCGCCTTCTGATGCTGGCAGTGACTGAATCGCTCGTGCGTGTCCAGCCGCACCTGTAGCTTAGGGGCGGCTTGCAGGAGCGCCTGCCTTGTCCCCTCGACGCGGCGGCGCGCGAACTTGCCCACGAGCGAGCCAGGCCAGAGGAGGATGCGCGCGTCGATCTCGCCGGCCTTGCGCGCCATGAGCGCGAGGAACGCGTCCGGGCCGCCCTTGCCGTCGCGCGGCTCGTAGACGTCGTCGTCCGGGCGGATCATGCGCATGCGCGGCGTCAGGAACCACGAGGCCAGCAGGATCGACTCCCTGGCGCTCTCTATGGCCTCATACATGGCGCGCATGGCGTCCTGCCCGTCCACCAAGGGCGTCAGACGGTTGCCGTGGCGCGGCGGGGTATCGCCGGGGAACCAACGGTCGTCGCCCGCCCACCAGGCGTCGGGCGGCGCGTGATAGGTGCGCCCCAGCGCCCTGTACCGGCGATGGCGCAGTGGCCGCCCGGCTAGGGCGCGCACGTTCTGCGCGACGCCGAGCGGCGAGAGTTCAAAGGGGGAGCGCATGGACCCTTTTCACCGCCGCCGCCTGTTCTTGCCGTCCGCGCGCCGGACGACCCGGCGCGGCGCGTAGGTCACGGCGTTGACGTCGCTCTCTGTGTCGAGCCGGGTGACCGGCATTTGCTCCGTCATCGCGGTGGTAGTCGTCGTCACGACCTTGCGCTCGCGACGGCGCCGCAGCAAGCCGATGAGGAGCGGCAGCAACAGGAGCAGCAGCAGGAGCGCGGCGGCCAGCACGGCGATGCCCGCCGCGCCCAGGCCGCCGACCGCTTTGGTCGCCGTCGACACGGCGGTAGCTACCGGCCGCGTGACGGCCGTGGCGACGTTCTTAACCCCGCCGCCGACCGGATTCGTCGACTGCCCTGTCGCGTCGATCGCCGTCACCAGCCCATTGACGGTGGTGAGGGTGATCTTGTCGTTCGCCTGCAGCGCGCCGAGGCTGCTCGTCTGACCGTTGCGGATGACGGAGAGTTGCGAGGCCGGCGACATCTTATATAGGTGGTCACCACCGGTCTCATGCACCGTCACCAGCCCTTTACCCACGTCGACCGTACGGACCGTGCCGGTGTGGGTCGCGCCGCCCTGCCCCGCGAGCGCGGTTGCCGGGACGCTCGTGGCTCGCGGGCGCGGCGCCGCGCCCGCGAGCGCGACGTGCAGGCCCGACGGAGCCATCGGCGCAAACTGTGGGCTGCGCGCAGCAATACCGGCGTAGACACCGCTGCCGACAAGTTGACTCAGATATCCGACGAGGTCCTGGCGTTGCGTCGCGTTGAGCGGGATGCCCTTGGCCGCGGCATCGCGTGTGACAAGGGCATCCAGGGCGGCCGGAGCGGTCAGGTGTTGCGAAGCGGCGCTGCCTTTGAGAGAGTTGATGAGGCTGGGTACCGCGCCGTAGTAGCGCGCCGATCCCCGATCCAGATTCAAGGCCAGCTGGTCGCTGAGCACGGCTTCGCGGATGGCCAGGGCGCGCCGCTGCGGCGTGATGGCCAGGCAGGAGAGCTGCGCGGCGCGCAGCAGGCCAAGCAGTGCGGTGGTGCCCAGGGCGGGCTGCGAGGTCGGCGCCGCCACGCGCACCTCGGCGTCGGTAACACCAGCGGTGAGCAAGGCGTTGGCATAGCTTTGAGGCGTATCCAATTGGATGTTGTGGTTAACATCCACGCTCAGGCCAGAGCCCGCCGGCAACGGCCCCAGCAGCACGGACGACACCGCCACCCGTTTCACGCCTAACAGGGCGGGCGGGATGAACCCTCCCGCTTGCGCCAGCTCGTCTTGATATGTCTCATTCTCCTGCACCGTGTGCGTCCCAACCTTGAGCGCGCGCTGCACCTCGAAGCGCCCACCCGCCGACATATCGGCGCCGAGCACGGCCACACGCGCCCCGCAGGCGGAACCGCTCGCGCCCGCGGCCACGCCGGCTCTCGCCGCGCGCGCAGGGCCGGACGACCCGACGCCAAACGCTCCGGTCACCAGCAACATCGTCAGCATCGTCAGCAGCATCGTCGCCAGGGACACCCGTGGCAGTGCTCTCATCATCGCCCTCTCGACCTTTCTTTTAGCCATTAGCCGTTAGCGATCAGCAATTAGCTAGTCGCCGGCTTACTACGATCCTGGGAGGTATGTATCCACCCGTATCCGTATCGCTTGCTCATCCCGTCACCCACAGCCAAGCTTAACTGTAGCCGATCGCTAACTGCTGATTGCTAACCGCTAATAGCTTATTCTATGACCCGTTCCGGGTGACTATAGACGTTCATGCGCTCCCCACGCAAGAAGCCGACCAGCGTTATGCCGCGCTCGTCGGCGACGCGCACGGCCAGACTGGTGGGGGCGGAGACAGCCACGACCATAGGCAGCCGCGCCACCAGCGCCTTCTGCACGATCTCGTACGCGATGCGCCCGCTGACCATAAGCAGGTACTGTTCCAGCGGCGCGAGTCCCCGGCGCAGGGCATGGCCGATCACCTTGTCGACCGCGTTGTGCCGCCCCACGTCCTCACGCGCTACCAGCAGCGCGCCCGAGGGGTCGAAGAGCGCGGCGGCGTGGATGCCGCCCGTGGCCCCGAAGCCCTCCTGCGTCGCGCGCAGCCGCCCGTCCAGGCCATAGAGCGTGCGCGCGCGCACGCGCAGCGCGGCCGTCACGGGGGGGCTGTCGAGCGCCAGCGCCTCCAGGCTCTCCACCCCGCAGACGCCGCAGGAGGAGGACGCGTAGGAGTAGCGGCGCCAGCGATCCTCGGCGTCGACGCGTGTCGAGTAGCGCACGTCGATCCTGTTGGGCTGCTCGGGGTCGCGCGCGATGTCGTCGAGGTCGTCCGTCGCGCGGAGCAACTCCTGCGCGTAAAGCAGGCCGGCCACGAGGTCTTCGTCGTGGCCAGGGGTGCGCATGGTCACGGTAAGGGGGCGGCCGGCCAGACGTATCTCCAGCGGCTCCTCCGCCGCCAGCGCGTCCGGCCGCTCCTCCCGCGCCGTCCCGGTCCAGCGGACCACCGGGCGGACCACGCCGCCCCCCTCGGACCGCATGTCCGCCCCACGGGTCGGGGCAATGGCATCCATGGTCTCGCCGACCTCGGCGACGGTCAAGGGCGGAGATTCTTGCTGCATAGGGTTGTCCAGCGCCCTCCGATGTGGCTGCTCTGCTGTGATCGCCGCGTGGCCGCTCTACTTAACTGTTTGCTGTGATTGCCGTGTGGCCGCTCTACTTACTGTTTGCTGTGACCGCCGCGTGGCCGCTCTACTGTTACCGTTACATAGTACAGCAGGGCGGGCCAGGATTTGCGGGGCATGGCCGAAACCACCCTATTTTGGTTCGCTTGTTAGAGCGCCCGTTGCTCGAGCTCCGGATCGGGATGGGGGCGCGGGTCGGAGAGCCAGCCGAGGCGACGCACACCGGTCTCGTCGAGGCCCAGCGCGTGGGCGATCTCGTGCAGGACGGTGTAGGTGACGCCCTCGCGCAGCGCCTCACCATGCCCGCTATAGAGCAGGTGCGGGCGGCGGTAGATGGCGATGACGTGGGCGGCCGCGAAGCAGCAGCCGTAGACGATGTAGCCGGGCATGGGCGACGGGAAGGCGTCCTGCGCCTCGACGCTCCAGGGCTCCAGCCGCGCGGCGATGTCGGGGGGCAGGCCATCCAGGACGTTGCGCACGATGGCCTCGACGGGATCGGCGTCGGCGTTGTCCCACCCCTTCCGCTTCGTCGCCCGCGTTCAGGACGGGCAGCGCCCGCGGGAACAGCGTGCGCAGGCGCTCGACCCCCGGCGCGCGGGCGAATTCCCAGGCGACGGGGAGCAGGGCAAAGAGGGCGGGGGCGCAGGCGCCCACACCGGCGCCGTGGGCGAGCAGGGCTAGTGTCGCGAGCAGCAAGCCGAGGGGTAGGGCGTACTCATACACCTCATCGCGGCCCCACCGACGGCGGGCGTCACGGCGACGAGCGTCGCGGACCAGAAAGGCCGCGAGGATGGCGAGGACGACGGCCGCCGGGTAGCCGACAGGGGCGTCGAGACCGCCGGCGGCGGTCTGGGCCGCGGCGAGGAGCCCCGAGGCGGCCGCCCCGGCGGGGAGGAGCCAGGACGTCAAACGCCAGGCGGGGTCCTCGTCCTCGATCTCGTGGCCCATTGCGCATGCCGCCTTTGCTCCGGTCAGGCCGCCGTCGGGGCGGTTCGGTACGGGGCGGCTGCGAGCCCCCGCGCCCAGTAGACGAGCGGGATGCAGACGACGGTCATGGGGTCGTAGCACGTGACCGTCATCCGGTAGTCGACGCCGAGGGCGGCGGCGACACGCCGGGCGGCCTCGATCTCCTGCTCGTGGCGCTGGCCGTACCTGAACGACAGGGCGCAAGGCTCGAAGCCCTTGGCTTTGGCGGTGACCAACGTCGTGGTGGAATCCAGCCCCCCGCTGAGCAGGACAACGGCTCGTCTCACGTCTCGATCCTTCTCGTCACGCTCTATTTACCCCATTATCTCGCATCGAGCGCGATGGCGTTCTGGAGCGCATTGCCTCACAAATAAAGTACGCGAACGAAAGTCGTTGCCTCACAGCAAAAAGTGCTTTTCTGAGAAGGAGGAGGACATGGGTGTGAGGCGAGGGAGCAAGCATGAGGTCATCGAGGTGCTG
>JAABUP010003103.1_pt1 | contig 30120 bp, 24 predicted proteins | sample 5559201 | NCBI WGS metagenome assembly JAABUP01 (sample SAMN10711887, study PRJNA513373) | rock metagenome | isolation source: Antarctica rocks | place: Antarctica | reverse complement strand
CGACATCCGCGCCTGGATCACGAACTGGAACGCCAACCCCCAGCCGTTCATCTGGACTAAGACCGCCGACCAGATCCTCGAGTCCATCGCACGACTTCTCAAACGAATTAACGGCGGCGGACACTAGGCGTCGCTACCACCACGGCGACCTGGCGAACGCCCTCGTCGATGCAGCGACAGCCCTGGCGCGAGACGGTGGCCCCGACTCCGTCGTGCTCCGCGAGGTGGCCCGCGGCGTGGGCGTGTCCCCGACCGCCGCCTACCGCCACTTCGCTGACCACGGCGCCCTGCTCGCCGCCGTGCGGGAGCAGTGCCAGAACGCTCTGGGGCTGGCAATGCGGGTCGAGCTCGACGCGCTGGGGCCGGACCACGACACCGGCAGCGCGGCTCGAGCCCGGCTGGCGGCGGTCGGCCGCGGCTACCTCGCCTTCGCTTTCACCGAGCCGGGCCTGTTCCGCACCGCCTTCAGCCCCGCCGGCGTCGCGCCGCCTCCCAGCGCACCTGCACCGGATGACGAGGCTGCCGTGGCAGCCGCCAGCCCGTACGAGCTGCTGTCGATGGCGCTCGACGAGCTGGTCGCCCAGCACGACCTACCGCCAGCACGTCGGCCGCTGGCCGAGATCGCCGCGTGGTCCGCAGTGCACGGGTTGGCGCAGCTGGTCCTCGACGGACCGCTCGCCAGCCTCACCGACGACGAGCGCGCGGCCGCCGTCGAACGCACGCTCAGCATGGTGCTGCGCGGCCTGTGAAGGGCACCCATCCGGTCGCTACCACCCCTGGTCGTGGTGCGGCGGCCGGTCGGCGCGCAGCCGCTCGTCGTGCATCCGCTCCTCGGTCTCGCGCTCGTCGGCCGGCCCACCCCACCCGGTGTCTACGGGTGCACCTTCCAGGTCGTTCCCGGTAACCGGCGGGGCTGTCGGGCCGTCGGCTGGCCGGGTCGCCCGTCGTCGGTGGCGAACAGCTCGTGGCACGCCCGACGCTCGCGCAGGTGCGGCCTCGTCCACGCTCCCGATCCTGCCGCAGGCGCCTCACCGGCAGCATGCCAGGATCAACGACTGTGACCGACCCGCTCGACCAGCTCATCGACCTGCTCGACCTCGAACGCATCGAGACCGACATCTTCCGCGGGTTCAGCCCCCCCGAGCGCGTGGTGCGCGTGTTCGGCGGACAGGTGGCCGGCCAGGCGCTGGTCGCGGCCGGACGCACGGTCGATCCCGAGCGCCAGGTCCACAGCCTGCACGCCTACTTCCTGCGGCCCGGCGACCCGTCGGTGCCCATCGTCTACGAGGTCGACCGCATCCGCGACGGACGCTCGTTCACCACCCGCCGCGTCGTCGCCATCCAGCACGGCAAGGCGATCTTCCACCTGTCCGCGTCGTTCCAGGTGCCGCAGCCCGGCGTCGAGCACCAGTCGCCGATGCCGGACGCCCCCGACCCCGAGACGCTTCCCACCCACCAGGAGCGCTTCGCCCCCTACCGCGGCGAGAGCGCCTGGTACGAGCGACCCCGCCCCATCGACGTGCGCTACGTCGGGCTGCCGCCCCGGGCGGCGCAGGAGGTGGGTGAGATGGACACCCGCTCGCAGGTCTGGATGCGGGCGGCGGGCAAGCTGCCGGACGATCCGCTGCTGCACGTCTGCGCCCTGACCTACGCCAGCGACATGGTCCTGCTCGACAGCATCCTGCTGGCGCACGGCGTCGCCTGGAACACCAACTCGGTCAAGGGCGCGAGCCTGGACCACGCCATGTGGTTCCACCGCCCGTTCCGAGCGGACGAGTGGCTGCTGTACGACCAGTGGTCACCCTCGGCATCCGGCGCCCGCGGGCTCGCCGCCGGCAACATGTTCCGCAGCGACGGCGCGCTCGTCGTCAGCGTGGTGCAGGAGGGCATGATCCACGTCCTGCAGCCACCGGCGCCTGGCTGACCGCTGGCTGCGACGCCTGCTCAGGTACCGATCAGCAGCTTCGCGGTCTGCTTGCCGTCGATCCACCGGCCGGTCGCGTCGCTCAGCTGGCCGTTCCTCCACGACAGGATGCGCACGAACCCGTTGCAGATCGCGGTGACGAGCGGGAGCTGCTTGCGGTCGCAGGTGTACGGGTGGGCCATCACCGACGCGTGCTCGTGCGACGCCGCGAGCCCCCTGCGCAGCGCGTCGGACGTGGGAGTGGTCCCTGCCTCGACAAGCAGGCGCCGCACGTCGAGCACGGTCGAGAACGCGGCCTGCCCGATCGGGGCCTGGTCGGCCGGGGCCACCCGCGTGCGGTAGGCCTGCTCCTCGGGCGTGCCGCCGGTCGGTGGGACGAGGGTGTAGTTGCTCGCCGCGAGCACGGGCACCGTGGGGCCGGCCGCCGACAGCACGCGGGGGATGGCGCACGACCCGGGCACCACCAGCGGGACCGTAGTGCCCAGGCCGGCGGCAGCCTGCAGGATCCGCTGGCACGAGGCGGCGGGGAAGACGATGACGACGGCATCGGGCTTGTCGGCGGTCGCGGAGGTCAGCGCGGGGGTGAAGTCCGCGGCGTCCGCCTTCTCCGCGACGAGCCGGCTCGCGATCTTCTCCTTGTCGAAGATGGTCTTGGCGGATGCGACGGCCGACGCCAGGAGGCCGGGCAGGTCGACGTAGAGAGCGTTCACCCTGTGCACGTGCAGCGTATGGATCAGGTAGTCGGCGGTGCCCAGCAGCTCGGCGGCGGTGCCTCCGGTGAGGGCGTAGGAGTTGGCGTCGGTCAGCTCGGCCAGCAGCTGCGGCGTGCCACTGACATAGGGCACCTTTGCCTTCTGGTACGCGGGCAGCGCCGCCCCGGCCCCGAAGTCGACCCCGCCGATGATGGCGAGCGGCCGCGCGGCGAGCAGCTGGCGGGCGCACGCCTGCGACGCCTCCGGGCTGCCGTCCGTGCGACACGTCCGCAGCTGCAGCGGCCGCCCCTCGACCCCGCCGAGGTCCTCGTTGACGTAGGCAACGGCGGCCTGGGCGGCGCGTCGGGTCTCCGGGAACGAGCCGGTCGGCGAGTCCTCCTGCGTCACGAACCCGAGCACCAGCGGGGCCCCGGTGGGGACCGGCCCCTTCTGCGGCGCCTTCGCTGCTCGCGCGCCGCCGCCGCGCTGGTAGGTGCAGCCGGCAAGCGCGGTCACCAGTGCGATGACCAGCGCGACCAGCAGCGCGAGTACGGCCGCGGAGCCGGGCGCCCGGCCGGTGCGCCGCCGGGTCGAAGCCACGGGCGGGAGGTTACCCTGCGGCCATCAACGGCTACCTGTCCTTCCTGCTTCTGGGCCTCGGCAGCGGCGCGGTCTACGCGGCGCTCAGCCTCGGGCTCGTGCTCGTGTACCGCTCCTCCGGAGTGGTGAGCTTCGCGCACGGCGCCATCGCCATGTACACGACGTACGTCTATTCAGAGATGCGCGAGGTCGGCGACCTCATCTTCCCGGTGATCGGGCTGCCGCCCCGCATCCACCTGACCGACCATCCAAGCTTCGGCCTCGCCCTCGCCGTGGCCCTGCTGTTCGCCGCGGGCCTCGGGCTCGTCGTCTACATCGTTGTCTTCCGTTGGCTGCGTGGCGCGCCGCCACTCGCCGGGGTCGTCGCCAGCATCGGCCTGCTGCTCGCTCTGCAAGCGACTGCCACGCTGCAGTTCGGCTCGACCACCCGCTCCGTGCAGCCGGTGCTGCCCTCGACGCCCGTGCACCTGCTCGGCGCCACCGTGCCCAGCGACCGCCTCGAGCTTGCGGCCGTCGTCGTCGCGCTGGCCGTGGCGCTCGCCCTGCTCTCGGCGCGCACCCGGCTGGGCCTGGCCAGCCGCGCGGTGGCCGAGGACGAGGAAGCGCTGAGCCTGCTCGGCTGGTCGCCCACGCGTGTGGCGGCGCTGTCCTGGACGCTGTCGTCGCTGCTCGCGGGCGCGGTCGGCATCCTCGTCGCGCCCATCACCTCGCTCGACCCGACCACCTACTCGCTGCTCGTCGTGCCCGCGCTCGCGGCGGCCCTGGTCGGTGGGATGTCGTCCTACGTCGTCGCAGCCCTGGCCGCGCTCGCGATCGGCGCGTTGCAGGCCGAGCTGCTGCGCACCCAGCAGGACCTGTCGTGGCTGCGCCAGCCGGGACTGCGGGAGGCTTTGCCGCTGCTCGTCGTCATCGTCATCGCGGTGCTGCGAGGCGGGCTGCTGCCGACCCGCTCGTCACCGGCGTCAGCGCGGCTGCCCCTCGCCGGCCTGCCCTCGCGGTGGCTGCTGCTCGCCGTACCCGTCGCGCTGGTCGGCCTCCTCGTGCTGCCCTCGTCCGACCGGCTCGGCCTGATCATCTCGATCATCGGGGCGATCGTCTGCCTGTCGTTCGTGGTCCTGACCGGGTATGCGGGGCAGGCGTCGCTGGCGCAGATGGCGCTCGCGGGTGTGGCCGGCTTCCTGCTCGCGCGGTTGACGACCTCGGCGCACGTGCCCTTCCCGGTGGCCCCAGTCGTGGCCGCTGTCGCGGCCATGCTGATCGGGGTACTGCTCGGACTGGCCGCCCGACGGGTGCGCGGCGTCGACCTCGCCGTCCTGACCCTGGCGGCCGGCGTCGCGGTGCAGGAGGCGGTGTTCAAGTCGCCTGCGCTGACCGGCGGCCTCGGCGGGGCCAAAGTGCCGCCGCCGAAGGCGGTGCTGAACTTCGGGATCGGCGACGGCCCCGGCTACCCGCGCCTCGGCTTCGGGCTGCTGGTGCTCGCCGTCTTGGTCGGGTGCGCCTACGGCGTCGCCCGGCTGCGCCGCGGGACGCTCGGGCAGCGACTGCTGGCGGTGCGTGCCAACGAGCGGGCGGCATCGTCGGTCGGCGTCGACGCGCCACGGGTGAAGCTCATCGCCTTCAGTATTGCGGCCCTGCTGGCAGGCGTTGCCGGCAGCCTGCTCGGCTACGCGCAGGGCCGGCTCTCGTTCGACACGTTCGGTGTCCTCGCGTCACTGGCGTTCCTGGCCGCGGCATACGTGGGCGGCGTCGGCGGCATCGCGGGGGCGCTGGTCGGCGGCCTACTAGTGCCCGGAGGCTTCGTGGTAGAGGTGCTCGGCGCCAGCCGCTACCAGCTGCTGCTGGCCGGTGTCGCACTGGTGCTGGTGGCGCTGCTGCGGCCTGAGGGGCTCACCGGCCGGGCGCCAGGTGTGCGCCCAGGGCACGAACGGCAGGCCGGACCGCTTGAACGACTCAGCCGGCTCGGGCGCGCGTGAGCCTGTCCATCCACGACCTGCACGTCGGCTACGGCGGACGCGACGTCATCGACGGTGTCAGCTTCGATGTGCCAGCCGGATCGATCATCGGGCTGGTCGGGCCGAACGGGGCGGGCAAGACCTCGCTGCTCGATGCGGTCAGCGGCTTCGTCCCCTACCGAGGGAAGGTGCAGCTCGGCGAGACGTCGCTCGATGCGCTGAGCGCAGATGCGCGGGCCCGGGCGGGGCTGCGCCGCACCTGGCAGGGGCTCGAGCTGTTCGAGGACCTCACGGTGGCCGAAAACCTGCGGGTCGGCGCCAGCAGCAGGGGCGGTGCAGCCGGCCGAGACGGACACGACGAGGACCCGTACGCCCTCGGGCGGGGCGTCGGCTTCGAGTCCGAGGCCCACAAGCTGCCCGGGACGCTGCCGCACGGGCGCCGCGAGCTCCTCGGCCTCGGCCGCGCCCTGTCCGGCCGACCCTCGGTCCTGCTGCTCGACGAGCCGGCAGCCGGGCTCGACCCCGCCGAGCGGACGTCGCTCGCCGAGCGGCTCCGGACGCTGGCAGCCGCCGGCATCGCCATCCTGCTGGTCGACCACGACCTGTCGCTCGTGCTCGGCGTCTGCGACACCGTCTGCGTGCTCGACGCCGGGCGGCTCATCGCCAACGCGCCACCGGAGCAGGTGCGGGCCGACCCCGCTGTGCGCGAGGCCTACCTGGGCAGCGGGGCGCGCGTCACCCACGAGCCACCGCCGTCGCGGGACAGGGAGGATGCCGGCTCGCTAATGCGCGTCTCGCATCTCGCCGCGGGTTACGCCGGCGTACCGGTGCTGGACGACGTCAGCCTGACCCTGCACCGCGGCGAGGTGCTGGCGCTGCTCGGACCCAACGGGGCCGGCAAGACAACCCTGCTCCGGGCGATCTGCGCCCTGGTGCCGCTGACGGCGGGCGAGGTGCTCGTCGACGGCCGTCGGCCCTCGCACCGGGCCGAGGTGAACGCCCGTCGGGGGCTCGCCCTGGTTCCCGCGGGCCGCGGGCTGTTCGGCCAGCTGACCGTCAGGGAGAACCTGCTGCTCGCCGGGCGGGGCGGTCACGACGAGGTCCTTGACCTGCTGCCGGCACTGCGTCCCCTGCTCGGCCGCCGGGCCAACCTGCTCTCGGGGGGCGAAGCCCAGCAGCTGTCGCTGGGCAGGGCGCTGCTGCGCAAGCCGCGGCTGCTGCTCGTCGACGAGCCCTCGACTGGCCTTGCCCCAACTGTCGTCGAGGGGCTGCTCAGCACGCTGCGGCAGCTGGCCGACGAGCAGGGCACCGCCGTGCTGCTGGTGGAGCAGGCGGTCGCACAGGCGCTGGCTGTCGCCGACCGGGCAGCCGTCCTCGAACGAGGGCGCCTCGTTCTCGAGGGCACGGGAGCCGAGCTGGCGGCCCGTCCTGACCTGGTCGAGTCGGCCTACCTCGGCTCGTCGGTCCGCGAGGCGCCGGACTGAGCGGGTCAGGCTGTCGGGTGGCCGCCGGAGGTCACCCGCGGCGGGCCGTGCTCAGCGGCGTCGAGCTCGTCCTCGAGGTCCGCGTCGGACAGCTCCTCGTCGGTCAGCTCCGCCTGCCCGGTCCCGGAAACGGTCGCGAGGGCCACCGCGACGAACAGGGCGAGGGCGATGCCGTGCACGGCACTGCACCACAGGCAGATGGCGTCGATGAGGAAGAGCTCGGCGAAGATCAGCCACAGGACCATCACCACGCCGGTACCGGCTGCAGCCAGACGGAGCCAGCGGACGAGCGGCTCAGGCCGGCGCCACAGCGGCGGCAGGCACAGCACGAGTATCCCGACGAAGAACAGCAACCCGAGCAGCGCGACCGGCACCCCCAGGATCGACGACTGCTCGCTCGACGTCACCTTCGCGCAGTTGATGGTGCCCGTCTCGGGGCACGCCAACTGGGTCGAGGTGTTGTAGTGCGCGTCGGTGAGGTACGCCGCGACGGCGAGGCCCGCAACAGCGAGCAACCCGGTGACCGGCGCCGCCCACCGCGGGGGACCCCAGGCGGGTCGGGCTGCTGTCAGGGACGGGTCAGCGCTTAGCACCGAGCGTGCCCTGCAGCGTCTTGATCTCCGGCGAGGAACACACCGGCGCCTTGTTGCCCGAGGCGGTGCACAGGTCGGCGGTCAGGACGTTCGCGCTGCCGAGCACCGCTTTACCGATGGCCGTGCCAGGGTCGCGCACAGCAGCGGCGATCTGCTCGAAAGTCTTGCCCTGCAGGATCTTTCCGTCGTAACCCGCGCCGCTGACCACAAACTTGTTGCCGATGTCGACGAACGGGATGCCGCCCTCCGGCTGGTACTTCGTGAACAGCGCCTGCTGCTCCGCCGTGGGCGTCTGCAGCGGCTCGTAGGAGTTGCCCTTGATCGTGCTGGTCGCGGTCTCGACCGGCTCGAACGACAGGTACTTGCTGTCGTAGCCGACCGACCGGAAGGAGAAGGTCGGGGTGCTCGGGTTGACGTCCTTGCTGCTGGAGGCCGCCTGCTGCAGCCCGGTGCCGAACCGCGACAGCGCCGCGACCATCGTCCAACGCTCGGCGGCGCAGTAGGGGCAGTACTCGGCGCCGAGATAGACCACGCGGGTCTTGTCGCCCTTGAGCAGCGGCGGCCCGGTGACGGGCTTCGGCGCAGCGGTGGTGGTGCCTGCGCCGACGGCGGCGAAGGCTGCTGCCGGAACGGTGCTGACGGCCTGGACGGCGGCGGCCGGGGCCGGGGTGACAGCAGCTGCGGTCGCCTTCGACGACGAGTCGGTCGACAGCTTGATGGCAACCATTCCCGCGATCACCGCGAGGACGACGACCACGACCGCGCCGACGGTCAGGGTGCGGCGGCGCTGCTCGGCCTTGCGCTGCGCCTCGCGCTGGGCGGCCGCCCGGGCCCTGGCCTCGGACTTGCTCTTCGTCCCGCCGCTCCTGGCCGCGCCGCTTCTGGTGGCGCCGCCGGGCGTGCCACCCGTCGCGCCACTGCCCGTCGCGGCGTCGCTCGTCGCGGCGTCGCTCGTCGCACCACGATCGGTGGGGGTCTGCGGTCGTCCCACTGTTCTCCTTCGCCGTTCGGGTCAGCGGCCCTCGGGCGGCTCGTACGGTCGCCGTGCTCCGAGTCTCTCGCATCGCGAGGGCTTGCGGGCCGGATGGCGTCGTCAAAAGGCAACGGGCCCCTGCGTCGTGAGGTTCCCGGCGCCATTCTGCTGCCCGTCGTGTGGCCTCACTCCTGCTCGTGTGTCGTGTGTCCCGTCTCCTGTCGGCAGACGTGGGCGGTCCTCGCGCCGCCGGTAGCGTGGAGCGGGCCGCCGCGGGCTCTCGCCCCGGTGCATCCCGGCAAGGAGCAACGTGACAGCCCCCCTTCTGACCAGGCCCAGCCACGACACTGCCCGGCCGGCGCGCGCGCTGCTGCTGGAGGCCATCCACTCGGGTGCGGCGCGGGTTTTGGAGGGCGTCGGCATAGAGGTCGAGCTGCTCGACCATGCACTCGACGAGGCCGGGCTCATCGAGCGGCTGCCCGGAGTCACGCTGCTCGGCATCCGCTCCAACACGCACGTGACGGCCGCCGTGCTCGACGCCGCGCCCGACCTCGAGGCCATCGGCGCGTTCTGCATCGGCACCAACCAGGTCGACCTCGCTGCCGCGACCGCCCGCGGGCTGCCCGTCTTCAACGCTCCGTTCTCCAACACCCGCAGCGTGGTGGAGCTCGCCATAGCCGAGATCATCGCGATGGCCCGCCGGTTGACCGACCGCAGCGCCGCGATGCACGCCGGGGTGTGGGACAAGTCGGCGACCGGCAGCCACGAGATCCGCGGGCGCACGCTCGGCATCATCGGCTACGGCAACATTGGCAGCCAGCTGTCGGTGCTGGCCGAGGCCGTCGGGATGTCGGTCGTCTTCTACGACCACGAGGACAAGCTCGCGCTGGGCAACGCGCGCCGCTGCGAGTCGCTCGACGAGTTGCTGGAGTTCGCGCAGGTGGTGACGCTGCATGTCGACGGGCGGGCAGGCAACACCGGGCTGTTCGGCGCGGAGCAGTTCGCCAAGATGCGGCCCCGCAGCCTGTTCCTCAACCTGTCCCGCGGGTTCGTCGTCGACCACGACGCGCTGCGCCGCAACATCGAGTCGGGGCACATCGCCGGTGCCGCGATCGACGTGTTCCCGCGCGAGCCCCGCAGCCGGCACGAGGAGTTCGTCTCGGACCTGCGCGGCCTGCCCAACGTGATCCTGACCCCGCACGTCGGCGGCTCGACCCAGGAGGCGCAGCAGGACATCGGGATGTTCGTGGCGGGCAAGCTGCGCGACTTCCGCAGCGACGGCTCGACCGCGCTCAGCGTCAACCTGCCCACCGTCGCGCTGCCCCGCCAGCCCGGATGCTGCCGGCTGCTGCACCTGCACAACAACACCCCTGGAGTGCTGGCGCGGCTCAACGGGGTGCTCGCCGAGCACGGCGTCAACATCGAGGGCCAGTTGCTGGGCACCCGCGGCGCGCTGGGTTACGTCGTCACCGACCTTGACGGCGCGCCCGCCGACGCGCTGCTCGAGGAGCTGCGCGCGTTGCCCGAGACAGTGCGGCTGCGCGTCCAGGCCTGACGCCGGACGCCACCGAGTCAACGACAGCAGCCGGCAGCGCTTCCTTGCCGCACTGGTTGCCGACGTGGCAGCAGTCGCTGGGCGCTGCGGTGGTGCTCGCGGTCACCGGGGTGCTGCTGCGGCGCGGCTCGGTCGAGCGGCGTGGGCGGCTCGCCGCAGCCGTGGCCGGGGAGTTCGGAGTCATCCTCGGCCTCTATGCCCTGTGGCAGCTCGCCGGCAGTCTGGCTGTCGGGTCGACCGCGGCGGGGCTGCGGCGAGGGGAAGAGGTCTGGTCGCTCGAGCGCGTACTGCACCTGCCGCTGGAGACGAGCGTGCAGGCACTCGCGCTCCCCCACCCCGACCTCGTCCGGGCGATGAATGCCTATTACGTCTACGCCCACTACAACACCCTGCTGCTGACCCTGCTGTGGCTGTTCGTCCGCCACCGGGACCGCTACCCGGCCGCGCGCGCCACTCTCGCGCTCGCGACCTTCGCCAGCCTGGCCTTGCAGCTGATCGCCGTCGCCCCGCCGCGGCTGCTAGGCGGCTATCACATCGTCGACACCGCCCTGCGGTACGGCCAGTCGGTGTACGGGCCGGCCACGACGACGGGGATCAGCGACCAGTACTCGGCGATGCCGTCGGTGCACGTGGTGTGGGCGTCGCTGGTCGCGGTCCTGGTGTGGAAGTCGGCGCCCCCCAGGTGGTGCTGGCTCGGGCCCGCGCACGCCGTACTGACCACGTTCGTGGTGGTCGCGACAGGCAACCACTACTGGCTCGATGCCGCCGCCGGCATCGGCGTGCTTGCCCTCGCGCTGGTGGTTGTCGGGGCCGCGGGACGTTGGCGGGGCCGCCGGCGCCCGCCTCATCACCAGTAGGGAGGGTGAACCTGAGCGGCTGCCTCTGCTGCAAACGAACGCTTCCTAGGCTCGGGAGCCACTTCGCACCTAGCGGGCGGAGCAAGCGTTGGGGCACGGGCGGCTTGTCCCGTCGACGAGGGCGGCTCGTCGGGAGTTCCTCGAGGTCGAGGTGCTCGACGAGCAACGCGTGCAGCGTCCGCAGCCCGCCTGCGAGGGCGTCGCGGCGGTCGGCGTCGGCTGTGCGGTCCAGGCGCACGCGGGACGGACAGGAGCCGCCTGACGCTCTCGGCGCGGGGCCTGACCGCGCGGGAGCAGGACGTCGCCCATTCGGTGCTGCAGGGCGCTTCGACGGTGCCGATCGCGGCGGCCCTGCACCTGTCGCCCCATACCGTGCAAGACCATCTCAAAGCCATCTTCAGCAAGCTCAGCGTCAACAGCCGACGGGACAATGCTCGCTCACTAACCCTTCGGTGAGACAAATTGCATGACGCTTCGGGCTTCACAGCCCGTTTCGTCCCTGTTCGGGGGCCGAGAAGCTGCTGGTCGCGCGCAAGCGTCATGCAATCTGCAGGGGCCGTCTGCTGGAAAGGCAGGCTTCCTCGCCCCACCGTGTCCGGTGCACGACTTTCGGCCGGTTTCCCAGGCGCCACATGGGGAGAGAGCGTGCTTTTCGAGCAGACGTAGCAGCCCCAGGCGTCAGCCCGCGGCGGCCACCCAGGCCGGGAGACGGCGCTCGAGGAAGGCGCGGATACCCTCGGCTGCCTCGTCCGACCCGAATCGCTCCGCCGACAGCTCCTTCATCCGGTCGAAGTCCCGGCCCAGCGACGCCGGGTCGCTGCCCGTCATCGCGTCGACCAGTCGGCGGGTGTGCGCCAACGCCTCAGGTGCGCCGAGCAGCAGGGCGGAGACCACCTCGTCGACAGCCGCATCAAGCCCGTCGTCGGGCGCGGCGATGTCGAGCAGCCCGGCCTCGACCGCCTCGGAGGCGCCGAACGTGCGGCCCGTCAGCATCAGCAGGCGAGCGGCCTGCCGCGGCATCCGGCGCAGGCAAGGGACGGCGATGACCGCCGGGGCCACCCCGATCCGCACCTCACTGAACGCGAAGGATGCCGACGCCGGCGCGACTGCGACGTCACAGGCGGCGAGCAACCCGACGCCGCCGGCGCGGGCGGCGCCGTTGACCCGCGCGACGACCGGCCGGTCTCCCTCCATGATCAAGCGCAGGATCTCCGGCAGGCCGCCGACACCCACCCGGCCCCCCTCACGCGCCTCCTTGAGGTCCGCTCCGGAGCAGAAGACGGTGCCCGAGCCGGTGAGGACGACGACCCGTACCGACGGGTCAGCCGCTGCCGCCTGAAGAGCTTCGACGAGGTCGGCGAGCAGCCGCCGGGACAGGGCGTTGCGGTTGGCCGGCGAGTCGAGGGTTATCGTCGCCCGTCCCGCAGCGACGTCGAGGCGGACGAGAGGGTCGGGCACGGGAGGCTCCAGGGGTTGGCTAACGGTTCACGTCGTGGGCAGCTGGATGGGTCAACCTTCGGGCTCAGCGGGATCGATGACGGCCAGCACCGCCCCGGCCACCACCTGCTGGCCGGCGACCGCCGGCAGCGAGGTGAGGGTGCCCGCAACCGGAGCGAGCAGGGGATGCTCCATCTTCATCGCCTCGAGGACGAGCAGTGGCTGACCGGCGGCGACGGTCGCCCCCTGCTTGACGTCGACCCGGGCCACCACTCCCGGCATCGGCGCCGCGAGCGAGCCCAGGGCAGCGGTGGAGACGGGAGGCGGGTAGCGCGGTAAGGCGACCAGGCGGATGTGACCGAGCGGCCCGTCGACGTCGACCGGCACCTCGGTCTCGTCGGGGTCCCCACGGTCGACAGGGGCACCCACGACCACGTCGAGCACCTGGCGCACCGGCCCCGCACCCAGGTCGGCCTCGACGTCGACCCGCACGCCAACATTGCCGTTGCCGGGAGCCAAGACTGTGGCCGTCAGCCAGATCAGCTGCATCGGTTCGCCGTCGACGCTTGCCCGGGCGATCCGGCCGCCCCTGTCGTAGGCGTACTGAACCGCAAGCTGGGCTCCGCCCGAGCGCGTCCCCACCCGGTAGGCGACGGCATGCTCGTCGGAGGGGTTGTTACGCCACCCCGCCGGCATCCCGCCCAGCACCCGCGCCTCCCCGCGGCGAACCACGGCCTGCGCGGCAACCGCGGCGACAGCGTGCAGCCGCAGCACCGCCGGGTCAGGCGCCGGCACCAGCTCGGCCACGGGATGCGCGTCGAGAAAGCCGGTGTCGGTCTCCCCCGCCAGAAACGCGGGCGAGCGAAGCACACCGACGAGCAGGTCACGGTTGGTCGTCAGCCCGTGCAGCCGGGCGCGAGCCAGGGCATCGGCGAGCAGCAGGCACGCCTGCGTCCGCTCGGGTGCCCAGGCGATGATCTTGGCCAGCATCGGGTCGTAGTGCACGCCGACGACGCTGCCGCTACCCACCCCGCTGTCCAGCCGCACGCCTGGTTTCGACGGCGACATGAACTCGACATCCGCCGGCACATCGAACCGGTCGAGCCGTCCGGCCTGTGGCAGCCACCCCCGCGCCGGGTCCTCCGCATACAGCCGCGCCTCTATTGCATGGCCGGACAGGCGCGGCTCGCGTGCCTCGGCGGGCAGCGGAAGCCCCGCCGCGACGTCGAACTGCAGCCGGACCAGGTCCAAGCCGGTGACTGCCTCCGTGACCGGATGCTCGACCTGCAGGCGCGTGTTGACCTCGAGGAAGAAAAACTCCCCAGACGCGTCGAGCAGGAACTCCACGGTGCCCGCGCCCACATACCGGATGGCCCGCGCCGCCCGCACCGCGGCATCGCACAGCCGTGCCCGCAGCGCCGCGTCGACGGCGGGCGACGGGGCCTCCTCGATCACCTTCTGGTGCCGGCGCTGGATGGAGCACTCGCGCTCGTGCAGCGCGACGACGGTGCCGTGCGCATCGCCCAGGACCTGCACCTCGACGTGGCGCGCCCCCTCGAGCAGCCGCTCCAGAAAGACGGTCGGGTCCCCGAAGGCCGACGAAGCCTCTCGCCGGGCTGCGGCCACCGACTCGGCTAGTCCGCCCGGCTCCCGGACGCTTCGCATCCCGCGCCCACCACCACCCGCGGACGCCTTGACCAGCAGCGGATACCCCACCTGCTCGCCCGCCCCCGCCAACGGCTCGCCGTCCAGCGCGCTGGCATCCACCGACGGCAGCATCGGCACGCCGGCCTCGGCCAGCAGCTCCTTGGCACCCAGCTTGCTGCCCATCGCCTCGACGGCAGCGGCGCTCGGGCCGACGAAAACCAGCCCCGCGGCCTCGACCGCGCGCACGAAGCCGGCCTGCTCGGAAAGAAAGCCGTAGCCGGGATGCACGCAGTCCGCGCCGGTACGCAGGGCCGCGTCGACGATCAGGTCTGCCCGCAGGTAGGTGTCGCCGGGCCGCTCCCCCGGCAGCCGCACGGCGAGGTCCGCCTCGGCCACGTACGGCGCGTCCGCATCCGCGTCGGAGAAGACGGCGACGGTCCGCATCCCCATCGCCCGCGCGGTGCGGAAGACCCGCCGCGCGATCTCGCCGCGGTTCGCCAGGAGCACGGTCCGCAGCACCCGCGGCTGCACCTGCTCGACCCGCGACTCGCTCACGGGCGGAACACCCCCCACCCGTCGTGCAGCCCGCGGACCTCCTGGGTGTGCACCGCCGACAGCGCCATCCCGAGCACCGTGCGGGTGTCGCGGGGGTCGATGACGCCGTCGTCGTAGAGCCGCCCGGACAGGAACAGCGCGAGGGACTCCTTCTCGATCTGGGTCTCGACCGCGGCCTTGATGGCGGCCGCGGCCTCCTCGTCGTACTCGCGGCCCTGCGCCTGCGCGCTGGCCCGGCCGACGATGTCGAGCACCCCGGCCAGCTGCGCCGGCCCCATCACCGCGCTCTTCGCGTTGGGCCAGGTGAACAGGAAACGCGGGTCGTACGCCCGGCCGCACATGCCGTAGTTGCCCGCGCCGTAGGACGCCCCGATGACGACTGTCAGGTGCGGCACCCGGCTGTTGGACACCGCGTTGATCATCTGTGAGCCGGCGCGGATGATGCCGCCCTGCTCATACTCGGTGCCCACCATGTAGCCGGTCGTGTTCTGCAGGAACAGCAGCGGGGTGTCGGTCTGGTTGGCCAGCTGGATGAACTGGGTCGCCTTCCACGAGTCCTCGCGGAACAGCACCCCGCGGGAGTTGGCGAGCACGCCGACCGGGTAGCCGTGGATGCTCGCCCACCCAGTCACCAGCGAGGTGCCGAACAGCGGCTTGTGCTCGTCGAACCGGCTGCCGTCGACGACCCGCGCGAGCACCTCGCGGGGGTCGAGCGGCTGGCGCAGGTCGGCCGGGGCGAGGTCGAGCAGCTCCTCGGCGTCGTAGCGCGGCGGGTCGGCAGGCAGGCTCGGGCCGGGGCCGTGCTTGCGCCAGTTGAGCCGCCGGATGATCTGCCGGCCCAGGCGCAGCGCGTCGCGCTCGTCGACGGCGAGGTGGTCGGCGCTGCCCGAGATGCGCGCGTGCATCCCGGCGCCGCCGAGCGACTCGTCGTCGGCGTCCTCGCCGGTCGCCATCTTGACCAGCGGCGGCCCGGCGAGCGAGACCTTCGCGCGGCCCTCCACCATCACGACGTGGTCGCTCATCCCCGGGACGTAGGCGCCCCCGGCAGTGCTGGTGCCGAACACCAGCGCGATCGTCGGGATGCCGGCTGCGGACAGCCGGGTCAGCTCGCGAAAACCGCGGCCGCCGGGGATGAAGATCTCGGACTGGGTGGGCAGGTCGGCGCCGCCGGACTCGACCAGGTTGACCAGCGGCATCCGGTTGATGCGCGCGATGTCCATCGCCCGGCCGCTCTTGCGAAGCGTGTACGGGTTGCTGGTGCCGCCGCGCACGGTCGGGTCGTTGGCGCTGATGACGACCTCGACGCCCTCGACGACGCCGATGCCCGTGACGACGGAGGCGCCAAGGGGGAAATCGGTGCCCCAGGCGGCGTAGGGCGAGAGCTCCAGGAACGGGCTGTCGCGGTCGAGCAGCAGCTCGATGCGCTCCCGCGCGGTCAGCTTGCCGCGGGCGCGGTGCCGGGCGAGCGACTTCTCGCTGCCCCCAATGGTGACCGTGGCCTGCAGCGCCTCGAGCTCGGCGAGCCGCTCCCGCAGCGCGTCACGGTTGGCCTGGGCGGCTGCGTTGACGGCAAGCGGCTGGGCGGCGAGCACGCTCACCGGGCGGGCGCCCGCTGCAGCAGCACCTCGGGCACGTCGACCACCCGCGAGCGCAGCCACTCCCCGAGCGCCTTCGCCTGCGCGTCAAAGCGGGTGCCGCCCGCGACGCCCTCGCCGAGCAGCCCGGGCAGCTGGAACAGCACCGCGCGCAGGTTGGGAAGCAGCTCGCGATGGATGGCCACCCCCGCGGCCTCCGGCAGCAGCTCGACGAGCCGGTCGCCAGTGAGGAAGCCCGCCAGCCAGCGGTAGCCGGCGTCGTCGCGGGCGTAGACGCCCAGCGTCGCGGCGCCGCCCTTGTCACCGCTGCGGGCACCAGCCACCGAGCCGAGCGGGGCCCGCCGGGTCGGCACGGACAGCGGCACCTGCTCGGGCGCGGGCGCATCAGGCGTGCTGCCGCTGGGCTGCTGCTCGGCCCCGTTCACCGACTCCGCCGGGTCCGACTCGGCGTGCTCCGCCGTGGACGACACCGTCTCCACCGACCCGTCGTCGGCCGTCACCACCGCCGGCACCTCGTCCGCCGGCACCCACGCGGCGGAGTAGACGCCGTACGCCGAGGGCGGTGGCGGGGCCGCGGTGGAGTGGAAGCCGGGGATGCTGGCCAGGCCCAGCTCGATGACGGGGCCGGTAAAGGCCCGCCCGACCCGGTCCCGGTCATCGTCTTTCACGGTCACCCGCAGCACGGCGGCGGCCTCCTCCTGCACCGAGGCATCGGCATGCTCAGTCCGGGCGAGGCTGACGCTGACGTCGGCGATGCCAGCCAGCACGGGCTCGAGCTGGCGCCGCAGCACCTGCGCCTTGGCCTCGATGTCAAGCCCGGTCAGTGGCAGCGTCATCGTGTTGCGCCATCCGCCGAGCCGGTTGGTCGCCACCTTGAGGTAGCGGCCGGGCGGCAGGCCGACGGCGCCGGTGATGCTGACCCGGTCCGGTCCGGCCTGCTCCAGCCGCAGCGTGTCGAACCGGGTGATGACGTCGGGCCCGCCGTACCGCGCGCCGGTGCACTCGTACAGCAGCTGCTCGGTGACCGTCGCCACCGAGACGGCACCGCCGGTACCGGGATGCTTGGTGACGACGCAGCTGCCGTCGGCGGCGACCTCAGCCAGCGGGAACCCGACGTGGTCGAGCGCGCCGGGATCCCGCGCCAGCAGGTCGGTGAAGAGGCTGAAGTTGCCCCCGGTCGCTTGCGCCCCGCACTCCAGCACGTGCCCGGCGACAGTCGCTCCCGCGAGCGCGTCGAGGTCGCCGGCCGACCAGCCGTGGTGCCACGCGGCCGGCCCCACGACCAGGCTCGCGTCGGTCACCCGACCGGTCACGACGATGTCGGCGCCGGTGTCGAGGGCCCGCACGATGCCCCAGCAGCCCAGGTAGGCGTTGGCCGTGAGGGCGCCCGCGGGGGCAGCGTCGCCGGGTGGAGCATCCCCGGTCCGCAGCACGCCGCGGCCGGTCAGGTCGTCCATCCGCTTGAGCAGGTCGTCGCCGGCAACTGTCGCCACGCTGACCGGCACGCCGATGCCGGCGGCGAGCTTGCGGACGGCATCGGCGAGGCCGGCCGGGTTCAGCCCGCCGGCGTTGACGACGACCTTCACCCCGCCGTCGACGATCAGCGCGAGGCACTCCTCGAGCTGGGTGAGGAAGGTCCGCGCGAAGCCCGCGGTCGGGTCCTTGGCCCGCGCCCGGCCGAGGATCAGCATGGTCAGCTCGGCGAGGTAGTCACCGGTCACCACATCAAGAGGACCGCCGGTGAGCACCTCGTGCATCGCCGCGAGCCGGTCGCCGTAGAAGCCCGAGCAGTTGGCGACGACGAGCGGCCGGCTCGCCGCATCTGCTGTCACAAGAGGCTGTGTCACAACAGAAAGCCGTCCATCCGCCCCAGCACCTGCAGCATCACCTCGTCCGCGCCGCCGCCGATCGACGCGAGCCGGGAGTCACGGAAGAAGCGTGAGGTCCACGTCTCCTCCATGTAGCCGATGCCGCCGTGGAATTGCATGCACAGGTCGGCCACCGAGCGCAGCAGCCGCCCGCTGGTCAGCTTGGCGACGGTGGCGAAGCGGGTGGTGTCCTCTCCCGCCATGAAGGCGCGGGCGCAGGCGTAGTTGTACTGCTCCAGCAGATCGGCCTCTGCGGACAGCTCGGCGAGCCGGAAGCCCAGGTACTGGTTGTTCAGCAGCGGCTTGCCGAAGGCCTCCCGCTGGCGCAGGTAGTCGCGGGTGCGGAACAGTGCCTTGCGCACGCTGGTCGGCGTGCCGTACGCGGCGAACATCCGCTCGACGACGAACTGCGACATCTGCTGCTGGAAGCCGCGCCCGATCTGGCCGATGGTGTTCGACACCGGCACCCTGACGTCGCTGAACACCAGCTCGGCGGTGTCGGACGAGCGGTTGCCGAGCTTGTCGAGCTTGCGCGAGACCGTGAAGCCGGGCGTCGCGGTCTCGACGATCATCTGCGACATCCCGCGGTAGCCGCCCTCGTCGGACGTGCGGGCCAGCAGGCAGACCCAGTCGGCCTGGGTGCCGTTGGTGATGTAGAGCTTGCTGCCGTTGATGACCCACTCGTCACCGTCTCGTACGGCGCGGGTCCGCAGGCCGGCGACGTCAGAACCCGCGTCGGCTTCGGTGACCGCGATGGAGGTCACGTGCGTTCCGGCGATCGCGGGTGCGAGGTAGCGCTCCTTGAGCTCGTGGCTGCCGAACTCCGCCAGCGACGGCGTGGCCATGTTGGTCTGCACGCCGATTGCCATCGGGATGCCGCCCGCGTTGACGCGCGCGAACTCCTCGCAGGCGACGACGGTGAACAGGTGGTCGGCGCCCTGACCGCCGTACGCGGGGTCGTACTCCAGGCCGAGCAGGCCGAGCTCGCCGAGCTTGGGGAACAGCTCGTGCGCCGGGAATGCGCCCTCGCGCTCCCAGTCATCCACGTAGGGCTGGATCTCGTTCTCGACGACGTCCCGAACCATCTTCCGGAACGCCTGGTGCTCTTCGGTGAAAAGCATTTTCCGCGTGTCCTTCCCGCCGCCGGTGCAGCACGGCCGGCACCGACCGCAAGCCTTTCGACAGTAGCGTCACCGCGCCCGCCCGCTGCCGCGGCAGCGCCAGGCAGTCGTGGTCACCAGGTGAGCATGATGGGTATGAACACCATGCACCCCCCACCCATCGAGAGGGAGCTTCTATGACGACGCTGGAACACACCGACCCCGCTTCCGAGCACGCCGACGAGCTGGTCACAGCAGCCGTCGACACCGCGGATGCTGGACCGGCCGCAGTGACCGCTGCGGGCAGCAAGCAGCTGTACATGCCGACGCCACCGCAGTTCGACTCCTTCGAGGACGAGCGGATGCACCGCAAGGTCCGCCTCGCCGCGGCGTTCCGGATGTTCAGCAAGGCCGGGCTCGACGAAGGCGTCGCCGGCCACATCACCGCCCGCGACCCCGAGCGGACCGACTGCTATTGGGTCAACCCCTTCGGGATGCACTTCTCGATGATCAAGCAGAGCGACCTCCTGCTCGTCAACCACGCTGGCGAGGTCGTCGAGGGTGACCGCGCCGTCAACGGTGCCGCCGTCGCCATTCACTGCGCGGTGCACGCTGCACGGCCCGACGTCATCGCCGCCGCGCACGCTCACGGCCCGTACGGCAAGACCCTGTCGGCGCTGGAGATGGGCATCGAGCCGCTGACCCAGGACGCCTGCGCCTTCTACGACGACTTCGGTGTCTACGACAGCTACACCGGCGTCGTGCTCGATCCGGAGGAGGGCAAGCGCATCGGCCACGCCCTCGGCGAGCACAAGGCGGTCATCCTGCGCAACCACGGGATGCTGACCGTCGGGCAGTCGGTCGAGAGCGCCGCCTGGTGGTTCCTCACCCTGGAGCGGACCGCGCAGTCGCAGCTGATGGCCTACGCAGCCGGCACGCCGCGCCAGATCGGGCACGAGGAGGCGACGCAGACCCGCGGGCAGGTCGGCTTCGAGCTCGGCGGCTGGTTCCAGTTCCAGCCGATCTGGGAGCGGGTCTCGCGCGACAACCCCGACATCTTCGACTGAGCGACCGCCGCGCGCGTCCCGGCAACCCGGCCGAAACACATCTGCCCTAGCCTGGCTCCGCCGGGCCAGGAGGGCCCGACGGGCAGGGACCGGGGCGGCGATGACGGGGCAGGCATGGACACGGCTGGCATGAACGAAGGAGCACGCATGAGCACGGCACCCGCGGCGGCGGGTACGCCGGCGGCCGGCGGGGGGCTTCGCCAGGACGCCGTCGGGCTCCGCGAGGTGCTCTTCCAGAGCATCACGGCGATGGCTCCGGGCGCCGCCATCGCCGCCTCGATCCCCGCCGGTGCCGCCTTCGCCGGCGGCAGCCTGCCGCTGGCCGTCCTGGTGGCACTGGTCGCCTGCCTGCTGGCGGCGGTCTGCATCGGCGAGCTGGCCCGCCACTTGCCCAGCGCCGGCTCGGTCGCGACCTACACCGCGCGCGGGCTGCATCCCACCGTGGGCTTCCTCGTCGCCTGGTCGTACGTGTTCGTCGAGGCACTCGTGCCTACGCTGCTGTTCCTGCAGCTCGGCTTCACCACCGCGGGTGTGCTGAACCAGGAGTTCGGCTGGTCGGCCGACCTGTGGTGGCCGTGGTCGCTGATCGGCGCCGTCATCGTGCTCGCCGCCGGCTACTTCGGTGCGCGGGCCAGCGCCCGCTTCGGAACGCTGCTCGGCGCATTCGAGATTGCCGTCTTCGGGATTCTGGCCGTGCTGCTCGTCATCAAGGCCGGTGGTCATAACACCGCCTCGGTGTTCGGCACCTCGCACACCGCGAGCGCGCACCACGGGCTCGCGGGCATCATTGCCGGCTCGGTCTACTCGGTGCTCGCCTTCTCCGGCTTCGAGGCCGCCGCACCGCTGGCCGAGGAGGCGGAGAACCCGCGCCGTACCATCCCCCGGGCCGTCATCGGCGCAACGCTCGGCATCGGCCTCATCTACGTGTTCACCACGTACGCGGCGTCGGTGTTCTACGGCCCGAGCCGGTTCGAGGGCTTCGGCACGTCGGGCGCGGCCTCGTGGGACGGCATCGCCCGCGGCTCGTTCGGTCTGTTCTGGATCCTCGTGTTCTTCGCCATCGTCAACAGCACTCTGGCCAACGCCAACGCCGGCGCCAACGTCTCGACCCGCACGGCCTACGCGCTGGGCCGGATCGGCGTCTTCCCGCGGGCGTTCACGACGGTGCACCCCACCCACCGCTCGCCGACGGTCGCGGTGCTGGTCCAGTTCGCGATCGCCGTCGTCGTCACGATGGCGCTGGGTGCCGCGTACGGGCCGACGACGGCTTTCCTGCTGGTCGCCACGATGATCGTCGTTGTTGTCGTCTGCGTGTACATCCTGGTTGCACTCGCGTGCCTGGGCTTTTTCGCCCGCTTCCGCAGGCACGAGTTCTCGCTGCTGCGCCACGGCCTGATCCCGGTGCTGGCAGTGCTGGCCTTCATCCCGGCCCTGCTGACGGCCGCGGGCATCCCGGTCTTCTCCTTCGTCACCAAGTTGACCTCGCCGGTCTCCTACGCCGGGCCGGTGGTGGGCGTGTGGCTGCTGGCCGGCATCGGCTACCTGCTGGTGCTGCTGCGCCGCGACCCCCGGAGGGTTGCCGACGTCGGGCTGGTGCACCTGCCGGACGAGCTGGAGCCCGAGCCCGCCACCCCGGTGAGCCGGGTCGCGCGAACGGGCAGCACGGCATCATGAGCGCACCCGTCCTGCCTTTCCGTCCCACGCCCGATCAGCTGGTCTGGACCTTCGGCGGCGCCGCGCCCGCCGCTCGCATCGCGCCGGGCACGGTGCTCGAGCTGTGGACCGAGGACTGCTTCGCGGGCCGGGTGCGCGGCCCCGACGACCTCGTCTCCCGGGTCTGCGAGTTCCCCTTCCTCAACCCGCAGACCGGGCCGTTCTACGTGGAGGGTGCCGAGCCCGGCGACACCATCGCCGTGCACTTCGTCTCGCTGGAACCCTCTCGTGACTGGGCGGCCTCGACCACCGTGCCGCTGTTCGGAGCCCTGACCGGGACGCACACCACGGCGACCCTGCACGAGCCGCTGCCGGAGGTGGTGTGGATCTGGGAGCTGGACCGGCAGGCACGTACCTGCCGCTTCCAGGCCCGCGACAGCGAGCACAGCGTCCTGCTCCCGATGGACCCGATGCACGGCACCATCGGCGTTGCTCCCGCCAACCTCGAGGTGCGCTCGGCCCTGGTCCCCGACGCGCACGGCGGCAACCTCGACACCCCCGAGATGCGGGTCGGCGTCACCTGCTACCTCGGCGTCAACGTCGAAGGCGCGCTGCTGTCGCTGGGTGACGGGCACGCGCGCCAGGGCGAGGGCGAGACCTGTGGCGTTGCGGTCGAGACGGCGATGGACACGGTCGTCGTCGTCGACCTCATCAAGGGGGTGCCGACGCCGTGGCCGCGCCTGGAGTCCGACACCCACCTGATGAGTGCGGGTTCCGCGCGACCGCTGGAGGACGCGTTCCGCGTGGCTCAACACGACCTCGTGGGTTGGGTCGCCGCCGAGACGGGGCTCTCCACGCTGGACGCCTACCAGTTGCTGTCGCAGGCGGTCGAGTCGCCGCTGGCCAACGTCGTCGACACCAACTACACCTCGGTCGCGAAGGTCCGCAAGGAGTGGGTGCCGAGCGCCAACGTCATGCGGGGCACCCACCAGCGCCTCCGCGAGATGGCGGAGGAGTACCGGAGCGACCGATGAGCAGCGCGGCGTAACGACGGCTGCCGATCGCTCAGCCGGCCTGCGAGACCCTGCCCGGCGGGATGGGCTGCGGGTTCAGGCTGACCGAGCCGCCGGGGTCGAGCCCGAGCCGGATCTGGCTGCCCAACCGCCCGCCCACGATGATGATCGAGTTCTCGGCACCCATCCGTTCGGACCGCTCGTCACCGCCGTCGACCGAGGCGTGCGTGAGCAGGGCTTCCAGCACCGTCTGCTCGTCGTCCGGCAGCGACTCGTGCAGCGCGCGCAGCTTGGCCTGCACTGCCGCGACTGCGGCCGGCGGATAGGTCTCTTCGCTCATGGCTGCTCGTCCTCCTGACACGTGGACACGGCGTGACCGACGCGCCCCTGTGACCGCACCCTCTCGGGGGATGGCCGGTTGCCGCCATAGCCCGTTGGGATGTGGCCCACCCACCCGCGTCAGTGGCTGACCAGGTCCGTGGGGATCGCCTTGTCCTGCGCAAGCGCTCGGAACATTCGCAGCGCGTTGCTGCGGTCCAACGTGACGACGTCACCGGCGCCGGCGACCACCGACTCACCGCCGATGGGGGCCGTTGCCGTGACCCCGGACCCACCGCTCAGCCCGTGCATCGCTCGTGCCAGCGCCACCAGGTGCCACAGGTGGGTGCCGTTATCCACCGACAGCGAGTCGACGGCCTTCGACACCAGCGGCACCGAGGCGAACGGGTTCAGCAGCACGCCCGGGCTCGCCGCCTTGGCCGTGAGGGCCGCGAGGAACATCCGCTGGTGCACGACCCGGTCGAGGTCGGCGCGCGCGCTGGCGCGGGTGCGCACGTAGCCCAGCGCCTGCGTCCCGTTCAGCGTCTGGCAGCCGGCGGGAACGTCGAGACCGGCCTTGGGGTCCTTCAGGGCGGTCGGCAGGCAGAGCCGGACGCCGCCGACGGCGTCGACCATCCCCGCGAAGCCACCAAAGCCCAGCTCGGCGAAGTGGTTGATGCGCAGTCCGGTGAGCTGCTCGACCGTGCGGGTGAGCAGGGCGGGCCCGCCCAGGGAGTAGGCGGCGTTGAGCTTGTTGCTGCCGTGCCCGGCAATGGGGACGTAGGTGTCGCGCGGGAGGCTCACCAGCGACGTCGGGCCGCTGCCGGTGTGCACGAGCATGATCGTGTCGGTACGGCTGCCGGCGGCATCGCCCGTGGCGAGCTGCTGCTTCTGCTTGGCGGTCAGGTCCGACCGGCTGTCGGACCCGACTACCAGCCAGTTGGTCCCCGCCGTTGCCGCCGGCCGGCCGGAGTAGCTGCGCAGCGCGTTGACCCGCTTGAGCTTGCCGTCCCAGAAGACGACCAGACCGCTGACCACCAGCAGCAGAGCGACGAGGAGCAAGGCGAGCCACCGCAGCCAGTGGCGCCGGCGCCGGACGGCAGGTGGCCTGGCCGCCGAGCCTGCCGGCACCGGACGCTGGTAGCCGGCCTTCCCGCGGTAGCGGTCGAGGGAGCGGCGCATGTCCTCGGGCAGCTCGCGCTGGGGGACCTCGCCGCCCGGCCGGTCGCGTGCCACGTCGCCCTCGAACCTCATCGTCACCGCCCTGCTGCCTCGACTGTGTCGTCTGCCTCTGCTGCCTCATTGCCGATCCGAGCATGACACGGCAGTGCGTCGGTTACCGCCGATGCGCTGGCGGTAGCGTCGAGCATCCTGCATCGCGGTCCAGGTTCGACGAGCAGTCCGAGGAGCAGTCTGTGCCAACCACGCCGCCTGGAAAGCGGGACGGCGCGCCTGTGGCCGGGGTGGCTGCTGCAGCAGGCGCGGGCAGCACACGGCGGGGGCGGCTGGAGTTCCTCGATGCCCTGCGCGGCATCGCCGCCCTGACCGTGGCGGTGCAGCACTTCGCCGAGCGGGGTTGGCCCTCGTACTTCCGCTTCTCCGAGGGTGTGGTGCGGCCCGGAGAGCTGGGCGTCCTGCTGTTCTTCCTGTGCTCCGGGTTCATCATCCCGGCCTCGTTGGAGCACTACGACGACCTGCGTCGCTTCTGGATCGGTCGGTTCTTCCGCCTCTTTCCGCTCTACTGGTTCGTCGTCGGCATCGCCCTGCTACTGCACGTCGTCCATATCGCGCCGCTGCGCCGCTTTCCGCTGGACCGCGACTACCTGGCCCAGCCCCTGCTCAACACGCTGACCAACCTCACCTCGCTGCAGCAGTTCAAGCGGCTGCCGCACGCCGCCGGGCCGTCCCTGGTGATCGGCGCGTCGTGGAGCCTCGCGTACGAGATGGCCTTCTACGTCATGGTGTCGCTGCTGTTCCTGGTTGGGCGCCACCGGGCGTCGGTGCGGACAGCGGCCGTGGCGCTGGTGGGGGCGGTCGTCGTGGGCGACTACGTCCCGGCGTACCTGGTCACGCAGCCGACGAAGCCTGGGTGGATGCTCATTGCCGCAGCCACTGCCGCTCTCGCTCTGGCCCTGGTCGCGACGGTTGACCCGCGGCATCGCCTGCTGGCAACGGCGCTGGCGGTGCTGCTGGTGCCGCTCGTGCTCAACCGGCCGGACCCGCTGTGGTTCAGCGCGCTCGTATTCGGCTCGATGTTCACGGGCACGGTGCTGTACCGCTGGACCCGGGGTGAGGTGAGCAGCCGGTCGGCCGCCGCGGTGTATGTCGGGGCGCTGCTGGCCGTCTTCTGCTGCCTGCTCGGGCAGGTGTACCCGCACCGTGAGCCGCTGACCGGTGCCGCGGTCGACTGGTGGCACCCCGAGCTCGCGACCTTCGCCGGGGCGTACCTGCTGTTCGGCGCGGGGCTGCTGTTGCGGCATCGCCAGTTCCCGCGGCCGCTGGTCTACCTCGGCGCAATCAGCTACTCGGTCTACCTGGTGCATCCGGTGGTGCTCGAGGTGGTGCCACGGGTGACCGGCCGCGGCGAGGGGGCGCGGTGGAGCAACCTCGTGCTCGGTGTGGCGCTCTCGGTGGCGATCTCATCCGTCACCTACCGAGTCATCGAGCAGCCCGGCATCCGGCTGGGGCGGCGGGTTGCGGCACGGGTCGGGGCGCCGGGGCAGCCGGGGCAGCCGGGCGATGGAGGCGACGCCGCAGTAGCGGAGCGCGAGCAGGAGCACGCGGCCCCCTGATGCCGCAACCCTGATCGCGCTGGCATTCAGACCGCCTCTTGTGGATGCCGAGGTAGCAGAGGACCGCATCCTCTCCCGCCTCCGGCACAGGAGTGCTTCCTTTGCGCCGTATCGCCGCCCTGACCCTGTCCCTCGGCGTCGCCGCCGTCACAGCAACCGCCTGCGGGCCCAGCTACCCGCCGCAGTACGTCCCCGGTGCCGCTCCGGGCATCGCCCAGGCCTACGTCTCGCGGACCTCCAACTTCGCGAACTTTTACAGCATCAGCAACGAGCACTTCAGCAGCCCCGCAGTCGGAGACTTCGTCGCGCCCGGCAAGCCTTCGATCATCGCCGGCTACAGCGATGGCTGGGTCCGGGTCACCGACGCGGCAACCGGCGCTCCGCAGTGGTCCTTCAACACCGGTGCCGGTGCAGTGCAGGCCTCACCGGTCGTTACCGATGTCAATGGTGACGGCAAGCTCGACGCCGTCCTGGCCAACACCCGAGGCGACATCTGGGTGGTGACACCCTCCACCGGCTCCGCTTGGTTCCACACGACGATCGGCAGCGGTGCTGTCAACAACGGCGCCTTCGCCACCCCCGCGGTCGCCGACATCAACGGCGACGGGTACAAGGACATCGTCGAGACCGGGTGGGACCAGATGCTGCACGTCTGGAGCACCAACCCGGCTAGTTTCGGTCGTGAGCTGCCCGGCTTCCCGCTGCACCTGCAGGACACCTCGTGGTCGTCGCCGGCTGTCGCCGACGTCGACAAGGACGGCAAGCCGGAGATCATCTTCGGGTACGACTGCGACGGCGCGCCCGGGCAGTACTGCCGTACCCGCTACAACAGCTACGGCGGCTTCGTCACGGTCATCCGCTCCAACGGCTCGATCCAGCCCGGCTGGCCGCGCTTCGTTCCGCACCAGGTGGTGTGGTCGACCCCCGCAGTCGCGGACATCAACGGCGACGGCTGGCTCGACGTCGTCGTCGGCACCGGCAACATGAACGCCACGATGTACGACGGCGGCAAGCAGCCGATGGACGGCGGCCATGTGGTCAACGCCTTCACCGGACGCAACGGCGCGACGCTGCCTGGCTGGCCCTCGGGGATCCAAGCCAACGCCACCGGGTCACCGGTGGTTGCCGACCTCGACAACGACGGGCACAAGGAGGTCGTCGAGATCGGTGAGGACGGCCGGATGTACGTCTTCAACTCCGTGGGCGTGGTGCAGGCTCTCACCTGCGTCTCGGACAGCTTCAACAACTGCCCGCACTGGCTGCACACCACGCCAAGCATCGCCGACGTCAACAACGACGGAAAGCAGGAGATCGTCGTCGGCGGCGAGCAATGGCTCGACGTCTACTCCTACAACCGTGGCGCGCTGCGCCTCATCGGCCGCGGCTGGCCGGGCAACGCCAGCGTGTACAACGCGTTCGCTGCAGCTCCGCTGGTCGCCAGCATCGGCGGCAAGGCGACCGTGTTCGTCTCGACGGACACGGCCTCTGGTGGACGGGCGGGCGCGCTGCTGGCCTGGAAGTTCCCGAACGCCCTGGGAACGTCCGCCTGGCCGATGTTCAAGCACGACGCGAGGCGCACCAGCACCGGCTGACGGCCGCCGGTCGCGCGCAACGCCGCCTGCCAGACCATCGAGGGTCCGGCAGGCGGCGTTCGGCGTGCCCTACTTGGTGACCTGTTTGGAGAACTTGTCCTGGCAGGACTGCACGGCCGACTGGTCGCTGCCCGCGCTCTTGAGGCAGGACTGCAGGTCCTTACCGGCCTTGGAGTTGAAGACGGACACGCCGGCCGCGATGATCCCGATGGTGATCAGCAGGCCCAGCAGGCCGGTGATGATTCCGGCGAGAGCCATCCCCCCGTTGGTGGCCTCGCCGCGCTTGGCCCTGCCGCGGCCGATGAAGCCGAGAATGATGGCGATGAGGCCGAGCAGGCCGCCGATCAGGAAAAACCCGGTCAGGAGCGCAAGGATGCCGAGAACGAGCGCGGCGATGCCCATCCCGTTGCGAGGACGGCCCACGGGCGCCCCGCCATACCCGTACTGGCCCGGGCCCTGCGCCGGGTAGCCGCCCTGGCCCGGCGGTGGAGCTGGGTAGCCACCGCCCTGACCAGCCTGAGGAGCGCCCTGGCCCTGGTAGCCGCCCTGACCCTCCTGGAATCCGCCACCCGGAGGCGGCGGGTAGTTCTCCCCGGTCTGGCTCACGATGTGCCCCTTCCAGCTGTGTGACACGGACGACAGCGACACCACTACGACCAGCGTCGCACGCCGCCAGCGTCACTGGCGTCGTCGCAAGCTTCGCCACGCCGTGCGCGTCACCCGAACGCGTGGCCCCGCCCCTGCCCGTTCGAACTGCATGCGTCTGGCATGGGCAGCCGGCGCGTCGGTCACGACGCGCCGGGAATCAGCCTCTGCAGCGGCGAGACATATGCAGTTTCGACCGGGCGTCGGCCTCACCCGATGTCTTGATGTACGTGCCTGCCGTCGGTCTCGCTGACCTCGTGGGCCAGCCGCACCCTGCGGCGCAACGGCCGGGTCTGCCTCCTGCGCTACCGGGTGCTGCGGGGGGTCGTCAACTACCTGCTCGCTCATCTGCGACCTGCGCGCGTGACCGCTCGACCAGCGTCAGGCGGCGGACCGGATGGACGCCAGCGCCGCCTCCAGAGCCGGTCGTGCCTGGAGCATCGACGGGCCGTACCACGAGACATGCCGCCCCGAGACGAGCAGGCAGCTGAGCCCTGGCAAGGCCTTGGGCCCGTCAGCGGCGGTGAAGGCGTAGGGCTCGTCAGGAAGCAGCACGACGTCGGGGTGGTGCGCCGCGATCTCGGCGACGTCGACCGCGGGGTAGCGCCCGCGCGCATCCGCACCGAACACGTTGTCGACGCCGACCCTGCTCAGCAGGTCGCCGACGAACGTGCCACCGCCGACGACCATCCACGGGTCCCGCCAGATGGGAACGGCAGCCCGCAGCCGGGGATGCGGCGGGGGCACGGACCACACCGCAGCGGCCTCGTCGAGCCATGCCGGCACCTCACGTTCGAGGGCTTCGGCGAACAGGCGCCGCAGCGAGTCGAGTGCCTGGTCGACCGTCTCGATCACCGTCACCCACACCCCGATGCCGCCCGCCCGCAGCCGCTCCACGTCGACCCGCCGGTTCTCCTCCTTGTTCACCACAACCAGATCGGGGGCAAGCCGGCTGATCGCGCCCAGGTCCGGGTTCTTGGTCCCGCGCACCCGGGCCACGCCAAGCCCGGGCGGGTGCGAGCACCACTGCGTGGCACCGACCAGCAGGTCCGGCGCCGAGACCGCCAGCGCCTCGGTGAGCGACGGCACCAGGCTGACGACCCGCTGCGGGGGGCCGCCGACGCGAGGCGTTCCGAGATCGTCGACTGGCGGCATGAACCCCAGCCTGCCGCACCGGGCCTGCCACACGCCGAGCCGATCTGTCACTCGCGGGCGGCCTCGGGGAACAGCAGGTTGCGCAGCCGGACCAGACCCGCCGCGGTCCGCGTCTTGACGGTGCCAAGGGGGGTCCCGTCCCGCTGGGCAATCTGCGCCTGCGACAACCCGGCCCAGTAGGTCAGCAGCAGCACGCGCCGCTGTGCGGCTGGCAGTTCCCGAAGGCCGCGGTGCACCTGGGCGGCCGCTTGCAGGCGCAGCAGCACGTCCTCGGGCAGCTCCGCGGCGGTCGCGCGCCGTGGTTCAGCCTCCTCACGCTGCCGCACCCGCCGGACGTGCTCGGCGTGCCGGACGGCATCCACGGCCTTGTGCCGGGTGAGCACCAGCAACCAGGACTCGAGGGGGCCGCGAGCGGGGTCGAAGCGCGAGGGACCGTGCTGCCAGGCGGCGAGAAAGGCCTCCTGTACGACCTCCTCCGCCAGCGACCTGTCCCGCACCATCCGCACGGCCAAGCGCAGACACGCCTCGTAGCGCAGGCGGAACTCATCGGTCAGTTCCTCGAGCAGTTCTCCGTGGGCATCTTCGGGTCGCCGGGCGTGCGCGCGCGTCGACCCTTCGCGGTCCATGGCAGGGCTTTCGCTGCAGGCCGACGAACGGTTCATGATCGACGTAACAGAGCGCCACGCTTCCTCCCCGCGCGCCTGAACCGAATCGGGGGGACGGACGAATACCAGGTCGGGCCGCCGGGGGGCGACCCCGCTGGACGCCGGATGGAGGCCGATGACGCAGCCGACGCTGGACGAGCCGGGCAGTGGCACGGGGGATGGCCGGCAGCCCTCCGCAAGACCGGCGCCAGTCATGTGGAAGCGGCTGCGGTGGGCGCCGTTCGCTGTGATGGCGGCCGGCGTTGCCGCGGTGCTGCTGGCGGTCGTGACGGGCCTGCAGGCAGCAGGCGGCAGCCATTCAACCCAGCCGGTAGCAGCCGGCGTGCCAGTTCAGTCGCCGTCGCAGGCCAACTCGAGTACCTCCGGTGCTGACCCCGTCGCTGCTGAC
>JAABUP010003102.1_pt1 | contig 30122 bp, 46 predicted proteins | sample 5559201 | NCBI WGS metagenome assembly JAABUP01 (sample SAMN10711887, study PRJNA513373) | rock metagenome | isolation source: Antarctica rocks | place: Antarctica | reverse complement strand
CAGTCACGCATGCAGGTGTGTGAGACACCAGCGATACATGCTATACACTGTTTTTACTTCCAGTTTGCATTGCAAAAAAATGCTCGTGTGCCCAACCTTACCATACCCTACTTGTAGGGGGGGGGGTAGAATGTATACCAGTCAAGCAGGCTATCAACAATTATACATGTTGGTTGTTGTGCGTGCAGATCTACTGCATCATGCCATAGGGGACAGCTGGCAGAGCTGAGCCAATGTTTGCAGGAAGAGCTTGCCTGGGTATCAACTCCTTTGCAATGTTGCCAAAGCCAACAATCAGCACAGACTTGCCAAAGAGAGTCTCACCAACAGGGACGCCGACCCTGCCCTGCTGGATGGACTCACGCATGGAATTTTGCTGCCGCAAAGTTGCCATCATGAGATATATGGCATGCTCTGCACAGGAGAGAGCATTGCCTGTGGCGGAGCTTGGAATGTTGCTCACCCATATGCCTTGCTCTGTGGCCTGCAGATACACAAGTCTTGAGTGTTTGACGCTTTCGCTGCAGATATGCCATGTCATCTATACTGCATGTTGTACGATGGTTGCAAGTGTAGGACCCCCACATGTCACGCACACAGCAGTAAGCTGAGCTGTGCTGTGGACCGCACTGATGTTTGACCCTGCAGGGACAAATCAGAGTGCACATGCATACCTCAGGAATGTCGATGCCCTCAACTCCCACACCATATTGTATGATCATCTTCAACCGTTTAGCTGTGCGCAATAGTTGTGCATCTAGCTTGCACATCAGTGGTACAGCCACATCGGCCTCCTGCAAGTGTGTCTTGATCTCCGATTGCGAGCATCTGACAACCTGTGTAGAGAATCGAGCTTGTAAGTCCAGCTGGTGTATCGAAAGAAAGCAGGCTTTGGACGGGTAACGTCACGCGAAAAAACATCACCTTTATGCCGTGCTCGTTCTGCAGAGCTTCTGATGTGTATTTATAACTGAAGGGCAGCTCCTCCCCGCAGAAAAGTACCTGCATGGGGGGACGATCCGTTTTACTGCTTCCCGTTTGCTGCATTACGCTACTTTTCTTCAACGCGGTGCAAGCCTGTCTTGAAGCTGGACGCGGTCGGAATTGAATGCAAGCAGCTGTCGATATCACCTTGCAGGTGCTGGACATGGCGATTGATGCCCGGACAGCCGTAGCGTATCTTCGCAGACAAGCCATGACGAATTTTTTAACCTGTCGCGCGTGTTTTGCGCATTCCCCCTGCATTCGTTTCCATGCTCGTTCGTTTCCACATCAATTTTGCTGGCGTTATGGACGTGCGATCGTGTCGATCAGGGCCTTCATTGAAGCCAACTCAACGCATACGCATGCCGCCTTCAAAAGCTCCGGAGCACCACAAGCGAGTGATCACTACCGTCGATGACGACGATATCGACCCGCAGGTAGACCAGCAGGTGAGAGAATGGTTTGTCAATCAGCAGTTTGCCTGCGTTACCTGAAAGCATGTGTTGTCGATCCTCTGGTGCATGCAATGTGCAGGGGTGTGGCAAGGTCTATTTTCAGCTTGAGGTGAAGGATACAGACAGGCTCGTTCATTGTTTCTGTTTTGCTGTCCGGTGCTACGCATCCTTGGTTGCATGTTGCTGGTGTGTGATACAGGAGTGCTTGGGAGAGAACAACCGCGATTGGCGTCTGTGCCAGAAAGGTGAAGTTTGCATTGTGACCAAAGCTCTCTTGTACGCACCGCATAGGCTGAGGGTCTTTACTCAGTATAGTTGGTAGCCAAAGCCAAGCAGCATTTGCTGCCTGCATGCTATCCTTTGCTACTTTGGACCCTGAATGTGCAACATATACAGCATGCTGATTTTCAATTGTAGCTAAATTCTTCGCAGCCTACATGTTGCATAAGCAAATGCTTTTTAGGCAGCTGCATTTGGTCATGTTTGGGCCTGACAGACGAGCATTGATTTTGCTGTAGAGGTGACAGCACTGCGCGAGTGTTACGTCAAAGCCAAAAGTGCTGGTGAATCTTCAAAAAGATCTGACACAGCCTCATAATCACCACGTGGTGCATGGCTGCCTCCGCTGGTGTGGCGCAGCTGTACAGAGACATACTGAAAGCTGCCAAGCGCTTCCCAAGTATCAAACGCAACCAGATTTTGGAGGATATCAAAACTGAGTTCCATGCCAATAAGGTCTGCATTGCAATGCCAGCCAGCACTACTTTTGCCCAAGCCTACATCTGCACTTGTGCAATCAGCCCCTTGCTAGCAGAGCATGCAAGGCAGCACGATTGCAAATTCTGAGATCACGCCCCCTGTCTGCATCTGACATCAATTCAGCAAGACCGGTAGAGCACAGGAACAGAGCTGTGTGTGGCATTGCAGGTGATGTCTAACAAAGAAGAGGTAGCAAAGGCACGTCAGGTTGCTGTCAGTAGCTTGCAACAGCTGCGAGACTATGTGGGACTGGGAGGCTCTGGCGATGGCCAGGTTCAGTTGAAAGGCACAGTCTGAAATGTGCATACAGGAGCAATGTATAACTTGTACTGCAACTGGCATATCTCATTTTCTTAGAGCTTGCCTTCTGCAATGCTGCTGATGATAATACTCTTATGTAAAACCCATATGCTGTCATTTTGGTTACCAGTCTCTCATGGACCACAACTCTTCCAATCGCTGATCAGCTGATCGCTGATCATCGTGTCTAACCACAAGATTCTGCTGCGTTCAAACTACGTATCAATGTTGCATACTCCAAAGACCAGTTGCTGTGGAGCGGGGTGCAATGTGACGTTGCCAACAAGTCTTCGTGCAAAAGCACTCTGGTGAAGAATGAATTTGAGAATTATTTCTGTTTTGTACCGGTGGGCCCTTATTGCATTGCTTTCTCCCCTAATTTGTGTACAAGTCGCAAACGTGACGCTGGGCACTCAGGTGAAGCACTCTTTGGAAAAACACAAGCACCAAATTGAAATGGAAGGAGACAGGCTTGCAAATAAATGCTGGTCTGAACAAAAAGAACAGTAGTATGTCAGTCACGCAGATACAACACCCACAGCAAGCTGTCCCCAGCAAACAGCATTGTCAGATACAGCAGATTGTCAGCGGCCACTGAAGCTATGATAAAACTGTATCAAGCCACATATTGGGAAAAACAAAAATAATGGCGTCACTGCAGCTATTGCTATCACATAGAGGCCATGCCACAAAGGGGTCCTGCTGTCCAAAATGAGACCCTCAAACTTGCAGTCAGGTGCATGTCATCTGTTGGCACCAACCTTAGCAAAGACTCGCTTGAGAGTTGCCTCCATGCTGCGGCTGGAAGTGACTCCTGCACAACAGCGCTGCTTCAATGAACAGTCTACCTTGATGCATAAAGAGGGTTACCTACCTGCAGACTATGTCAAATAGCTGGATTGCACCACATGTCTCCGCTGATACCAGCCTGTCTGTAGTAGCTGCACAGTGTGCCAAGATACCAGGCACAATGCATGCTCACCATTTGTTGGTATGGAATCAGAGTTGGCACTGTGAGGTCCTGTGCTCTGAGGGTGAGACTCTGCTGGTGCCTTGCTGTCATCATCAGCCTCACCCTTGCCGCGCTTCTCCACAGGGACAAACTTCCTCTCCATGTGGCCAGAATATATCTGTACAACACGCATCCAGTCATCATACACCGCAGCTAACACCAAGCAAAGCAGAAGATTGACTTTCTTGGCATCTGCTTGCAGCACTCTGAAGCAGTGATACTTGGCCTTGGTGATTGGCGCTGACATCTACAGCAGGGACTGCTGTAACAGCAATGTTGGCATGCTTGGCAAGTGACCTCGCCTAACAACAAGGACATGCCAATATTGGTGTTGTAGCAGTCCCCACAATAGGTGTCAGCATTCTTTGCACAGGCCAAGTGTGTGTCACACCCTGGGCCAGATTGTGCACCACAGAGCCTGAGTGAGCAGGTTTCCACATCCTGTCACAGTATTGCCTTGAAACCTTTGGAATCAGGACTTCCATTGATACATTTGCATGGACTGCTCAAATTGCAGCTGGAAATTCAGCTGCTCAAAATGGAGCCCATCCAAAAAACGAGAAAGGATCCTCTTGAAAAGGTCGCTTGTGCCAGCACAAGTGAGCAGCACAACTGACCTGTCTAGGCCTGGAGATTTTCTGGAGGGGCTCCTCAGCCATCTCCTTCCACTGCGCCACCCAGCCCACTGTCCTGGCCACTGCAAACAGCACTGTGTACCTGCACACACAACCCTAAATATAGCAAATAGCACTGTATACCAACCCAAAACAATGAGTGGGCAGGCAGATGGTCAGCAACAGCAACAGCAACAACAGAGGTCAGTGGATTGGCAGATGCAAGTCAGACAACCTGCAGAGTGCCTCACTGAGCAGTAGCAGCAAGGCATCCTACAGAACACGCAGAGCTCATCCACTAAAGGAGTGCCAGAGAGGCATTGAACACACTTGTACGTCAACACAACCTGCCAACAAACCCTTGATCCATAGACATGCCAACTGCTTTACTTGCACAAGAGACATGCTTCCAAGCTGAATAGTCGTTACAGTCATGATAAGGTGAGCAATGCTTGCACAAACAGTCCGATGCCTCACATGGAGACGGGGATGCCCATAGCCCTGAGAACAATGCCAGAGTAAAAGTCAACATTTGGGTAGAGGCCCCTCTTGACAAAGTATTCATCACTAGTAGCCACATGCTCTAGTTCCATTGCCACCTCCAGCAATTTATCCCTGAGCATGGTCAAAGTTCACAATCAGCTACACAAGTGGTGTCATGTCTTGACACCAACCGCAAGACTCATGTGTGCATGTCTGTTGGCACAAGCACTGCACGCATCTGTATGCGCAGCTGCATGTTACATTTCACCACAGCAACGCATATTGAGCTGCCAGCTGGGCATGGAGGAGGCAACATAAGGTGAAAATTCTCTTACTTGATACCTACATGCTCCAGCACCTGGTCGCACACCTGCTTCATGATCTTGGCACGAGGATCATATGTTTTGTACACCCGGTGGCCAAAGCCCATCAGTCTGCATGCCAGTGGGCATGAAGCTCAACATGTGCACGCTTTATGTCAGATTTTTTGCTCAGGAGCTCAAGGCATGCGCTTACAGCACTAAGTCAGCCTTACTGGCAAGCAAAGGCAGAGAAAGCCATACTCAATACACACAGTTGTCGGAATTCTTTTGGGGCAATCCCCTTGACATGCTCAGGCAGCAACTTCCACTGCTATCTTGTCTGCCCTACTCATGCTTACATCATACCATTGGACTGAGACCCTGAGGCTGCTTACCTGAAGGAGTCGTTCTTGTCCTTAGCTCGTTTGATAGCTTCAGGGATCTTGTCCCGCCTGCCAATGTCCTTCAGCATGCGCAGCACAGCCTCGTTGGCACCGCCATGAGCCGGGCCCCACAATGCAGCAATGCCTGAGGCAATGCACGCAAAGGGATTTGCCTGACTTGACCCTGCACCACATCACATGCACCGTAAACAGTGTGTTAACATGTGCGTAAACCCGTTTTACAAAGATATTGCCCTGCTGCATACATTGCTTTACAGCAGTGGCTGCATTGTGCCGAGGAGCCAGCATTCTGTATGGGTAATGCTTGCAGATGACATGCATGGCAACCATAATTGGGCAAGTGCACTACCTACACAGCAGCACAAAACCCACCTGCAGAGTACAGCTCTGCCATCCACCTTTGAGCTGCCATCCCACATCGTTGAGTAAGCAAAGCTGTGGCTTGCTCAGGCCTTTTGACACTTGACAAATGAAAAGGCATGCATGAACACGCAATCACATGTACTTAGACTGACCTGCAACTCTGACTGTGGAGGTGGATGCGTTCTGCTCATGGTCCATATGCAGTATAAGGATGATCTCTAGCGCCCTTGACAGCACAGGGTCCACCTCATACCGTTCTGTGGGCACGCTGAACATCATGTGTAGGAAGTTCTCTGAGTAGTTCAGGTCATTGCGCGGGTACACGATAGGCTGCCCTGTGAGACCAACACCAAGCATCAGCCACAATGATGACACAAGACAAAAAATTGCGAAAAGAAAGATTTGGTCCCAGAGACAGTTTGTCAAGGGAGTACAGCAATGTTGTCATGTGATGTAGGCAATGAGTTGGTCTACATGAACAGTACTTTTTGCTCAATCATGCAGCAGTCATGTCACTAGGGTTTTTACTTTGCAAATGAGGCAGCAGATGCAACAAAGCCAACTACAGTCAGATTAGAACAGTGCTTTGCCCACAGGCGAAAGATTTCATAAGGCATGCATTGCCTGCAAGCATATTACATAAATGCAGGCATAGATCTGTTGGCTAACATTGCTGAAATAATGTCCATACCCTTGGCTGTTTTGTAAGCAATAGCTGCTAGAGTTGGCATCTTTGCTATCAGCCGCATACATGATAGTTGCCGCATGTCTGGATCACTGCAACACACTTGCGTCATATCAGCAGGGACGAATAATGTTGTCTTACCCATGTTGTCCTCCGTTACTCTGCAGGCTGTCAAATGAGCGTTCACAAGCATTGATGCATGGCATGCATTGAAACACAAAATGCGCTTCAGTGGGTGAAAATGTACCTGATGTCAGATGCATTGGCATAAAAGGCTGACAAAGCCCCTGTCACACCAACCATGATGGCCATGGGATGTGCATCATGACGGAATCCCTTGTAGAACTGGATGAGCTGCTCATGCACCATGGTATGCTGAGTCAAGTCTGTGATGAACTCCTGTTTTTGAGCTGCTGTAGGCAGTTCGCCATGCAAGAGAGCATAACAACTGTCTGTAAAGTCACCTTGCTCTGCCAGCTCATCAATGTTGTACCTGGCATGGACTGCTGTTTAAATTGCATGCTGCTGGTTAAATGAGTTGACAACATGCATTTGATTGCAATTTGAGTGGCATCCTGCTGATCAAGTGAGCTGACAACATGCATTCAAAACCAGGCTCCTAAGACTCACCCCCTGTACATGAGCACACCCTTCTTGCCATCTATATAAGTTATTTTCGAGTCACAAGAGCCTGCATTGAACAACCTGTTGGTCATGAGAGTTGATGTCCATCTGGACATGCAAGCTATACCTTATATCGTCCAGTGAGCCTATTGCTGCATACCTGTACTCGTGAATCCCGGATCAAAAGTGCAGATGCCGGTCCTGAACATATAAAGTATTGTCAGAACAGCCCAATCACGTTCAATGTCGAACAAACAATACCCAGAATCTGTCATTGATCATCGCGCAGTTTGGAGCGCGCTCCACGCTCACAGATCTACCTACGTTGGCTGTAGTTTTCGGACATCCAGGAACCTGTTGCCGGCCGCGTCCTGACAAACGACGTTACCGCTTAGCTTGTTCAGCGAGACTGAAGCGTTCGAAATCCTAAAAACATGTGAATCCGATAAACATAACTCACCTTTAACAACGGAAGTTCAAGCTCCTGACCGTCTGGCAGCTTAAGCGAGACCATTCCTAAATGCTGAACATCATGCTTCGTGGCCATGGCGAAGCAATGTAGCAATACTTTGACTTCTCTCTACCGTTGCGTATTTCGCCGACGTTTAGCAACGCTCGCTTAGAGCTGATCGATCACCCGCTGACCTGGCTGTCTCGTAGTCAACACAGCACAGCTTGGTCAGCATGCGGCTGGTTCGTCTTGTGAAGGAATCAGGATGGGATACAGCTCCATTTTGCACTAATCTTCTTTGTCTTCAGCCAGTCTGGTGGGTCTTCTTCTTTAGCTAGTCGCCGCCTAAGCATAGTAGTCCAAGTTGTTGCACCCCTTTAGGCTCGCGGTTTTACGGATTCGGTGGGTCGCAGCCACATTGATCCAACATGGTGAGCAATCGCTTGCTCACATATCGCCCGGACATTTCACCCTGCCAAGCGTTTGCCTTCGATCCTTCTGTCTGTTGGTCATTTTGCTGATGGCAGACGTGCTTGTTGTTTCTCATTGTAGGGTCGCGTCCGTACCAAGACCGTCAAGAAGGCTTCCAGGGTTATCATTGAGAAGTACTACAACAGACTCACCCTAGACTTTCACACCAACAAGAGGGTTGCAGAGGAGGTTGCAGTAATCCAGTCCAAGAGACTCAGGAACAAGATTGCTGGCTTCACCACAGTAAGCTATAGCCTGATATAGGGTCGTGCAAGAATGGTCAGCACAGGCAGATTCTGACACTTCTCTGGGCTATGCAGCACTTGATGAAGCGAATTCAGAGAGGACCAGTGCGCGGTATCTCGTTGAAGCTGCAGGTGTGCAGCAATGTTGCTAGAGTGTGCATCGCCTATTGCTGTTCCTCACCACAAACAGCTGCTATAAAGCCCATGTTGACTTTCAGATTCCACATTACACCTTGCTGCTGTGCAAAGCTGCTGCATACCCTTGCAGGCAAAAGCTGCTGCATACAGTGGAATTGTATGTTCTTGGGTCTCTTTGCAAAGTGCATTCCTTTGCATTTCTGCATACCAAAGTCAAATTGTGTGCCCACACAGGAGGAGGAGCGCGAGAGGCGCATGGACTTTGTGCCTGAGGAGTCTGCTGTCAACACAGAGACTATTGAAGTAAGCAAGCCCTGTGCTGGATGTATCTGTTTCAGGGTTAACAGCTCGTGCTTGGGGCAATCATGAGACTTGAACACTGCTATGTGATGGCACAAAAGTGCCCCCACTGATGCACATTTCCCTCATGTGCAGCTTTATTTTTGTGCTGTGTCAGGGACGTTGCTGCAGTTTGGTTTAGCTCTGCCATCCTTACAGTATCAACCACGTCCATCAACTGAGTTATTTTGTCTGCAGATTGACCAGGACACCAACGACCTATTGCGATCACTGAACATGGTCAACCTACCCGGAGTCAAGATGGTGCCTGTAAGTTCATCTCTTGCTTTCTGTCTCCTGTTTAATGCAGCTATGCCTTCACACTGTGTCACACTGTGTCTCTTTCTTGTTGTGAGAGCAGGCTTGACGCACATGCATTTTTGTCAGACTCAGCTGGCCGAGCAGGAACTCGAGCGACCAAGTTTTGCTTGTGGTCTGTGCTGGTCCACTCATCATCCAACACGTTAAACGTGAAGTCAAGAATTGCACATGAACTTGGCTCCCTGCTTGACAAGTTAGATGATGAGTAGACCAGCACAGACTCCAAGCAGGAGCTGCTTGCTCCAGTCGTTACATGGCCGGAAGCTGAATGGTGGGTTGTGGTAGCAGCTTATGTCAGTAATTCCAACGGTTTCCTTCTGATGCAGATCACAGCAGCTCCTCCCATGCCAATGGGACCCCCAGGAGGCAACAGGGGCTTTGGCCAGCCTCAGTTTGGACAGCGGCAATAGGCTGTCACCACTGTACCATGAGCAGCAACCTAGGCACATGTAACATATCGCGTGTGGAACTCAAGCGCTGTCTTACACACATTGTGCGTATCATGTTTCAATAGTTGTCCTTTCATTCTGGCAGCTGCTTCTTGTATAGTTCCACGTAGCAATTGCTGCTGCCGTGCTGCAAATGCTATTGCGAGGGAGAAGCCACATGGGCGCAGATGCTCATCTGTCAACATAGTTGGACTACGCATCCTATGGGAGGATCAGCACGGACAAGCATGCCCACTCTCCGCTGTCCTAAGCTGAAGTGCAGACTTTCATCTGCATGCTGGCTGGCTCTGCTGTAGCCAGTGGTCTGATGTCTCATGTAGAGCTCACCATAGCTTGTGTCCGCGGTAATGTGTCTAGTATAGTGGGTATCATGTTGCATTTGGCATGTGGCCAGCATGCTGTTTCCGGCAGTTGATGGCCACATGACTGCTGGGAACCAGATGTCACATAGCGATGAACACGCAGCTTGGCAGGTGAGCATTGTACCTGTATTTCCTGGTCTGCAACATCCAAGCATACTGTATCAGAATTTCTATTATCCAGGCATTTACCAGGGTCTGCACATTAGTGCATCCTTGGGAAGGTGTGTCTCAGGTCCAATCCTAGCATGGGAACATCAAAGCAGAACAAAATCAGGTATTAACGGGCACATGCAACTACCAAGGCTATGCAACATCCTGATGGACTATCCCACTGCAATGTCGCATGCTGTCTGCCTTTCCCTGATGGCCTCGTCACCAAATTTTCTTTTCGTTGCTGTACTGACCCAATGGTGGGTCACGAGTTGCAATTGAGACTCACAGATGCCTTTTCAACAAGTGATGTTCTGACATAGACTGACCTGCCTATTCAGCGTAGCAATGGCAGTCATTGGGCTGAACTATACAGCAAGTTCAGCTAATGCTATAAACAAAATAAGCAGCATTCCTTGCAAAACATGCGTGCAAAAATGTTGATACAGATCACCTGTAGGCTGAGCGATCATAGCTTTTGCCATAGTCAAGAAATAGTTCAGTACCAGCATGTATGTCACAAGTAGTCACAAATCTCAGATCCAGACTATCTGCCCCATCCACTATCTCGACGTTGACGGCGCAGCCTACAGGTGGCTCATTCATGTAAGCCATACTTACATCACAGCTTGGACCCAGGAGAGAGAGACCCAGCTTGGGAGACAGCAGTCCAGCCTGGTCTGTTGGATCAAGCCATACGTGTGATGTTGACTGAAACACATAACGCCTACTGTTTGGTGCCAAAGAGGCTTTGCGTAACATGCTGTCAGCTTTACGTGGCACGCCAGGATATGCACCAATTGCTGTGCCCTTTGCAATCCACTGTACAGCAAAGACGCCTTGGCCAGCTACTTCAGAGGATGCTACCTGCGAGTGGTAAACAAAGTGCGCAGGTGGCAGGCAGTGTATCTGCCTTGCTATAAAAGGTAAGTTCAGGCCACGAGAAGACCAGAAAAACGTGCCTGCACAAGGGAGTGATCGCACCAACCTCGGGGTCGATTGCCATAAGCGGTGATGATCAGTGCAAACAGAGCCGCAACTAGCACCTCTGCTCCCAGGAAGGTTGCCCCGGACAATGGTGCCAAACTCTGGCTAGAGGTCAAAGGGTCTGGCAGAGCTTGCATTCTGCCGGCAGATGACAAATTTCCATTTCGTAAGAACGGTCCTCTGTATCTAAACCGGTCGCTGACAGCTGCCCTTTTGATCACTTCAGCAAGTCTGGGTCTGCAAGCTGGCAGACCCTGCCAGAAGACGAGGTTGTTGTACCTTTTCCCGTGAAGTGGTTTGACGTGACATGATGTTGGTCCGTCCGCTCCGAGGTGCATTCCATTATCTGCACGCGCAACACTCAAACCGACAGACAAGCACTGTGACCAAACGTAACGCTTGCCAGTGAAACCACACCAAACCCGTCACACCACCAATGCCAAATTACACTGGCAGTTCGTCACAAGAAGCTTTGCGCACAAGAACTGTATGCAGGACCCAGCAGCGTTGGCTCAATGTAAAACAGTCAGTTTTTCACTGAGTGTCGACATCAGGTCATTGGCGTTTGTGTCCTACCACAGTCACAGTGCCAGTGTGCGATTGGGAGCACAACTCAAGTAAAGTCTTGACTTCCTGTGCTCCAGTCTTCCTGACTGAAAGTCTGGTCTATGTCATGGTTGTTCGGGACATTCTGGCAGAAAGTCTTTGGCAGGTGATTGGCTGATATGACACAGTGGCAGAACTGTGATTAGCTGCGTGTTAAAAAGCAATACACCTACAGGAGCGTCTGCGGAGACTTCTTCTTGTCACATGACCATGGAGACTGTACGCTAGGCTCTCTGCTTGAGAACGGCGTGGCACATCCTGCCTGTGCCTGTCATGACAAGGTTACTGCCAAGCCTGATCTTGTCAAGCCAGTGTCTTGTCTGGCTATGGCTGCCAAGGGAGCTGCACAAACATATGACCGAGGGATATCAGCCATCAAAATCCAGTGCCTATTCAGCCCTGACTGGTCAAGGCAAACGCTGCAGACAGAAACTACATGTTTCTTGGCGCCACAAACTTTGTCCCTCTCACCTGTCAATAAGCAGCTCTTGTCGCTGCCTTGCCAGAAAGCGACAGCACCTGCTACTCATGCCATCAACGCCATATGCAGCAGCCTACATGAGAATATGATATGTGCAGATTTGGCACAAAAACTTTCCGGGACAAGCTTCAGATTGCAGCAAGGAGCGGCTGACACAAAGCCAACAAGGCAGTCACGTCGAAACACAGTTGCCAAGTGTTTGCGTCATAATTTGTCAACAGCACTAGACGCCCAAGCAGCTAGGCATACATATGCTCTGCGGCCTCCATTGGCTTGCCCCAAGACAAATCTGGATGCCAGGCCTTGTGAGAAATGTAGACTCCCTGATGATTGCACTGCAATCTTGCAGCATGCATTGGCACAAAAGGGAGCCAAAAATGGCAGTGTTTCCCTGCATGCTTTGTGCAGAGCAATTGAGATTGCCTCTGTTCCAGGCTCTGCTCAGCCAAGCATCAAAGCTATCTACGCACCGCGCAAGCGTGATCTAAAAAGAAATATTGTTCAGTGTCTAGCAGGGGCTGCAAGCGAGCAAGATTGTGCACCATCCTCAAGTAGAAAGATGAGAAAGCTTGCGCCCTAGGAATAGATAAAATGTGCTGAACTGTATTCGTGTGACTCGTTGAGTGTTTACAATGAATGCTGTTGTTGGGTGACTGGCACCTGGTGTTTGTAAAACGTATTTGATCATACTGTTGATCAAGGAATGCTGCCCCAGGTTTTGACACATGTGTACATAGTCTCAGTTGTCTCCTTTTTTACCCCAGCAATGGAGGGACCTTTGGGAACTTTCAAAGCGGCGCCTTTGCATCCGGCCATGTACTTCGGTGTGACACTGATGTACTGCACTGCTGCTGCTGAGGACACTTACAATCTGTCCTAGTAACAATTGTGCACGTAACTCTGATAGCATGCACTGCCCTGCCAGGTGCAACTTGTGGCCAGACTGAGCTGGAATGCAAGCAGACTTCATCTGATTGCATGTCAACCATTGTTGTTCCAGACAGAAACTGTATACAACACAGAGGTCAGCATAGCTTTACATGCTGGCTGTGCTAAAGCTGAGATTGGGGTCAAGTAAGCACAGCATGGAAGTGGAGGAATATTGGCATTGCCTGCTGAACCTCAGTCCTCCCTGCAAGAAGTATGGTCCAAATCAGCATAGCTGACAAGTGTAACTGACTGGAAGATGCCAAACAATGATAGTCTGTTTTTGTACACAATTCGAATTTGCAGCATCATATTGGACAGTAACTTACATGTCAGAGTTCAAAGCGTCCTTGGCAGCCTTGTCGGCTTCCTGTAGCAGATCTGCTGGCACCTTGACAAATTGCTTCTTGCTTTCATCGCAGATCCATGCCATCTCAAGCTCAAATGGCTTTTCTTCATCATGAACTGTATGTAGGCTGCAGGCACAAGCAGCATTGCGGAATTGAAACCTTGTGCTGGATTTACGGTAGTGCAGTGACCTTTGTCACACCTGAGACCAAATTGTTCAAGCTTGAGTGACATCCCCCAGCAACCAAGAGGCTAACTAGCCAAGAGTCTACAGTCACTTAATAAAAGCAGTAGGCAATGTCCACAATCTATGGTGTTGCAATGCCACCATGTGCAAGCCATCAGTTTGCTGGCACAAGCTGTGTCATGCACATTGGTGTGCGTAAGAAATAGTGAGCTCGTACAACTCACATCTTTGCTATCTCTTTGATGCCCTGCTTGCAGGTAAGCTCTTTGAGATCAAGCCGCTCAATGTCAGTCTTGGCCCCTTGCCTACCCTTGCCTACTGCTGCTCCAAAGAACCTCTGCACTAACATGCTTAATGTGAACAGGCAACAAGCACCCAAGAGGCACCATTTGCAACTGTTGTGGTGGGCGGGCTTGCAGCTGCTTTTAGGGATCAGGAATGACTGGATTGTGGCCTTGACACTGTGAACAATTTTGTATTATGCAAACTCAGAATTTTGCCTGTTGCAGTAGTAAGAACACTGGCTGTTGTGACGTACCAGCGCAATGCCTGTTGGTTCTATGACATACAGTTGCGGTCCCTCCGTGTCATACGTTGCCAGGAGAGTGCTTGCCCCACATGGTCTGCAGGAAGAACACACCTTGTGCAAAGTGACACGTGACAGCATTTGAGGTGCAGAATGTGAAACCAAGTCAGTCAACCACAGTGGCAGCAGGACTTGGCAAGCTGGGAGCTGCCAGGAGTGTAGCTACAAGCTATTGACATGGACAAGCAGTGAAATTGTCTGTTTCTGCATGTGGCACAGCAGGGCTGCAGCAGAGACTGGATGCACCGCATTGCAGTTGACAATTGTTACTGGTCTCACCTGACATACCAATACAAGTTGAAGATGTGTACATAGCTGGCTATCCTGTCTGCCAATACGTGGCCTGGGATGGCATCACCATAAACACTGCGATTCACTTGCACATCAATGAATGTCACCTTTGCATCTACAGACTGATCTTCAAGATAAATAGAGACTAACACAGCTTACTTTATATACTGTTGAGCCTCCTGTATTGCCCTGTTAACCACTTGTCGTCCATCAGCTGACAAGCCAGCCACAGCCTGTATGATGACAGCCTCTGTTGACATGCAGCTATAAAAGGAAGTCTTGTTGCATGCAGGGCACAGCACTTACCACTCCTGCATGCTTGTCAATTGCATATGTTCGCTTGTCTGAACCCCCGACCAGCATCTTGGAAATGATAGTCTTCTCTGCACCCTGCGCAATCATGTTTCTCATATAAAGCTGAGCATGTGTCTCATCACACAAAGAAGAGCAATCATGTATACCAGAACGACGCCATCCTTGCATCTTAACCCAATGACTGTCCTGCAAGCAGTATCGTGCATCTGAGTGCATTGCCAAATTGGGATCGGCAACGCCTGCAGTACTTCGGGCCAAAGGCAGGACCTCACCCGCTGTTGTCTACCGCTTTCTGAGCGTAGTCTGTCTGGAATACCCTTCCGTCAGGGGAGAAAGTAGAGACTGACAGATCGTACTGTATACCACGAACACATACTAGCGTGACTTGCTACGACCCAGGCCTGAAAAGTCAAAATGACAGAGCGAGCGCTCACCCCAGTTCCTATGCCGGACATGGCGGTCCGCCTCTCTTAAGCTTTTTGGTTTGGAAACCTTGCCTGCTGGTATATTGATGGTTGATCAAGCAAGAAGCACGTCAGGTGCAGCAGAGCAAGCTTCTTAAAAGACAGAGATGACCTCGCAATAGATCTGGACAGCAATGGCAACACAACACGCGAGGTTAAATCGCTCAGCTGAACTCCTGTGCCACAAGAACAGCACTTCAGTGCAAGGGAGCCTCATACGGAGTGTTGTACGGAGTGCGTACCTGATACTGCATGAGACGCCAATCACTCGGGCTTGACACCGAAGTGACACTCAAGCGCGATCCGTACTGACCGGATCACTGGCCAGCGACCCAACATCTCGTGAGAACAGTTCTCAGACATTAAGTTATGTCCGGGACGAAAAACATGGACACAGGTTGTTAGCATCAGTACTCAGTCTTGTCAAGAAAGACCGTCAAAACACACTAGACTACGCGCAGCACTATCACGAAGTTTTGGGGGTGCTGGATGGATGTTGGAGCGCGTGTATTGGACATGAGCGTAATTTGCCTCGACGATATGAAAGAAATCCGTTGATAGACTGCATCATTGCATACACTAATACCAACATCGCTTTTCATTCGACACCTTGCGTCTCAGGACGAGCAATGGGATACTTCTGTGCTTCATGCGCATATCTTGTGGACGACAAGGTGAAGTCTTATTTGTAGCACAAGGGCACGACATACTTTACTTTTTAGTCAGGTGGAGGTTGACGCGTATCACATGTATCATGGGGACATGAAGATATCACTGTGTATTCCAAACAATCTGCTGCCAGTTTCTTTTAAGGTCACAGCACGTACATATATAAGGTTCAGAAATCTGCAAAGGCATGTTCAAGCAAAACATGCCAGGTTTGTATGCAGTCTGCTGTATTGTTTCATGCACTGGCACCGGGTGCCACCTGAACGGAGCTAGCAGTACATAGCTTGGAATATCACTGTGACTCTGAATCAATGCAGACTAATCGATCGTGGCACGTGTACAGTCTTCTGTCTATCTGGATGCTTTGCCGGCCATTGTTCCACAGCTGTCATGTATAAGAGCTGGACCTTTCTTTGGCCAACAACAGCATTGAATGAGCTATTTGATTTGGTCTTCTTACTTGCTTCCACAACATCTGTTGCACAGCGCTGGCGGTCTTGGTGCAATTTTAGGACTGACTCGAGTGACTTATTGCGCTCCTTTTTTGAATAAAAGCAGCCGCATTACTCTGCTTATCTATCAAGGAAACGTACGTGAGCTGCTCTGCACCATCTGTGCTGTCTGAGGTTGGGACCAACCAAGGTGGGGATAGCCTTCACTTCCTTTGTCAGCTCATTTCACCCCTCCGTGCACCGGGTGACCGTGTGTCATATCACCCTGTATTGCTTTCATGGGGTCACTGCCTCGGGTCACTTCTTGAAACGGCATACTCACCTTCACCATAACAGATTTGTATCTGCTTGATGCACAATGTCATACACGCTGTATGGCCCAATGCCAGCCACATCAGCAGTGTCAATGACAGCGACAGCAACAGCAGCCTCAACGGCAGTGACAACAGCAGTAGTGACACAAGCAGTAGTGACAAAAGCAGCAACAGCCAATAGCGCATGTTGGCATCACAATGCAATAGTGGGAGGTCTGACGCCCTGTTTGGGCCTGAGGTGAGGGTATCATCAACCGGCAACTAGCTGGTGGTGAATGCCTGTTCAGACTCTCTGCTTGCATTTGTTCATTTTGCATGTTTCTGTATGTTGTGTGCTGATATGCACAGTTTGCAGTGCATATACAGCCTATACAACAGGTCCTGTGTGATGTCAGTCATGCTACCTCGCTGATAGCCGGGCCAAATACAGGTGACATGAATGTGGCATGCAGGCTGTGTAATGCAATGCATGCATGAGTAACTGCTTGCTTTTGGGAGGTGCCACTGTTGCCCTGGGCGTTGGCCCTATTGCAGTGCGACTTTTCTGTGCTAGTCAAGTTGCAGGCGGCTTCTTCACTTTTCTCACACAAACCGAAGACTCAAGCACATACAGACAGCCAGCAAGAGCAGCTTCAGCGCGCCAATCACAAGCTTGTCTGCCTTGTGCCTGGTTATGTGGACAAGTATCTGCCTGTACCTGAGTACACTCTTCAAAAGAGCCTCGACACAGATTCTGAGGGCTTCTTACTCTGCTGATATAGGTATAACCGACCACTAACTCAACCTGCAATCTCAGCTCTACATGCGTTGTGCTTGTGCTCATGGCTGGCCGTCGGGACTGTCAGCCCTGCCCCAACAGTCAGCAACAAACGCCATTATTGTTGTCTCAGCAGCTTTTCAGTCAGCCATTCTATTGTCCATGACTGTAAATATAGCCTCCAAAGTTTCAATGCATTTCAATGCATGGCGCAACCTAACACAACCTTGCGTGACTGCTTACTGTATCTGACGCAATATTTCTATGATCCAGGCATTTGAGATCCAATCTGACAAGGAAAAGCAGCCGCATATGCATCTCAGTCAAATGGTACAATTGCAAGACGAACTTTGAATGTATTTTCATTCACTCTATTGTTCCAGAATAGATCGGATCTCAGGTACACATTCCCAAGGATGCACTGACTTGCAGAGCTGGGTAACATGCCTGGATCATAATTCTGTCAATAAACAATAGTGTTGGTTATATATACACTGTGACTTCACAAGGTTTTCACTTTTGCTATGCAGATCTGTTGGCCGAAGTGTGTCGCTTTGCTGCACTCAATTTATGATGCATATTCGCAATGCTCCTTGAACTCTGACATCGTGACACAAAAGCACAGGGCATGACCAAGATCGCATGCATGACCTCAGCTGGCTTGAAATGACTCATACGGACTGCTGGGTTGCCGAAGCCCTTGTGATTCAAAATGGCCAACATACCCAGGCTGCCAGGCCGTGGGATGACCTAGCATCAAGCACCGTCTTGCAAATCGGCGTCGGCAGTTCCTGGGTCGAGCCACGGCCAGCCAAGCTTTCGCCTGCTCCCGACGAGGGGTTCAGCGGGGCACAGTTGGAGTCAAGCTGACTCTTGTTTCAGTCACAGCACTATCTTTCGTCCTGACAGGTCGTTTATCAGGCTACCTGCCGGCGCCTGGGCAGTGCATGGCGCAAGGCGCTGTTGGCTGCCAGTATCGCGGAGCCATTCTTGTGCCAAGCAGCCATAGCTACAAGCAAACTTCACCTCAACTGTCTCGAAAACCAGCAAGAGTCACAGGGTGCTTGTTAAGAACTGCTCGTGGCAGGCAGTGTTGCTCCTATAGGGCCGTCCAGCACTCGCACATTGGCAGCTGTCACCTTCAGACAGCCAGTAGGGCTGTGCACTTATGCCCTTGTGTCGGGTGCTTAGCACAAAATTGCAGTGGCGGCGCTGATGTGCCCAAACATGATCACAATTCAGCTTCCATACCAGATCAGCCTGGTCAGGTGTGTTCCATTGTGCAGCACTGCATGCCTGTACAACAGCTTGACCAGAGCAATAAGCAAAGTTTCATAACTCTGTAGGTTAACCGGCCATTCCTGAAGGTGCCGTGGGGCTGGAAGGAGGTTGCCTCTGTAAGTCTGTGTGTCCATAGCCTGATGCTTAGTTTGAGCGTTGTTACATCACCCGGCATTCATAGTCGGTTGTGAGCAAGTTGTCTTTGTGCAGGTCTCTACACTGTGGCTGCTGGCTTTCTGGATCCTAGGCTATTGGATACTGCCATGTCTGCTGGACCTTGCTGGTTACGAGCGTGATGATCTGTCAAGGCGCGGCCAAGCATTGGTGCACTTGATTCTGGATGTGGGCCAGTTAGGACTTACAATTGCCATTTTGTGGAAAAGGCTGAAGGCCTACAGGCCAAGAAGCTTGGGCTGGTTTGAGACACGGCTGCTGCCTATTCAGCAATGGCTGTGCCCCGTGATTGTGGCCGCAGCAAGCTTCCCATTGCTGAACATTGTTGCGCAGCAAGCTCAGGTATCAGCCATACCTTTATGCTTACGAGTGTAGAAGCAGTCCTGCACACTGCTGCGTGCATGCTGCGTTGCTGCTGATTCATCTTGCCTGGAATGTTGTGGTGCTGAGCTGTCTGCACACCAAGGGCCTGAGCAGCTTGCTGGGTGCAGATCTGGTTTCCCAATGATGGTGATCTGTGGGCACAAAATTTGGAGCACTCAATACTCAACGGCGATCCGGTGTCTAATGTGCTGTATTTTGCTGTGGTCACCTTCTGTGCACCAATCTGGGAAGAGGTAGGCATCCAATTCTGCATGGAAATTGTCAGTGCAACTCAGCAGTCCAAAGCAAGACTAAAGGATCACACCTGTACAAACATAGCCTGCAGTTCAGATTGTATATTAGCTTGATCCTATATGGAAGTCACCTGTGTCAAGTTTTTGTCATGACGGAGTCTAAATTGGTGACTAACAATTGACATGCTGCAGGCCATGTTCAGAGGGTTCTTTCTGCCGTCATTGACAAAGTACATGCCAATGGGGGCAGCCTTGCTGTTGACATCTGCAGTTTTTGCGATGGCACACTTCAGCTTGCAGCGTCTCATACCTTTAATTATTCTAGGGCTTATTCTTGGTGTAGTGTATGTCAGGACACAAAACTTGATGGCACCCATAGCACTGCATAGCTTATGGAACATTTACATCTTTTGGAACTTGCTCAGAAAAGGGGCTGGGATAGTATAGCACTGCATGAGCTTGTGGTCAGGTTGACAGACCACAACACTATGCAGGGCTTCTAGACCCCATGTACCATATCAACTATCAGGTTCAGCTTGTGTTTCATTTACTCATTTCTCTGCAACACATTTTGTACAGAGTTGTCTGTGCCCTGGCTACATGCTCCCTCGATTAATTGAAAGCATGTTGTTGCGAATATGCTAGTTCCAAGCTCTGTTCATGTGATATGGCCGTTTTGCATTGAGCAGGCAGGTATCGTTCAGGGCAAGTCTTTCAGCTGCAGCATGGTCTGCAATGCCGAACTATACATGGTGTGATGATGACACCATTGTGCCTGTTTAGGCAGTCCCGCACAACATGCAGACAACCTATGTTGTCAAGGAGTTGTGATCTCTCTGCAACTTGTTGCCACAGACAGCAGCCTTTGCTTTTTTACACAAGCAAGACAAGGGCAATTAAGGCAAACCGACTGGATTCAGGCAGTAAACAACCAATAGGTGTATGCTAACTGGTGCAACGAGCAAGTCTCAAGCTCTTGCAAGAGCAGGAGCACTATGCTTGAGAAGCTTGAAGGAACAGCTGCAAACATAGCTTCTGGCCAGTGTGATCAAGCTGCAAGCATTGCTTAACCCAACATGCATTTGAAGCCTGTCTTTGGTAAATTGTGTTGTTCTCAACAAGCGTGGTCACAACTTCAAGGACTGTATCCCAATCAACAAGGCCTGCTTGATCCTGCAAGTCTTGCTCCCCTGCAGCCAGACACCAAAGAGTCTTCAATGAAGCCAGAGACATCAGTAGTAGTGCAGAAGAGCCTGTGCTGACGTCACAGTGTCTGAACCATCTTATTGTACGTCTGCTGTGATTGCCATTTGAGTCAAAGATAGATGGTGAACAGCACAGAGTAAAGAGCATCCCCACCTTCAAGCTGCATTTGCTCCAGGCGATCCGACACACACTGTCTGGGTGCTGCAAAGTGTGCGCCCATTGCCCAGAGTATACTGTCAAAGATACGTGTTGCTTCCTCAGCTGACCAGGTTGCTTGGCCAATCTCTTGGCGTACACCACTGCTTGCATGGAGGCAAAGAGCACATAACAAGCATGCCGATGCCGCCAGCCTGTACCACATCACATTACGACACACCGTGAACACATTGTCAAGTATCAGCTTAGATGGTTTGAGCAGGACAATCCGTTACCTTCCACCCTAGTATTTGCAAGTCGCATGCGCTTGATGTGCATGAACAGCAAACATGCTCTTTGTCAGATGATATGGAAGCCAGGATGCCAGTCACAAGGTACAAGACACTGCGCCTGCATGCAGCTGTTGCTTACCCAGGATCCATGTGGACCTCTGCTGCAGCTAGCTGCTGATGACCTGCCATCCAAGCAGTGAGAGCTAGGACTGCAGGCTTGACCATCATTCCAACCTCAGGATCAAGTGGCTGGCTGAGGTGGGATGCTGACCTGAGAAACAGCAAGACATCAAATCAGTTGACAGATGCAGGTCAAGGTATGGTAATCATCATATGTATGCATGTCTGTGAATGTTGTTGGTGTGACAACACTCCCATACAACTCGCAACGTGCACGTCAAGTTTGCTGACGATTAAAAGTTGACTGCATGCAATGTTCTGCTGCGGCTGTTGGGCAAGTCCAGCGGTATTCATGCATTGTAGCAACACCTGCTGAGTGCTGCAGCTTGTAGGCAAGGCAAAGGAGATACACAGCAAGCGGAATGCTGTAATGTAATTGTTGCATCAGGGATTACTCACTCCTGAGCAATGATGGCCTGTAACAGAGCTGTGGCAGCAGCCAGCTCAGCTTCTGCACCAGGTTCCAGGTCACTCTCTCCCCCCAGCTGAGCCTGTGTGGCCTCTCCAGCAAAAACGGCTGCTTCACAAACATACTGCACCACAGCAGTCAAAACCTGCAGAAGAATAATGCTGTCTGTGGTTGTCAGCGTGCTGACAATGCTGCATTTATGACACCTAGCCAAAACTGTTGGGGGCATCACTTGCTGGCCAATCCAAAATTCTTTTTCGGCTTGCAATTGAATGTTGACCTCAACAGGCATATCCACGATCCGGACAAAACAGGCTGCAGGTGTGCAAGATGGTTGTTAATGGAAACTACTAGCAATACACAGCCTTGTTTTGCTTGGGTCCACAGGCAGTACCCAAATAATATGGGGCACAACAAATCCCCATCTCTGGCCAAATGACATGCTGTTACGTAGAATGAATGCCATCATGTGTGGCAGCAGAATTTACACTGTTTGTTCTGTGCCAGCACTTGAGATTGCTTCGCTGTTAAAGAAGGACTTTGCTTGCAAAATGCTAAAGACAGACATGGAACAAATGTTCCAACAGTTGAGTACATCAACTTGCCTCAGGCTGGAGCAGAGCTTGTTGCCAGCTTCTGTGAGTGCCAGGCTCAGCCAGCTCCAGGCTGTCGGCATCAGGCTGGCTGCACAACAACAGCCCTGGCAGCAGGAAGGGCAGCGCCGCACCGCCCTGGCACTGCACCAGCCAACCCAGCAGGGTTTGTAATCTTTTTGCATGGGCATTTGGCACCTCTGCCATGAACCTGCGTTTTACATCGTTTCTCAAGTGTCACAAGCTAGTGTTCATGCAGCCACAGATCTATCAGGACCAATCAATGTGAGATGACATCTGAGTAGGAAACCACAGAACTAGGGCAGATGAAGAGCAGCTGCTTGCTTGGAAATCTGGACATATTATACTGGTGTAAGTCGTGGCATGTGATGTGTACAGGTAGCATGGCTGTACAGCTCTGGCCCCACAAGAATCAAAAAATCGTTGAAAACACAAGGTCCATCCATGTACAGCAAAGGCAAAAGATGGTGGGTTCTATGTCATTTGCATACAGACAAACCTGGAGTGAGCTCTTCCTTTGAGAACAGGCGAAGATGACATTTGTGATTATGTGGCTCTTGTCATCATGCATGCGATACAGCCATTGCATGTCAGTGTTTAAAGACATGTGACTTGCCTGCCATAAGCACGAATGGCAGCTAGGAGCCAGGGACTGTTCTGGCTTGACTCTGAGGCATCTGAGTGCATGAGCTCCAGAAACTGCAGCACCGTCTCAAATGCCTCACTGAGCGCTGACATGGCTCTTGAGGCAAGCCTGCAGTGCAGTTTGTGTTGTGCTGGAGTCGTGAGCGATAGGCTTGCAGACAAGTGCACATTCAGTAACACAATCCTGGACAGCACCTCATGGTGACACATGCTGCGCCACACATACAGGCACCTGCTCTACGCTGAGCATACCACAGCAGGTCTGATCCCATTAAGGCCCTAATTGGCACGTGAAGATGCAATTCTGCCAAGTGTGCACAGGGTTCCGGATCTCAAGCTGCTGGTGACACATTGTGGCACAACGGGTGAAGGGCATTGGTAAAGCAGAATGCAGGTGTGTCACATTGGCACTGACCTCATGCACAGCAGGAAGGCCGGACTGACCTGTCATCCAACAACGACCCTGATGTAGCCTGCTCCTTGCCATCTGCAAGAAGCTCAGCATCCTGGGCATCACCAGCCAAAGCCTCTAGACAGCCCTCAAGTAATGACAGCACAGCAGGCAACACATCTGCTACCCGTGCACCTATGACAGCATTGCTGCTGTCATTGCTGCAGTGGTGGTGCTGCCTGCCACTGCTGGATGGCTCTGCCTCACAGCTGGATGTGCTTCCCCTGCTATCACCTTGCCCATCATGGCTGCTTGTGCTAAGGTCTGAATTGCCACTGCTTGCCTCTGCAGCACCTGTCTTGGGATTTGCATTGACTATGCTAGGGCTTGTGCTGTTCGTGCCAGGCCTCATCTGGTCCAGAGCAGGAGGGGCTGTGTCTGATACATGTGCGTGGGTGTCTGTAGTAGGCGTCGAGGATTGGTTGGCACACTGTGAAGCAGGCTGGGATGACGTGGGTTGTTCCTTGCCGGTGGCTGATTCCTGAGGAGGTGTTGGCGTGCTGGGTTGCAGTAAAGCCATGGTGTCATTGAGGAGCAGGGATGTCTCAACCTTGAGAATCTCAACCAGGACTTGGAACAATGAGCCTGATGCTGCCACCTACAGCAGCACAATCCCCTTGTTGCTAGTTGATTGGATCTTGACCACAGCATGATAGCTCAACACTTCATAAGAGCATTTTTTGCCGAGAGAAAACTTGCCCTTGGACAGATGCCACGACATCACACAAGACAAGACAAACACAGCTGCTCCCAGAAGCAGCCAAAGTAGAGCACAGCCAAACAATATGGAGAGAGTGTGACCCACCTTGCAGCATCTATGCTTCTTTGCAGCAGAACAAGGACGATGCCAAGAATGGACCATGGTATTTGCTGCCGCATGTGCAACAGTCTGACATGGAGTCACAAAAAGGACTACACCATATGTGATGGAAGGCACAGCAAGGCTCATAGTATCCTTTATCTCTCAGCAACATCAACAACACACCACTGGCTGTCCAGCACACATGCAGCGTGGCAACTGACAACCGCAGTGTAACAGCTTATCCAGCTAGCCATTTGCCACAGAATGCAAACACTGAGTCATACGAGGCACTGATGTTTGCCCAGCTGTCACTGCAGAAGACCAGCACCATGACAATAGAAGACAGATAGCAGGACATGGCTTACAGCATGTACAGGACCTAGAAGCCAGCGTGGCTGCACAAGCTCCAGAAGCGCAGCAGCCAGGCGCAGAGCAGAGTGACGCTGCTGCTGCCCCACTCGACTGGCCAGCACCATGAAGAGACCAGTGCGTATGTCCCCTGCCCAACCTTCGCCACTCCTTGCTGCATCTGCTGACAAGCCTGATGCTGCCTCCTGAGCCTGCAGCCAGTTGAAAAGTGACTCACACAAATCCGATCTGACTTGCTTGAGCTTAGTGCTTGCATGATAGTTGTGCCCCTTTGCACATGAAAAGAGAGGCAGATAGAAGCAGATGAGGCATGCTATGGAATTGGTAACTCCTAGGAGAAGCCAAATAAATATGAAGCAATGCAGCAAAGCAAAGGGTAGCAATACAGGAATGGGGAATGTGTGTATTATCTGCAGCTGCCGCATAGGCATGTACAAACTTGACTGGATGACATACCACACCTGGGGCATAGGCAATGGAAGGAGCAGCAGCAGCACTTGCATTGCTTCCAGTTGCAGAGCTGCAGCGTCAGCAGGCAAGCTGGCTGATTGGGCCCACGATGTTGCCCCAGCAGAGGGCTGTTTGGTCTGGCCTGTGGCTGATGCCTGATCTGCTGGGGCACTAAACAGCTGCGCTAAAGCAGGCACCGCTGCCAGCGCAACCTCTGGAGCCTCTGCATGGCATGGCATCACATGAGTTGGCCACACTCATGTCAAAGGCTAAACATCATGCCAAGTACTTGTCTCGCCATTGTATAAGTTTTGAGTCTTCAAGCTTAGTAGTGATGCAGCAATGTTGCGCAGCAGCTTGACCCATGGCAATGCAAAAGACAAAGGGAGTGGATGTTGGCAGATTGCTATAACCAGGGATACGCTAGTCATCAGGTTCAGCAGCAGCTGTATGGAGAGCATGCCTTGCAAATGGTGATGAGCAACCTGCGAGTGACTCTGACCTCTTGGCAGCACTCAGGAGGAGGCCTAACAACTGGACTGCTGTAGCTTTCCATGGCTGATTGGTGGCGACTCCAGCCTGGACACAGTGCATGAAAAGTCAGACGCCACCTGACATCACTTCGCTATAGGAGCGTGGAGCATGTATGCATAATCTTGTGCGCTGGCACGTCTGTTCCTGTGCTGTTCAGCAAATGTAGCTGTGCTGCAGCACAAGTCAAGATGACAAGCAACAGGAAGTGGCTGACCTGCAGAGCTTGTGCTGCAGCCAGGACGCCACCAGGCTGCAAAGTGACAGTACAGCCCTCATGGCCTGCAGCTACCACCTGCACCAGGCAGTCCAGGGCATCCCCAACCGCATGACTGTCAGCTGATTCTTCATCCGCTTGAGCTGGATCATGAGCAAGAGCCCCTTGCTGCAAGATGGGACTGATCCCGCCAGCTCTGACAACCTACAGCAACAATGCTTGTCATGCCTGGAGTGCTTGTTCTGTCCCTGTGTAAGACTCAGACACAGTTGCGCTTGAGGATGAGCAGTATAGCGTGCCACCTCGTTGACTGTGACCTAGTTCTCTGTTGCAGAGAAATGTTGGAAGCTTTAAGTGGGAATTGGGACAGGCTGACAATGGCTGCGAAGCCCTACCTGACAACCACACGTACCACTAAGCCCAATTCATCTTGCAGGGTTTCTAGAGACATTGCATGATGAGGCCATGCAAATTATGCGAGCCACGCATGTCCCGACAACCCTGCTTGCTTGATGCCAGGGTATGGTCCCCTTTTCTTACAAGTCACACCAAGATGGCTGATCACACAATCCAACATGTGTTTGCCATCGCGTGACAGCATGCTATGGCTCAACACCATATTTATTAGATCCAGACGACATTGCAAAACAAACAGGTCAGTGCCAAGGCATCCGTTCAGGGTGGCACAGGCCACGCAATTGTTTAACATAAATGCATATGTTTGTGTGCGTGTGTAACATGTATGTAACAATGCTATATACCTTGAGGAATAGAGGTGTCTTCTCGACAACTTCAGTAGCAGCTGACAGTTGAGGAACCCTGCACAATCCTGCTAGGACAGCAAGACCTAGCCCAGCAGCAGCAGTGACCCTCTGACTATCGTTGATGCTGTTGTACGACGCCTGCAAGCAGATCAAAGGTAGCATGAGCATAGCTGCTGGCACTTTTGGGAAAGATCAGGTTGAAATGAAAACTACCTTGGGGGACTTGAGAGGCAGCAACAATCTGGTGATGAAGCTTGACCCAACAGCATCATAGATCTTGAGCATGATGTGCTCATCACCAGCAGGAAGTAGTTTGGTTGCCAGCAACAGACCCACAAACCTGTCGCAGCACATTTGTCTGTCAGGCAACATCAAGCATACTGCACTGGCGGCTGCATGTCGTGAAGCTTATTCTCAGATTACAGTTTAGGCAGAAGGCCATCTGCTTGGCAAAACGGAAGCAACGCTTGCGCAGAACGTCCACCTTCGTTCATCACTGGGCCCTCGCAACAATTGCACGCATTCTTGCAGGCCAACAGTGACTGCATCTGATGGCGAAGAATGAGCAGTGCTGCTCATCTTTCTTCGCTGCCCCGTGCATCGGCAGTGCGGCCACTTAGAGCCCGAGTTTTTCTGAGCAAGCTACAAGTAAAACCCTGTCATCGCAGTTGAAACCTGACTTCTGTCCCATACCTTGTATGGTGATCTGCATAGGTACGTAATTTGACTGCAAATGCAATTCATTCAAATGGTCAGGTGAATGGTTTGAAACGATCATCATTGGCAGTTTTGATGTAAGATTTCAGGGACCGTCTATTCTGACTGTTTTATGTGGTAGCAGGCAACGTGAATCACTGCGTCAACGAACTCAGGGAAGCTGTCAAATTCACACTACAACTTACCGTGCTTGAAGGTTAGCACAGACTGTGCAATATTTGCAAGGAGGATCAAGTGTCTCATTGATAGCATGCACAAAACTCGAACTTGCATAGTGCGGCCATGCTCTTGACACCAACTTAGGTGACACGGCTGTCAGCTTGCATTCCTCCACCATCAAATGCTTATGTGTCCGTGGGATGGCATGCAGCAATTGCGAGTAGACCCCTACAGTGGGGATTGCTAGAGCAGCCGTTTACGCATGCAATGTGCATTCCTCCGAGAGCCAAGGAACAGGGGCGCAAGTTTTTTCTTCGTGTTCGGTTTAAGATCTTGGACATTGCCCGGGTGCATTGCCAGGGTGCATGGTTTGGGGCCTTGTGTGATTCACATGTTGTCTTGGAGTCACGCATCGATCGTCTGGACATTGCATTCCCTACTGTGGCATTCCGTTAACCCTCGAGAGTGGACTCCAAGCGAAACATTCGTATCACTTGCAGCGGATCTCAGCTCACAAGCTGCTTTGCTGCGCAAGTTCGCCAGTTGCGCAATTGCAGGAAACTGTCCCTTCGTTGATGTGCACAACTGAGAGATTGGGATAAAGCAACCTCACCTCTCAAGCGCCATTTGGTGGAGCCTGAAAGCAGAAACAATAGTCCAAGTCCGCCTTTAGGAACTCCAGCCATCCGTGTTAGGTGCCGACGTAATAATGGCTGTGCAAGCGGGGGGCGATGACCGAGGGTCCCTTTTAGCTGTTATTGGCGACGAGGTTCGTATGCTGCGTTGCATGGCTTGGCGACCGGCAATTGCTTGAGTTGCATTTCTTGACTCGAGCAGCACACATGCTGAGAGACTAGTGCCTTGCTTGGCAGGATACAGTTACAGGATTTTTGTTAGCTGGAGTAGGGAATGTTGATCTCAGGCGCAAGTCTAATTTTCTGGTAGTGACAGAAAGTGAGTACCTACCAGCGATGCTGATACAGATGACATCTCTCTTACTTTCTTTGACTGAATTGAGGGCTGTGCAGAGACCTCTGTCAAAACCATTGAAGATGCCTTCAAGGAATTCACGAACAGAGAGGACATTGCTATCATCATGATCAATCAATACGTAAGGTTTTTTGCTTCCTGTCATTGGCAGCATCACATCTTCAAAGGCATGGCAAACTCCAAATGTTTGATGTGTCAAATCCGATTCCGCTGCAGATTGCCAACATGATCAGGCATTTGCTAAAGAATTACCTGAAGGTAGATATTTCGTGAGACTGGCTGTGCTCATGCACACGTGGAGCTTGCTGTGGGTAGGTTTTGCTCAGGCTAATTTGTTCTCTGTGTTTGCAGCCAATTCCAGCTGTTCTAGAGGTGCCAAGTAAGGACAACCCATATGATCCCAACCAGGATTCCATTCTATCAAGGGTCCAACACATGCTGGGGGCGCAATAAACAGTGAGGAAGCTAGTTGCCTTGCATGTCACCAAAATTAACATTCAACTCTGGCAAGCTATTTTGCCAAGCTTCAGCAGTGTGCGAACAGGAACCTTACTGTGGCCACACTGACGAGTGAAAGAGCTGTTGAGCTTCAAGTGTGAGGACATGTGAAAAGCTCAATTGCCATCGTTTTGTTGATGCAACGCACCCACTAACTCATTTCCAGAGTTTCCAGTTTGCAGAGCCTACTGAATGTAGTTTCCAACAGAAAGCCGTGCATACGTACATGGACCATGCTGCAGATTTACGGCTGGGGACAACATTGTATGCAAGACGCTACCTGCGACTTTATCCTCGCATTGTTTATGGGCAGCATAGACAAGCTGCATTTGAGCTAAAACTAGTGTCATAATAGACACATTAAACATAGCTTTCGAGATACATGTCAATTCATTGCGCATCCTAGAAGCTATGCTTGGATGCATGCTTCATCTAATTGTGGCTGTCGACGATCCAGGCATCTCACCAGGCTTCGCAAATCAGTGCATCCTCGGGGCATGTTGTTGGTTCTGGGATGCCCACAACCAGTCAGTTAGGCAAACATGTATATCTATACATCCTCAATAATTCTTAGTCATGCAAGTAGCAAACATGGCCATACTGCCGTATACGTGCGATGCGGAGGCGCCTCGTCTTTGCATTGATATTAATTCGGGATCATGGTGCGTGCTCCAGATCAGACAGTGTTGTTAGGTACGTAGTCAGCTAGGCAGAATCGTATGATCGAAGCTTGTCGCGACGAACAAAACGTTGTGTATCTGCGCAGGTGTGCTTGTGTTCGCCGGAATTCTGGCCTTTAGACATTGGAGGCAAGGTTCCTGTTCGTTTCACAACTAGACGCACTGATCTTGACAGAGCTGAAACCTTGCATACTTTGCCAGTAGGCAGAAGGGGCATGCACGTGCGGGAAAAGGCTCGTCCAAAGCTGTGAAATCAGAATCTGTTGAGCTCCAGCCATCAGCTGAACGCCAAGCAGACTCTGCTACAGGACAGGCTGCAGCTGAGAATGAAACAGAAAATGGAGAGCAGCAGCAGACTGCGCTAAAAGGAAACGATGCATTGTTTGGCAATGAGGTATGCAACACAGTTCACTCAACAACCAACGATTCAGCCTGATATAGGATGTAGCCCATGCAATAGAACAACTCTGTACTTTTGTTTCAGGATAAGAAGCTTATACAGCACCTCCTACAGTTAGACCAGGGCCACCTCTTTTCGAGCTGGCCTCCTCCAGGTACCATCAATGCATAGTCATGACAGTCAGACTATGGCATGCTCATTGTCATCACGTGCTGCCGAGGTACCAGTGTCTCACCCACCTCATG
>JAABUP010003101.1_pt1 | contig 30125 bp, 46 predicted proteins | sample 5559201 | NCBI WGS metagenome assembly JAABUP01 (sample SAMN10711887, study PRJNA513373) | rock metagenome | isolation source: Antarctica rocks | place: Antarctica | reverse complement strand
CACCATTACCTGCAGACAAATCCGATTGGCGCATTCATCAGTTTGTCAGGGTTCACATACCCTGGCACATCCATCAGACTTGAGGCTGGGCAAAGGATGTAAAACACTTCTCTCTATCTCTCTCTCGTTAGTAAAGCTTTACTATGCAATCTAAAATTTGTCATAAGCTTACACGTGTCGGCACGCGTTGCATAACATGACTGAAAGTGTAGTAACATAAAGATAGTAAGGGCTGACTAACATACTGTACTAAGCAAGATTTTTGGCTTCTGTACAAAATACCCAGGATTGTGCAGCCGCAGGCAGACGCAGCATCAATCGATACAAACATCTTAACTGAACAATCTCCTTGCAACCCTCTTCGACGACCAGCATGGCTTCCAGCAGCGACTACAGCACAGTGCACAACCCCACCGTCACCTTGAACAATGGCGAGAAGATGCCCGTTCTAGGCCTGGGAACATGGAAGGGCAAGCCCGGTGAGGTCGAGAGCTCAGTTCAGATCGCTCTTCGCGTCGGATACAGGTATCGTCGCCATCTGACGTCTGGCACTCACACGTGTCTAGACGTCCCTGCGCAGATCTGTTGCGGTCCCCAGCCGCAGCAGCGTTCTCGTTTGTGCTGACGCGGATGATACAATGTAGGCACATCGACTGCGCCAAGGCATACCAGAACCAGACTGGCCTCGGCCAGGCTCTTCAGGAGCTGTACAAGGAGGGCAAGGTCAGCCGCAAGGACTTCTGGTTGACCACCAAGCTATGGAACACCGACCACGCTGAGGTCCGTAAGAACTGCCTGGAGAGCATGAAGGAGCTCCAAACCGAGTACCTCGACCTGTACCTGGTCCACTGGCCTGTTACTCAACACAAGGGCCCTGCCCTGACTCCCTCAATGAAGGTCCGTGTATGCTTGTCTTCTGACCCAACCTGCGCATTGCACCAATTGAAGCTTGCAAGTTTCCTCTGCCGCAGAAGTTTTAGCCAAGTTTGCAGCACCAACCCCGTCTCCTACGTCTGCAGTATCAGCCTTTTGCTGCACTGGATGTCTTCAGAGTGACATGTATCTGCAATGTAGCACTTGTGTATTGCTGTGGTTTCCTGATCCCTACCTGGCCATTGCTGCTGCAGCCTGTATTCACATAGACGCGGACTCCTGCATTGTTGCTCACAGGACACATGGCAGCAGATGGAGAAGCTTGTTGAGGAGGGTTTGGTGAAGAGCATTGGTATCTCCAACTTCAGTGTCAAGAAGATTGAGGACCTGCTGCAGTATGCCAAGATCAAGCCAGCAGTCAACCAAGTGGAGCTGCACCCCTACTTCAGAAACGAGAAGCTTCACAAGTACTGTGACTCCAAGGTATGCATGACCCATACGCTTACCTGCTTCACAATAACAACCCATGTTTCACCTCATGCTTGACACTGCTTGTACCTTGACTGTACCTTGGTCTTGGACCTTTGGTATGCTTGCAAGTGTGTCTCAAAACTCTTTGCTTCATGATACTTGCGACGCTCTGCCACAGATCTGGCTGCCTGGTTGCTCAACTCACTGTAGCCTGTCAGTTTGCTCTGCTGTTGTCACTGTGCATTGCTGTGGGTGATGCTCATCATGTCTGTTTGTTTGCAGGGCATTCACTTGACTGCCTACTCTCCCCTGGGTACCCCAGACAGCGCAGCCATGCAGAACAGGGGTGACCAGACCCCCCACCTCATGAGCGACCCTGCTGTGAAGAAGATTGCCGACAAGCATGGCAAGCACACAGCACCAGTAAGTGTCCAGCACCTGCTGATCTCATTCCCCACATGTGCCCATGTTGTATCTGTCTGCACCCCTTACTTAGCAGCTCAGCTGTTTTGTAAGTATGTGTCTGCTGTTTTGAGTTTGAGGTTGGTGTGTTAGTGCAGTAAAGCAAAACAAACCCTGTTGTCATGCTGATTTGCACCTGGTTCACGCACCTCAAGTGTGTCTCCCCTTGGGAATAGGCTGGTTTACAGTGCTCCTCTACATGATATTTTGCGCCAGAGCATTCTGATTGGTCCTTCCTTGGGTTTCGGCTGGTTCACAATGCTCCTCTGAATGTTATTATGTTCTAGAGGGTTCTGATTGGTCCTTCCTCTGGTTCATAATGCTCCTCCAAATGATGTTGTGTGCTACAGGGTTCTGATTGGTGCATTTGACTTCTCCTCTAAATGATGTGTGCTGGACGATGCTGATTGGCGTTTGATTGCACAGGTGCTGATCAGGTGGGCCATCCAGAACGGCACCAGTGTTATCCCCAAGGCTACTGGGGTCTCCCACATCCAGGGCAACCTGGAGGCTCTGGACTTTGAGCTCTCCAAGGATGAGTTTGAGGTCAGCTGCAGTTTCTTGTGTGACTGCCTATGTCCTTTCAATCTGCTGGTTGGGTCTGTCCTGCTGTGGCGCTGTGTCTGCCTGGACGCAGCTTGTCTGTCTTGTTCTGAGCCTTCCTTTTGCCTTGGTGTGCAGACTAGTGGGGTTGACCCTTGTCTGATGCCTGCTGCGGGAACTGTTGGCAGTTTGTGTTGTTGCTGAGCCTCAATTTTGCCTTGGCATGCAGACCATCAGCAACCTGAAGACACAGATGAGGATGCTGGTGGGCGCTGAGTGGACCGACCCTGCCGGCCCATACAAGAATGTTGTTGAGCTATGGGATGGCGAAGTGCCAGAGGAGAACCTCAGACTATTGTAAGCTCCCTCTCCTGCCTTGAGTTGGAACATGTGTGGAAGGCTGAAAAGCATGCTGTCCAGTGTTCTGTTGGAGGGCAAGCGCAACCGCCTCTGCTCTCCCATCTCCTCTGTGTGTGACACTTTGACAGAACTGTCTCAAAAGCGCAAACATTCACAAAGCTCATGCGTGCGCTGGCACATGCAAGTGTCGTGCTTGCAGGCGGCGTCTCAGCATGATCCTGAGTGCCTTGCTGTCTGAGTGCCATGCTAGTTGTTTTCGGCTGCCATTGAGATTTGCAATTTGCACAATTTGCGGGATTGTATGAACTGATGTATCTGCTTGTGTATATCACGCAAACAACTGAACTGATTTGCATGTATCTTAGTGTGAGTGCCTTGCTAGCTGTTGCTGCCGCTGGGGTGTTCTTCATGGCTGTATGATCTGATGTGCCTGCTTGTTTGTTTTATCAGGAAGGAGAGGGATGCCAAGAAGTCCAGTGACACTCCAGGAGAGTTGTGATTGGTTTATTGAAAATGCCAGGCATTACATCAGGCTGTGTGGAGTCTTGGGAATGAATGTGCTTGTGGATTTGTTTACCTCCTCATCTACAGCATTTGATGCCTCACAGCATTAATACCAGCTGTTTTGCAGTCTTTTCATGTCTGTGTGGCCTGCACAGAGTATTGCGTGACATAGGAGCGGTATGCAAATGGTGAACACTGTTTTGCTTTTGTTGGCTATTGGGTGTGTAGGTGTGTGTAGAGCAGTCAAGTTTTGCTGGAAACATGAAGTTTGGAATTCAACCGGTTTTGATGATCATTGCTAAGTTTGTGCAGAGATACGTTTGTTGAGTCCCCTTTTGGCAGGAACATCACGTTTTGCTCAAGTGGTTGTCATCGATTCTAGGGTTCAGCAGTTCAATGATCTTGCCAATTGCTTGCAGCCTGTTACGGTTTGACCGCAATTGACTTGGGTCCACAGTTTCATCAGTCATTGTAAGCATTCTCATGCAATGAACTTGACACTTCCAGGCTCACAGTGTTCGTCAGGCAACTTTGCTGCCTGTGCCTTTATTGAATGTTTAGTCATAGCTGCACTGTTTGACGTTTTGAGTGCACAAAACCTTGACATTACGTCCAGATCACAGGCTTTCGCATGTTTGCCAGACCCAGCAGTGCGATGGCAGCAACTATGCGGCTCGGCCTGACCTGTGCATAGAGATCCTGCCGCGCGACACGCCAGTTGCAAATTGTACTGTGCTCCTGTGTCTGATTCTGCTGCACTTGCTCACGAGCAACGGAAAAGTTGATGCTGAACAGCGTCGCCGGCCACTCGCAGGCCAGAGTCTCAAAGCCTTGTACTGTAGACTCTTGGGCTTGTTATGGCCGGGCCTTTCTACTTGTGTACTCAAAAGACAACATCCACTTTCCTGCGTGGTCTTTCAAATACTATACAGGTGCAATTAGGCTCCAAACGAAGGAACAACAGGCAAGGCTATATACCAAATGTACCATGCTTCGGTGCCTGCAAATATTTCACCCACCTGTTCATCCAATGCTGTGGTACGATGCAGACGCGTGCTATGTGAGGCTCGAATAGGGGGGCCAGATAGTCCTTTCAGAACCAGGCTTGCTGTGAATCTCACAAGCGTGCCTTATCGCTTAGACATGTACTTCCAGAACAGCCTTTGGCGCAAGACAATATGGTCTGTGACAGCCTTCTCTTCAGGCTACTATGCAGCCAACACTGTGTCTCTGTCATTTGGTGCTTTGGCCATCAATGATGTCATTGCAGCCGCAACCACTGTGGGCTTTTGTGAGATTGTGTCTAGAGCATATTGGTCGTCTCCTTCACCTGGACTTGCACTCGCCTTCTTGAATTATTTCAAGCTTGGTGTCATTGCTGCACTCATTGCAGATGCATTCAAGCTTGCTGGATAGCAATGCTGTATGTCTTCCTGGCAAGAAACTAATACTACTGTCCTGATAAATGCTATTGACTGCCAGCAATTGCAATGCTGTTGGTATACGTAAGATATTGTCACCAATAGACACTTTCAAAACGTACTGTCAATCTTGGTATCATTACCTAGAGTACATAGTATGTTACAGCCTTGCGTTGAGTTGAATTAGCTTCATCTATCGAAGACTGTAAGAGGTTTAGTTATGTTGCTCGATAAGTCGACTAGTGGCACATTGCAAGACACATGTCAAGCCAGCCGCAGAGCGCAAGATTATCAGGGAGCGTCCATTTGCTTGTCTGTCACTAACTTTCCTTACAAATTTGCAGCAGCTGTAACAGTTCCATTGCAGACCTGCCGACCTGACAACAGACTGATCATTTGTGACCATTCAATGACAACTGAGCAACACTGTTTTCCAACACACCATTGCTTTCAGGACCTGAGGCGATATGCAATCTTTTGGAGCCTGCAAAGTATTGAGACCAGCAGAACACTGACTGACACCTGCTGAACCACTGGCCAGCAGCTTCCTCATCTCGAAATGTGTCTTTCAGCAGGCTGTGAACAGCTTGAGCATCTTGGTGACTGGCTCTACCAGTGCTACCTGCAGGCCAAAAAGCGCTAGTACATTCCCTGGTGATTTTCGACCTATGTACCGCATTTGACCGCAGTGATTGCCCATTGACACGTCTACATTTTGTAGTAAGTTTTGGCGCGTATATAGCAATTGGTTGCAAAGTGGCAAAGTGCAATGGGGTGAGGAATGTGACCAAGATGTTGATGAAATGCTGGCTGAAGCAATCAGGACACTAAGCTGTCAGCTTGCTGCATCAGCACTGCCTGCATGTTGGCAAGCAGATGTCGCACAATGCAGCTCATACACGACATCAATACGCTGCAAAACACAGATCGTCACCAGCCTGCATGAAGGCTTGTGCCAGGACAGCACTGCTTACCAGGCTGCTCAGAGACTGTCTGAGTGTCCATGAGAAGCTTGACAGCACGTTGCTTCTCCTGTGGTTGCATCAGCAGCAACATCTCTGCTGCTGCTGCTGTATGCCTCAGGGATGTGGTGCCGTGGCTGGTGATATACTCCTCACAGTACTGCTGTATGCTCTGGGAGCCTAGCAGCTCATCCACTTGGCTGTCAATAACCTGCTGCACCACTTGCGATGGCCCAGCCCCGTTTGAGACCTGCATTGAGCCCAACATGATTGGCAATCTAAGTTTTTGCTGAAAGCCGTGACCAGATGAGCACTATCCTAACATACTCTGTTTTGTCTCTGTGAAAAGAATATTTCTGGTGGCAGGTGACTGTGCTGCATTTCTTGTGAATGGTGTTGCCAACTGGCTTACTACCTACACTGGGGCAGATAAATATGGAATCGCCTACATTGAATCAGCAGAGCTGTCAAAAGTTGCATGTTGTTGCAGTCCTTCTGAAGCATCCTCTGAGTGAAGACCTACTTGCCAGGCACAACCAAGCTATGCCTTCGAGCACACAACCCTAAAAGCCAGGCATAGCCATGCTATGGCCTCAAACCCAAAGCCCTAATTACAGGGCATAGCCATGCTATGGCCTCAAACCCTAATCCCTAATTGTCAGGCATAGCCATGCTATAGCCTCAAATCCTGAACCCTAATTGCCAGGCATAGCCATGCCATGGCCTCAAAAGCTATGCTAGGGTCATGCAGTGCATATACAACACAGTATCATGGGTAAACTCAACATCAAACAGCGCTTTGCAAAGAGGAAGAAAAGTGAGGCCATAAACCCCAAAAAGTTTTTGTTTGGTTTTCTTTTAGATCTTTGATGCAGAACAAAGCAGTGCATGCTTCTTTTCACCTGGTCATCACTAGCCTGCTGCTGTTGCTGCTGCACGGCCTGGCAGAGGCGCACAATGAGGCGGTGCACATCCGGGTGCGCAGCACCTGCCAGCTTCAGAGCATGTTTCACAGCTTGCAGACTCAGCAGCAGCCGCCCCTTGCGCATGTACACCTGCATGTTCACTCGTTTGTTTCATTCATTCGTTCATTCAGTCAATCATTCATTCATTCATTCGTTCAAAGGTTTGTCAAATCAACCAAGGATGTGCCAAATCACATGTTTAGCCTATGCTGCCAGTCATTTTCTGCCAGCTTTGTAAACAATTTATTTATTTGTAAGATTTGCAGGCACATGTCTGAGCTTGCAACCAAGCCGCATTCAAAAGCATGAGTTTTCAGTGAATGCTCACATGCCAGTCATGTCCAATGAGCTGGAAATGTACACTGATTGACGTTGCAGTACAAGTCTGACGTGATGCATGACTCAATCCTTGAGAACTGACCTCAAAGGCCAGCAGGTGCGTCTTGATGCGGTCTCCAGCGTACTGCTTGAGCTGCTGCACCAGCTTGGTGGCTTCTGCAAGGGGCTCCTGGGTGGCTGCCAGCTGCTTGCCATCTGGGTCGGGATCCTTCTCCCTGTACAACCAGGCTTCTGTTACTCACACACCAGGGTACTCAAGCAGCAGCAGCAGCAGCAGCAGCAGCAGCAGCAGCCAGCAGCTCACTCATCAGATTTGTCAAGGTGCAGCAGCAGCAGCAGCAGCAGCAGCAGCAGCAGCAGCAGGGCAAGAAGTGGTCAAAGAGGAGGGAAGACTGGTAGGCTAGCAAGACTGATGACTGAGAAGGCAAGACTGGCGGGTGAAGGAGTTCATCGGCAGGCTGAAAGGCAAGACTGGCAAGGTTCAAGGGGGGTCATCAGCAGGCTGAAAGGCAAGCTAAGGCAAGATGAGGAATGGAGAAATGTCTCACTTCTTGTCAGGGCCCTTCTTGCCCTTGTCTTTGTTCTCCTTATCCCGGGCTTCCTGCTCCTGCTTGGCCTTGCTCTCCTTTGCCTCTTCCTCCTTCTTTTGCCTGTTCTCCTCCTGTGACATGACATTCTATTGTCAAAGAAATGCTGTTTCATAGCGTGAGTTCATCAGCAGGCTGAAATTCTAGAATCGCCTGGGCACCAATACTAGGCCTTTCTGCTCTGAAGAGGTTCCTTGTGCCTTCTGACTAGCACAAAGTGCATCAATGAATCTGCAGACAGCACCTTCCTAAATGCAACAAACCATACCATGAGTCAGACGCTCCTTGCACCTTGAATGTCAGAGTCAAAGCTTAGGACTCTCAACACTTGAACAGCATGCAAAGCAGAATACGAGGCAAGCATGAGAACAATGGTGCTGAGTTTGATGAAGTGTGCACTGATAGAACAGGCATGGCAGATACATGCAGCTATGCCATCTTGCTGAGCATACCTTTCTCTGCTTCTGCTTGTACTTCTTGCGCTCGTCTGCGCTCATGCTGGCCATCCGTGCTTCTTCCTCAGCAGCACTCTGCAGGTCAAATACTACCAGCGTCCATGAACTGGTTTTAGGGTTGCGCATTAGGCCTTGCACCCTACAAGGACCTGTTTGCATGAATGCAGCCTTGCAACAAGACTTGATGAGTGTTGACACAGCAGGAGCAGGCTGAAGCTAGAAAGCATGGCTTCTTGCAGATTTCCAACCCACCTGAGCCCAGCAGTTGTGGATACAATGCGACTGCGGGCTTGCGACGGACAAATGGCGTGAAAAGTCCAGCCATTGACTCAAAACCACAGCAGAGATCAGATCAGCGTGCATCACGTAGGCGTCTTATCTGATCTTTGCTGCTGTTCTGAATCAATGGCTGGACTTTCACGCCATTCGGCAGTCGCAAGCCCGCAGTCGCATTGTATCTACAACTGCTGGGTTCAGGTAGATTGGAAATCTGCAAGGAGCCATGCTTTCTAGCTTCAGCCTGCTCCTGCTGTGTCGACACTCATCAAGTCTTGTTGAAAGGCTGCACTCATGCAGCGAGCACTGCTGAGGCGATCCACAAGACAGCATACTGCACTGAGCCATCAGATGCTCCCAGGAGCAGCAACACATTTGCTTCTGCAGTAACATCTGACAGTGTCCTGTGAACTTGCATCTGCCAACACCAAGGCGTGGTCCGGAGCATGCACACAAGCTTGCATCTGTTCCTGTCAGTCCATTCCCTCTCTGGCTGGCGCGTCACCACTCTGCACTTTCTCACCTAGATCTAGGCAGCCCGGCATACTACTTAATTCCTCTTTGAATTGACGCTGAAAGGTGTGGTGTTTTCTTGTCTTTCCTGTTCTTTTCCTCTCTTCTCACCTGGGCATTCTTGTCGGGCTGGTCCAGCAGCAGCAGGTATGTCTCAACAGCGCCCCAGGCGGCCTTGCTGTAGTAGATGTGGTGGTACAGCTCGTCCTCCATACGCAGCATCTCCACGTACGCGCGCAGCGTCATCTTACGTAAGCAGTAGGTGTGGAAGTCAAACTGGTCCTCTTGGAAGTCCTCAAAGTGCTTGAAGACGTGGAGGAACATCTTGAGAGCCTGGGCATACATGTTGTATGTGTCAGCCCGGGCATACAAGCTGGATACCGTGCAGATTGCTGCTACATGCAAGACACAGGCACGCAGCAACATCGACCTGTGCATTGATTACAGACTGCTTCACATCGGTCTCCTCACCAAAAGCATTGTCACCAGGCTGATTGCAGTATCAGTTGCTGCTGCATGCAAGACACAGGCATGCAGCAGTATCAACCTGTGCATTGGTTGCAGACAACTTTGCAATGATCTCCCCACCAGCAGCATTGTCATCAACAATTACATGAACATTATCATCAACATCATCATTAACATCATCATCATCAGCATCATCATCATCATCATCATCATCACCATCACCACCATCAAAACCATCAATTAAAGAGATACCTCTAGTAGGGCTGCAGCGAGCATGCTTATACATCTGTCCAAAAACAACTTCAGCAAACATGACGATGGTCTTCGCTGCATGCAAGCAGAGTCTGACATGCAAATGATACAGTGTTTCGTAAGCCCACCTTGCCGTAGTTCTGCCGCCGAAGATGTGCATGGCCGCATTCAATCTCGTACCACATGCACTGCATGTCATGCAGATTGTTGGCCTGGTCACCATCCTTGGTGAACATGGCTGCAGTCTTCTCAGCCTGTTCTATCTGTCCAGCTCTGAACTGCCACTTGGAAGCTTGGCTGTTCAGAAACCTGCAGACATGCAGCAGTCATTGTTGAAATTTGAAACATGTGTCTTCTGCTGAGGTTCTGCTCTCTGCCTAGCTCTGAACTGCCACTTGGAAGCTTGGCTGTTCAGAAACCTGCAGACATGCAGCAGTCATCGTTGTTTGTGTCTTCTGATGGCGTCAAGTACATGCAGACCTGTGGTTGAGGTTCTGTTTGGGGACTCAGCATACCAAGAATAGCGCGTTTTGATGCATTGCAAGCTGCCATGCATATGCAGCGCCGTCAGCGCATGAAAACAGTCATACTGTGGTATTTCATGCCACTGTCAGCACCAGTCACAAGCAGGAACGCCTGATACTGGTCCTTAGGCGTGCCTGAGTACAGATTTTCCACTTTCCACTTTCCACTTGAAACAGTAATAAGAATATCCCCAAGAGCGCTACAGCAACACACATCAAGCGAAGATGTGGCTGATCAAAATGGTGTGAGTTGACGGCCAGAGACAACAGAATGGCTGTCTACCATGATGCTCAAAAGTGGATGAAGAGGGGCAGAGCAGGCACATGAGTTAGATCTTAAGCAACAACTTTTCCTGGCAGGCATGAGGCAGGTGGTGCTCTCACCTGTCAGCCAGGTCCATGCTGCGAGCCTTGTCAGCAGCAGCAGCAGCCCCTTCTGGGTCCCCAGCATGCTTCAGAATCCTGCACTGAACGGTGTATAGCTCCAGCAGGGTGGGGGAGTAGTGTATACACCTGTCCACCATCTGTAGCGCATCCCCTGCACACCATGTTGAACATTGATGCCTATGTGTTGAATATGTTCACCATGCTCCTGCAGCAACCTGCCAGCAATAGGCCATGCATACTTGTATTGATGTCCCAGCAACAGGATTGACCGCAAGAGGATTGACGGCAACAGTGTGTGATCACTTTATGATAGGCCTCTGATGCGCACACGCACAGGTGCGCACATGTGCACAGGTCTCAATGCACATGCAAAACTTGTGCAGTCTGTATTGTGCAACACATTTGCACCACATTGGCTGATCCTGACCTGCTCGGCCTTGCATGTCATAATGCTGTGCCAGCTGGTACATGGTCCACACTTGAGCTTGGGGCTTTGCTGGGGATGTAGCTTCGTCCCCAATGGGAGGAAAGGCACCAGTAGATTCTAGGGACTCGTTCAGCCTCTCAAACAATTGACCTAGCGCTTCTCCCTTGTCCTTGTTCCTGCAGTGACAAGCACAGCTTCACCCTGACTCTAATTCAGCTACAGCTTCTGCCACACAGTTGGAGTATCCTGCATTGAGAGACAAAAGACAGGCTTAGAGGGCCTGAGTTGCTGTGGATGCTCGTATTCTGCTGTGCTATCATGACTTTACAGCAGCTCAGCAGCAGACGCCTACCTGTAGAGGGGTTTCAGGTCTGAGAACAAGGAAGGCACGCCATTGTCCAGAAACTTGCGCACATACTGATCTGCAGCATCTTTGAATGCTTGTCTGACCTGCAACCGCAGAAATGAGCATGTCGATCTGCTGGGCGCAGAACTTACCAACCCTTGCCAACCAACCGTTGCCTGTTGAAGCGCAATCAGGATTTGTGTCACTTTTCATGCAGCCTAGCTCCAGCTGCTGCTCCAAACAAACAAAAAACAACATGAATCAAACCCTGAGGCAGTCTCAGCAATGCTGGAGGCAATCTAGCAACACCATTGCCATTTAGTGCTATGAAGGTGATTGCAAAAATACTGAAGGCTGCTGTGAGACAGCAAATCTGGTCCAGATTCAGTATGAAGATTAGACTGCACACCACGCATATTCTGGACAGTCAGGATGCACTGGACATGCAGCCATTTCTATGCAACTCCAAAACGAGCATGCATCAGCTGTATCAAATCTTCCCTGTATTCAGGCATTCCTTAGTTTACATTTCCACTGCAGAATGGATGTTTGAGAATTTAATAACACATTTCAGGTTTGCTGTACATGAGCTGTCCATGCTGTGAAACACAGCTGCCATGCACCACTGTCAGCAAAGCGCACCTTGAAGTCCAGAGGTATCCGCCGTGCTGCGCTGCTGCGTGGGTACTCAGCTTGCAGATCATCGTAAAGCTCAGTCAGCTGCTCTCTCTGGCTGTCTGTCAAATTGCCAGCTGCATCTGGCAGCAGCTTCATTGCCCGCCTGAGCCCATGATGGTACTGGTAATTGTCTGGGTTGAACTGCAGCATATGCCTGCATGCAAATGTACCCTAGACACACACGCCATGATCGTGGAACATCGTGTCATGCGTGTGACAAGGTTTGGGGGTTTAGCTTTTTGTGTCAGCTCTCCCTGGTCAGGCTTGTATGGACAGCGCTTGACACTGAAGTGTCAGCATGCATTAGATGGACCAGTAAAGAAAGCTGCTTGCACATGCGTTCGTCCATTCACTCGCTCACGGCGTACGCATCCTCTCGAGATTGATAGGTACAACCCTTGGTGACTCGTTGGAACATACAGCCTGGACTAGCTCCCTGTATGTGGTCCTGCTTTGTATATGCCAAGCTAGATCAGGCCATGGAGGTAGCACGTCTGTGATAGTAATTTCAACAACGATGTCTCAGTCATGCCATGCATGATTAGCAAAGTTGTCTGCCGCATAGCACGCTCGCTTTGTTGGAACACGTGGTTTCAGCATATGCAGTCGATTTGATTGCTGGTGCTTTTGCATTCTGCTTTGCCTTGCAGAATGCAAAAGCACCAGCAACCAAATCAACTGTGTTGTCACTAGGCTGTAGCTGCAGGCTACACAAGTGGGTCTTTGCCAGCTCAGCCCTATGACATCCCTGTGACTGCTGCCCTGACCTATAGTCATTGAAAACCATGGTACTCTACCCTAAAACATGGTGGACTTCCCTAATCCATGTGACATACCCCAACCCACGGTAAACCACCCTGACTCCCGTGGTTGTCTACCCACCCATGGTAAAATACTTCAGATCAGTGTGACTGCTCCCTAGCCCAGGAGGTCCCTCCTCTGATTTGGGATGCATTTGGCCTGGCTGGGTATGGTGCATTCAGGACCATGCAACAAGCATGTGATAACGATAACAATAACGCTTTCCAGCTCATGATGAGCTAGGTACATGCAGGCATGTGGATGGGAAAGGGTTACTCAGGAAGAGTACCTGTAGATCTCCTCTGCCTGGTCAGCTCTGCCCAGGTCTAGCAGTATGTTGGCTTGAGTTTCCTCATTGCCAAGCTGGTCCTTGATCTCATCCTACAATCACACTCACCACATTCACACATGTTTGTGCAGCTAGGACACAGTGTTCGCAGCTGGTCCAAGCTGTCAACAGTGTGTCCTAGCACAGTCATTGCAGTCACTGCATGAATGTGCTTCTGCTGCTATGGTCAGATGGTGCAGTGCTGCTTAGACACCAGGTAGCACAAGATAATCAGCATATGTTTGCCTTGACTCTGCATGCATGACATTGCAGATGATACTGAGTCTTGAAGCCCACCAAGACTTTGACAGCTGCCACAGTGCCGTAAACCCATGTGCAAGGCCATTGACATTGTATGACATGCATTGCGAGGACAGACCTTGTTGCTCTGCAGCAAATCAAGCGCCTGCTCCAGCTGGCCGCCCTCCTTTAGAATCATGGCCTTGTACATCACCATCTCGCTCTGCTCATACTGCTCATTGTCAGGCACCTCTTCCTGAGTCTCCTCAAAGGAGTCTAGGATCTGGACTGCCAATGCATGGTTCCCATTCAGGTGATGGGCAATGGCAAAGCCTAGCCAATGACCCTTGACGTTAGACTTGAGCTGCAAGAGCTGCTGTCTGGTGTCCACATAGCCTGGAATATCACGCATCTGGATCTGCAGTTTGCATGGACACGTGTTTCAATCCTGTATGTTGTGCATGCATGCAGCACCAAAGCATGTTAGAGACTCAGCAGGATGATCTGGAAGCTGTCAATTGTGCATATTACATGCAAAAACCGGCTGGCCAGCATTGAGACGCCAAGTATATGAGCAGACCTGCAGAAGGGCCAAATCACGCATGATTTGAAAATTCTCCTTGTCAATCCTCAGAGCGTTCTTGTAGCATTTGATTGCCTCAGTATAGTTTCTGTCTGCCCGGTACAATAGACTGCATACAAAGCACGCTGAATTCAGCTTTTGAATTGCAGGACATGCTGCCTTGTCAAGGCATGCACTTGATGAAGTGCAGCGCTTCATTGGACTTATGCATGTCTCACGCTTACCCATAGACGTGCCAGCAGACGTGACTTCGCATGTCTAGTTTCAAACCCTTGCGAGTCAGTTCGAAAGCTTCCTCCCTGTGTTCCTGACAATTCAGTATGAGGCCCTTCATAGCCAAGGTCTCTCCGTGCTCCGGAAATTTCTTGAGTATTTGGTCCGCAGCTTTGATGCCCTTCTTATACTGCTTGGTCTCATAGTGGCGCACAACCTGCCGGAAAAGGTTGGCTTCTTTGCCGGGTAGTGTTTGCGTATTCTGTTTACCTGACATGGTCTCGCAGACACAAGTCACGCGCCCAGCAAGCGTTCACACCACCCTTGTGCTGTCAGGACCATGCAGGGTCCTGCTTTGGCGGTGCGATCACCTATGCTTACCTGCGCTCGCTGCAATCGGTGATCAATTGCCTCAAGCGGCTAGGGTTGCATGACTAGTCATCTACCGACGCTTCATCTTCTAAATCAACAGCTGGCACCAGTGTGACGACTGATTGAGCATTGGCTTTGTTCTGAAGCATACGTTATCAGGCCTTTGCATTGTCGTCCGGTAAGATTCAGGACATCTGCGTATGGTACCAACACGGGCTGCAAGCTCTGCATCATAACTCTGCTAGATACATTCAATAGTTAGCTGCTGCAGCAACTGCCCAAAAAGCAGGCCCTCACAATACACCGAGATTGCCTTATGGCTTCAAGAGCGAGGCAAACAGTAAAGAACTGCAACAGCACAAAATGAAGTGCGCAACGACTTGATTGTGTCTGCAAAGGTCTGTCACAGCCATGCATATGCCTCTGCCCATTCTTGTTGGCAGACCAGACGAAGCAAACACTCACACACAAGTACACCATGACTACAACACATAAAATGCTTTCTGAGTATGATACACAAACATGTATTACTGCAGATGTTCAGTCCCTATGCTTGCAGCGCAATGTCTTTGCTAACAATATTATCTACAATGACATTTAGCTGATTGCAAATGCCCTGTATCTGGGAGTCCCACTGCAGAAGCTGCTCTGAACTGCCATCAAAGAACATCAGGCCATCAACCTGATCGATGGTCGCCTGCAATCAGGCAATACAACACATATCAGCGCATGTGCAGAATATCCTAGAAACTTGGTACGACGCTGAATGAACATGACAACGACAAACTACCCAGGTCAACTTTGAAAAATGTATAATCCAGTGATCTGTAAGTCTGTGTTGAGTTTTGGGGATAAAGTGTAAGTGTGCACAGTAGGTACAGCAAACATGTTGAGTTCATATGACACAAGCATTGGGTTGACACACAGCTGGAAAACATGCTGAAGCACAGCTCGAAAGCATGTAGCACCTTGAGGCGGTCCTCCATGACCATCTTGGAGGCTGTGCTCTCAGCCTTCTCAGGGGTGCACCCCAGCAGCTGACCCAGCTCGCTGAAGTAGATGTTGTTGTACAGCTTGCTGGCAGCCGCCAGGTTGTGCTCTATGACGGCACGCTCCAGAACTGTGGAGCCGTCGGTTGTGATTGCACACTGGTGGGGCCGCAACTGCTCTGCAAAGCTGTCCACCTGCACAGTAGTGTATTTGTCAATCTGCAGGGTGCTTGATGAGTTTGATAAGGGGTCTGAGTAATAGGCTGTTCCAGTCTTTGGCATGCTTCAGAGGGTTGATCTGGGAGCAGAGTGATAGGTGTCTAGTCTGCCGGGTGGTTAAGGAATTTGACGAGGGACCAGTTGGTATGATGCTTCACTACCAAAACAATGTCTGCCGCTGAGGCAAACAATTTGACTCAACCCTGGCTTCTTCCACCCAAGTGTCAGCAGGTTCAAGTCAGCAAAACAGGCTGACCGTCGCGCTGATGAGGAGGGGAGCCCTGGAAAGCCCCAGAGGTCAACATAACAAGCAACACTTCCTTTGCCATATGCCACAACATTCATAGATGTGCTGCATGTCAAAGCCAGCGAACAGCGCCAGAGGGTTAACAAAATCAGTTTTTGTTACAACAACAATTTAAAATCTTTTATAGTATATACAGCATGTCCTTGAAGGATCTAGGATGGGGTCTGTACCTCTGCTCTTTGGAGTATCCGTTCCAGGTACACCTTCTCCAGGAAAGGGAACACAGGCAGGGTTCTAGTCCGCTCATCTTTGTACAGGTTTGCCAGGACTCGCGACCTTTGTGGTCCAGCAGCTGCCAGGATGCAGCAAGTGACTGCAGCCTCCAAGGCCAATACAAGCTCCTGTTCAGATACCTGCAATGCATGAGCATAGTCCTTGACGGCAAATCTGGTGGTCATGCAGACAGCAGTGCACGTGCGTGGTGTGCGTTTGATCAGGGACCATCAGACATAGGTGACTCAGGTGACTCAGGTGTCCTTTACCAATGGAAGGCCAGAAGGGTGTGCATGAAATCGGTATGAGTTTGCACAGCATGCAGGCAGTCTTCAGCATTATGCATGTGGGTGTGCTTAGGAATCAGGCCTGCTGCTGGGTGCAGCATTTATACCTGGCCAGGACCGCTGCGGACATTTTCCACCTGGCTTAGCTCATAGTACTGAGTTGCTGCCTGCAGGAACTTGCGTTTGCTGTCCAGCACACGTGCATAGCAGGTCTTGTACTGAAGCTCCAGTCCCACATTCTGTAACAAAACGAAGGGCTCATATGCTATGATGTGCAAACTTGTTGTCAAGCAAAAGGAGATAAGACCAATGGATATTTAGGCATTGCACTTTGAAGCCTTACGAGCGTATGCAGTGATTTAAGAAGTTGCAGACTGAGAGCTCAGAGGCTTGCAGAGAAGAATCTTCACCTTGGTATTGGTGATGAGAGATGCAGCCTTCTTGATGAATGTCTCTGCATTGACTGCATCATCATCCTCCAGATACAGCATGGCAATCTTGATGTTCTTCTCTAGCTTGTATTCAGCATCCACCATGCGCATGCCTACGTCCCAAATATAGCGCTCACTACAAATGTATGGAAATGCATTACAGACATGCAGTGGGTGTGCCAGATAGGATTTTAGTCCTTAGCACCTCCAATTTGCCATCACAGTGGCTCACGGTGTGCAAAGCCGAGATGGCTGTGGGCTTTGCATATCGCTGTATCATCAGCAGTGTATAAGGCATACCAGAGTCCAGATCAATGCCGGCCAGAGTCTGTGCCGCTTTGGACCAGTCCTCTTCTTTCTCAAGCAGACTAGCAAGGTGCTCCCTGACTGTGGTGACTTGCTCTTCGTAGCTCACAACTCTGGGCTGAATCCTATCTAGCAGGCTACACAGACCATGTCTCAGGTGGCCATGAGCTTGTACATACAGCAATGTCATATGCCAGCTGATGCAACATGCACTCACTAGATAGCGACCTCCTTATGACTGTCTGCTGGCAGCTTTTCCAGCTCTTGTGCTAACGTAGTGAGTAGCTGTCTGCTTACAACTAATGGCACATTGTCCGAGAGAACTGCAGCAGCATGTTGGCCTAGTGTTCGTGCAGACCAAGAGTTAGCTTTGCTACAGCTGTGACGATTTCGGGCAAGACTCTTACTGTGATCAGCAAACCCCTTGCACTCCTTCACGCTGCCGCTGCCGACAATCTGCTGCAGAGATACCTTGTATTGCTCGATCTTATGCTTTTGATCCGGCTGAGCGGCAATGGCCTCCAGCCCGGCCATTTTTGGAGATCAAGGGGTCAGTAAAGGTTCTGGTCAGTGGGTCTGGGCAAGGGACGCAGTCGGGTTGCCCGACGTGATCTGTCAAGCCACTGTCATGGTCGCAAGAGATACAGACAACACACTTTGCGCTCTGCTGAGCAGTAAATGCATGCAAGCATTCCGTAGCAGGCATGTGATCATGCTCATCACATGCCTGCTATCAACATGAAATGATAGCAGGCATGTGGAATGAATATCAGTCAACTTGATTCTGCTGCAGAACGCTTGATCGCCAGGACATGTCAGGCAGTCCTTTTGCGGCAGCTGATGCACAGCGTGGTGCCAAGCGGCGATCGTTTCCTGGTAGCAAGCCTGCCAACGAACTCAGCGAAAACCAGATATCTGTAACTGCAAGCACAAGCCAGCCGGCTGCTAAACTCTTCACGCCTAAGCACGCTTCAAAGTACGCTGTTCTAGTTGCTCTCTGCACCTGGGCGTATATGTAACCGTTGAGCTTGATGCAGATGGCATTCACAACATTCTGATACATCAATTACATATTCACGCTGCAAATTGAGCTTGCAATTTTGACATCTTAGCCCGTATAGCAATTTTCCTGCTGGTGCTTTCCAGGTATGGCAAGATTTTGCGCAGAGAAGGGCCCCTCGTTGGCTTGCTGGCGACAGGCACAGGAATGGTTCTGTTAAATCAAGTCATCGCTGATCAGGTGCGCCACTGACCCCAACGCCTTGGCTATCTTGGCTTGCTGCAGCAAAGCCTACAACAGACAATCTCACTGGCAGCGGTACATTCCTTTGTTTTCCACGGACACAAACACCATGAGATCCTTTTTGCACAGCAAGGTCATATGCAGGTTTTCAAGTTCGTTCTAGACTTCTTGATGTCTTCCACATTTGACCTTTCTCTTCTTCTGTATGTGATCAGACTTGCTGGCTGGCTAAAGCATTGTAATCTCTCTCTCTGTACAGGACATAGCAGATGGTTCTGTGCAAATCCTGGCCTGGGTCAAGTATGGTGCCATCTACTTTGCAGCCTGTCTGGCCGCCAGAACAGATCCTGCCAAGGCAGACCATTCCAGAGAGCAGTACATCCTGATGGCTATCATTGGTCTAACAGATGTCTTTGCGTACGCCGCCAACTGTCTTGGTGTGGCTTTCTGTGGGGCAACCAGAGCTGCGTTGATCCTTGCAGCCACACAGCAGGTTTTCACAGCTGTGTTGAGCTACCTTCTGCTGGGACGCCGTCTCTCTTCACAGCAAGTGTCAGCGGTACGCACATGAACATATTGCATCCCCCCTGTCTTGTGCACCTCATTCAATTCCTTGCTATCACAGCCCTCTGCATAGCTGCGTACAGACTGGCTCATGCGCACTGATGCGCTGAACCATGCCAGATGCAACTCCCAAGAACTGCTTGGCATCAGTACTACTTTGTTGCAGTGGAAGTGACATGTCGGTTTCACTGCAAACTTGCAGGTTGCAATCGTTTGCCTGGGTCTGTCTCTGCAAGGGCTGGCTCCGGAACCAGCCCTGGCTGCTGGCCTGACAACAGCAGGCACACCTGCACCATCAGACAGGCTTCTGAAGCTGCTGGGTGTGGCCTGCATGCTGCTCTCCTCTCTGTCTTACAGCTTCTTGGGGGTCTCTTACGATCTGCTGGTGCGATCAGAAGGGGCGACGCCCACACACAGCGAAGTCATGTTCTACACAGCCAAGATTGGTGAGCTTTTTGCCAAGGGCACCTTGTTGTTGTTGATTGCAAGCTGTGTGTATAGGCACACATGTGTTATGATGCATACAGTTGCTTTCTGCCTGTGCTGTTGTACAATCTCAGCAACCAGTATTGTATTGCTGAACAGCATCTTGTACGACATTGACCTCACCAGTGGCTTGTGGCTTGAGACCACCAAAGTACAGCTGGCTTGGGGTTGTGTTCAAACATAAGCTGACGTCCTGCATGCTTTGCAGGCAGACTTGCATACCATATTATAAAGTTGACCACATGTGACAATTATCAGGGTGGTGTGTCATAGGCTTGGGGCTTAACACTGTGTATCAGCTCATGTGGACATTGCCACAATGGGACAGCCTGGTCACAAAACACATGGCCAGCCACAATACATCCATGTGGCATGCAGTTGCACTGCTGCTGGCGTTTGGCGCTTTGTTTCATGTCCACAGGTGCACAGACCTCTTGGATTTCGTTGGCATGTATCTTGGCATGTAGCTTTACTGGCTTTCCTGTGTGGTATGGCGGCATTGCTTGTTTGCATCATGCAGATAGGCTTATCAGTGATTATGCAAATATAATGCTGCTGACAAGCTGCTTGCTTGATCTCAGCATCCAAGCTATGTTCCTGCCAATCACCAGCAAAGCTCTTTCTTCGTACATGCAGTATCTATGATTGGCCCACAAGCTTGGCATACAACACAAACTGTATAAGCTTCCCTGCCATCTAGACGCATGAGATTGTGCGATGTCCATGCTAAATCATGCAGTCTGTTGTCCAAAAACTGTAGTAAATATGTCTCAAAAGAATGCTGGATCAGCTGCTGAGCGCAGTGCTGTGATTGTCCAGCTATGTGCAAGGCCTGGTGTACCGCACAGAGGGGGCTGTTGGGGTGGCCCTTGTGAATGCCATCAGGGGTGGGACTGTCTCACTGCTCACTGGAGCCCTCTTCTGTAGCTCAGCAGCCTCAAGCAGCTGCCTGAATGCATGGTCAGCCTGCAGTGCTGCTGTTGAAACAGCCGGAGGCATCACCTGGTTGACAGCTACACACAAGGTATTTCTACCTGATCATGCAAGACTTCATGACTGAAGAATCTGCACATTGTAGCCGTGCGCTTGCAGTCTAAGGCACTAACTAAGCAATGGTCGTGGCCCAGACAGTTATCGCCACAACATGGGCTGTGGCACTGTCCAATGTGGTTGTTCTGACAAGTCATGGCATATTATTAGTCGCAGTAATACATACGCTTTCGAGCTCATGATGAGCCAAGTCTTAGTTCTGACAAGCCATGCTATGATGATGCAGAAGGGAAGGAGAGTGGTCAGAAAGGACTCGACTCGTCTGCAAGTGCTGATAGGCCAGTCATCCCTCAAGCAGGCACTACAGCAGAGTGTGTCATTCAGACATAATGATGGATAGCAGCGTTGCGTCCAATTGAGGCTGAAGTCTGAGTCAGATGCTAAGAAAGAGCGTGTGAGTGCAGTGTATAGATAGCACCAGCAAAGTCAGCCATGACCGCATCCGGTCAAACAATATTGTTAGTCATGATCCCTGCCTGTACTCGAGAATTGTAAAGTGCCTGTCTGACCAGCTCTTTCAGTGTCAATCGACGTTATGATTAGATAACACAGCCGTACAACTAGACGCTATGGACCTATTCCCCACCACGAAGTCCTCTTTGTTGCTATGAATGGCTGGAACAACGCTGCTGCAATACTCACGCTGCTGACACAGAAACCGATACACACGCGTGCATGCTTTGACCATATCTGAAGACACTGTTTCTGATTGGATGTCTCACTGCAGTGACTGCATGAAGCACGCACAGATGCCAAACAGCAACTGCTTTTCAAAAGACATCATTTTCATCTGAGTGCTAAAACCTCAGTGATCCTGTTGAGGTCAGGCCCAGTAGCCTGTCTGGCCAACAATTCAGACAAAGCGCTTTTGAGCATAGTGTCATCAACCAGGGCAATTTGAGGCCCAGTGACCTGGCTGATTGCATTTAAAGCAGACCCCCCGCCCACCTCCAGACCCTCGTGCAGCAGACCCCCCTCTTCCCCCTGGGCTAGCCCTGCATTACCAAGACCATCTTTCAACATAGTCATCACCGAATATGCAGCATGTAACCCTTCAAACAGCTGCTAATATGAAAGGCATACTCCACTGCACCTCCTGACAAAGCAAATTAGGCACCAACATGCATGCAGGCACTCACATTCTCAGTATTCCACACTCTTTACCACATATGCCTTCACGCAATGACAGTAGCAAAGCTTGATCTCAGATCCTGGCTAATGGAAGAGTCAGCATGGCATCCACTGATTGCTGACCTGGCAGGGCCAACATTGAAGTAAGCCCCAATACCAGAAGCCCCTGCTCTGCCCCCAGGTCCACTCCCCCTAGCAGGAGTGGCCCCTGATGTGCCCCTGCCCCTGTTGCTGCTGCTGTATGGGTTGGTGAACTTCTTTTGTGTGGGTGGGGCTTGGCCTTCCTGTGGGAGGGACAGCCCTCCTCCATGTGATGGTGTGCCCCCTGGACATTGACTGGCCCAATGACCGGGCTGACCACACCTGGAACATAAATGATGACAATGAGCAAAATGTGTGTCAATATAGTCTTGGTTGAGTAAGGCTACTCTTGCTTGTCTGATATTCTTTGTTCTGTTTCAGATCAGTGCAGCAAGCTCTAAACAATGCCAAGACTGCAACAATATTGAATCAACATCAAAAATCATGGGCTGATTTTGAGCATCACGGTGACAACTGGCTCCAACACCATAATTGCTATCATGACTACACAAAACAAGAGGGCTCAGAGCCAAACTTACACCTGCAATACACTTGACCCTTACAGCACTTTGCACAGGCTTGCTTGCAATGGTACAGGGACGGGCACACGCACATCTTCAATGGTGGCAATTGTACTTTGAGATGGCAGCTGCTTACTATGAAAAGACAGGCACAGACGAGTGATCTGCATCAAGCTGTATGCATCAAGATGCACTGACAAGTAGGACTGTCGTGCCTGTGACTGCAGGTGTGCCACAGATCAGCCCAGCCCAAAGCTGGAGGGTTGGGGGTCAAGTAGACATGCAGCATAATATGTATAATTATATATTATACCACCCTTGCACACAGACTTGTCACTGTCACAAAGTGGAATGAGGCTCACTTGAAGCAATTGCCTCTGCCACCCCCAGCAGCGCCCCCTTGCTGCACCCCCCTGGCCGCCAGGTCTGCTGGATGATTGTTCTGCCAGTCTTCCCAGCAGCCGTCCTTGTAGTCATTACCACGCAACAAGCATTCATAAAAGCGCTGCACAATTGCACTGACCTGCAGAAAGCACACATTGCTGACTCATGACTCATCCAAAAAAGTCCCATGTTGAGCTAATCTGTGATGAGGATGGTTTCAGAGCCTGCTTTGCCATGAGGAACATCTATGATGATACAATATTAGACGCCAGAGGGAAAGAAGTGAAGCAACTACACTCTGTCATAGGCTGGTAAGCAGCCTGCCAGCAAGCCCGACAAGGCCAAATGTGGGGGAGGAAACAGGGGGGAAAGAGAAAATGTTTGACGACACCAACAGTTGCAAAAGATGTGCTGCGATCCAGGAAAGACCCACGCCAAGCCTTTGAAAGCTAAAGCAACAGTAGTTGCTGTCAGTCACAATTACAAAAGCAAACTGATGGAGTGAGTGAGTGAGTGAGTGAGTGAGTGAGTGAGTGAGTGAGTGAGTGAGTGATTGAGTGAACGAGTGAGTGAGGGAGTGTGTATGTGTGTGGGTGAGTGAGTGAGTGAGTGAGGCTCACCTTGACACAGTTGGGGGAGCAGTCCAGGATCTGGAGGCCCTCCAGTGATCGCACTCGGCTGAGGGCCACGTAGGCCTGCCCCTCTGCAAACACCCCCTTCAGGCTCACCTTAGCCAGGTCCAGGGTCAGGCCCTGGCACTTGTGGATGGTCAGGGCCCATGCCAGCTTCAGAGGCACCTGCGCGCATGACACATGCTATCAGGCACTTGTGGATGGTCAGGGCCCATGCCAGCTTCAGAGGCACCTGCGCGCATGACACATGCTATCAGGCACTTGTGGTTGGTCAGAGCCCATGCCAGCTTCAGAGGCACCTACGCACAAGACACATGCTGTCTGGCCCTGGTGCTGAATGATTGTTAGAGCCCATGCCAGCTTCAGAGGCACCCACGTACAAGACACATATTGCTTATGGAGTGTTAGAGCCCATGCCGCTTCAGAGGCACCTATGCATGAGGCACATGCCATCAGGTACAGGCACTTGTGGAGGGTCAAAGCCTCTGTCAGCTTCAGATGCACCTATGCACATGAGACAGACCACAAGACGTGTTACTTGCTGAGCATCCAAAATGCGTCACACACTGGGATCTGCCTCATGTGTCTCTACAAACTGTATAGAACAACCAACCCTGAGGTGCTCTTGATGTACTTGGGACCAAACAGTGCAAAAGTGATCAGCCAAGCTTGTCTAGCTGCTCTCGGTGTGGATGGCTGCAAGGAATGTGCGACGCAGACTTCTTGGTTTGGAAATAAAAGAAAAGAAACTTTTACGTGTTTCAGCGATCGTAGCAGGAGCCTCCTATGCCGCAGCCCAGAGCTATGACCATATCTGGGCAGCCTGGTATAATACTTGGCTTCTCATTAGATTGACTTGGCTTCTCATTAGATTGACGCCGAAAGGCGTAGTGTTATCTTTTCTTGTTTTCTTTTCTTTTCTATGACCATAGGCCATAGCCCATTTCTTGGGTTGGTACTGCAATGCAACTGGTAGAAGGACTTTGGCATGCATGAGCAGCAAGCATGGCATGCCTGCAATCGCTTGCAGACGCCCACGGCAGCAACATCAGCTGTGAAGACTTCCGGCAGCAGAACCTCCTCCCGCCCGTTCACAAATTTCACCACAGGCAGGACTTTTCCCGGCCACCTGCAATCAGCATTTTTTTCACTAACACTGCAATCCTTGAGGACGCAAACAATCCTTGATTACATAAGCAGTCCTTGATGCTGGCTTGAAGACTTAAGGACGGCTACAGTGCCAACAAGCTCACTTCAGGTGGAATCTATGGTGGAAAGGCAGCCGTCAGACACAGCAATCCTTGATGATAGGCAGGATGTTGAGCAGCTGAGTCCAAGTGTAATTGAGCAGCATTGACATTGAGTTGCCAGTGAGTGATCCACCTCAGACATCATACAGTAACATGTCTTGGGTCAGACAGCAAATTTGACAGGTGGGAAGGTGGGGTTTGACAGCACAATGCACCCTGGATCAGTGAACAAAGCGGTACAGAGAGACGAATACTTGTGCAGGCTCTGGATTGACTGCTCCAGTTTGCCAGCCTCCGCGCCCTGGGGGACAGGGGCACCAGGGGGGCCCCCCTGCCCATGTCTTAACCCCACCATCTCCTTCACATGCTCCTACACCATAAGATACCCCTCAGATCTCGATCAATTTGAACAATCGCCCCAGACGTTTCTCTATTTAGATTTCCAGTGTAGGGATGACATTTGTGAATTGAGTTGGATGTTTTGGGATTGAGAAGAGCTTAGAGGTCTCAGCTTTGCACATGTTGCCATGCATGTTGAAGGGGGTAGTTGCTGTGACATCACATTGGTGGCAGCAGAAACCCTGACAATCTTGTGAAAGCCTGTGAACGTCGATTTTGCCTTTGCAGCTGCCGACCAAAACTGGTCAGAGGAAACAAACCTACAACTCTCACAGCTTGCATCTCTAAGTACAAAGTCACAAATTGCACTTTTGAAGACACACATCTTTGGCAACAATCTCACATCTCTCATCTTTCAGAACAAAATCAGGATTCACATCCAAGGAAACAAACTCACAACTCATATGTTTGGAACCAAACTCACAACTCACATGTTTGGAACCAAACTGACAAGTGACAACCCATATTCTGAGATCGAAATCTGGACTCACATCTTTGGGAACAAACTTAGTGATGACCCCCCGGCTGCCGTTCACCAGCATCCGGTCATTACTGGTCAGCTCCAGGTTCCTCAACAGCATCACCTGAGCCCCAATCTGCAGAGTTATGCTGCTCACACTCATCTACTCATTCATTTGCTCATGCATCCACCCATCCGTCTATCCATCCCTCCATCTATTCACTCGTCCATCCAGGAATTGATGAATTCACTCAACTATCCATCAATTGATTAATTCACTCATGCCTTCATTTGATTGTTCAGTCCAAACATGTCTTCTGCAAGTGTCAGGTAGCATACACTGATGCATGGAATTCCTGAATACTGCTCAAAAGTGCGTGCAATCAAAAGCAAGCTCAGCAGCTGTTGACTGCCCATGAACAAGCTTGTCTCGGCAACCTCACAGATGAACTTAGCATTCAAACAAAGCACTCTTAGGACATTGGAAGCATTTCAGAGCTCCACAAGTGCAGCACTGCATTAATCACCTCACACATGTACTTCAGCATTTTTACCTTTTGAGGCATACATGACATCAGCCTGCTTGCTACATGACTGCTGCACATGTAGAAAGATGACTTAAAGTCAGCAGTCCTTCACAAAACAGATAAGAAGACCACTTCTAATTTCTAAAACAACTCCAAACCAAAACAGACATTTAGTGGTGACATTTGCTATTGCCAAAATTGGTGTGTTTATGACACTTGACCTTATATCACGGTGCAGCACAGGCTAGAGTGAGCATTGTTATGGGAAGTCACTGGTTGTGAACAGACAGCTGCTGACAGGGCAGACGCATTTACCTTGAAGGCAGCTTTCTTTGGAGCCAAGCAGTCTCTGAAGAACTCATGCCGCCACAGCTGCTCTTCAGCAGCATAGCTGCTTTGAGAGTCACCTTCTGATTTAGCCGGAGCAACTTCCACGCTGTCAAGGCCATCCATCACTGCCTGATCAAACGCCAGAAACCACATATTGATGTGGGAATTGGACAATGCAAGAAAGTGCACTAATGAGCATGCTAAAGATTTTAAAAGCTGTATGTTGTTGAGCAAATGGTAGGTTGACGTGCATGCTGAACAACAGAAGAAGCTGCATGTTGATGTGTGTGTTGAACAAGTTTAAGAGACTGTTTTGTGAATTTGTATGTTGAACAATGCACCAAATAGGTTGTTGACTGATGCCTCTGGCCCATGAGCAATGCAAAGCTATGATCAGGAGAGTCGCTGATGTCCAGAGGCATGCATATACAGGTTCTGCATGCTCCAGAAACCACAGTTTCTTGTAGCCGACTCACTTTGTTTTGATAGGTGTGATCATTGACCTGATGCAGTTCCTACATGACCTGTACCTTCATGGCAACGACATGGATTGCAGTCATGTCACAACACCGTGCTTGCAACTGACAGCATGCAACTGACAAAACAGATATCACACCACGCCGTGGTTGCATGCTCAGCTGACTGCAACTGCTTGTGGGCAAGGAAGCAAAGACACAGATGAAGCTGACAAGCCAATCTGAACAGCTGCACTAAGGTGCTGCTAGTTGTGATCAATGTTAGCTAAGTACATACCGAACAAGCACTTGGTAGGCATCCAAGCACACATTCTGCTTGCTGCAAGGGTTTCTGCAGAAAATTCAGGTCATATGCTGATGGTACACATCAGCCAGCATACCTCTTCTCCTTCAAGTGCGCTCAGCTCAGCTGCATTCACAGTGTCCACATCAGCATTCTTGCTGAACAGCTGCGTGGGTTTGACGCCATTTTGTTCTGGCAGGGGCCGTGTGCAGAGCTGCAGCAGCTGCTGAATGGCTGTTCTGCCATTGCCTGTCCTGATGTCATTCAACATCCTGACAAACTCTGGGTTACGCTGTCTGAACACCTGCATTCACCAAATGTACATCTACATTATGTTTTGAGGGCATTTACCACATGAAAAACTGCATGCAGCACATGAACACCTGAATTCACCACATAAAACCCTGCATTCACCACACGAAAACTGCATGCCCCTGCATTCGCCGCATGAAAACCTGCATTCACCACATGAAAACCTGCATGCACCATATGAAAAGCTGGATGCACCACATGGAAAACTGCATCCACCACATGAACACCTGCATTCACTACATGAACACCTACATTCACCACATGAACACCTGCATTCACCACATGAACACCTGCATTCACCACATGAACACCTGCATTCACCACATGAACACCTGCATTTACCACGTGCACACATGCATTCACCACATGTAAGCTTGCAGGTCATGCACCAGCAGCAGGATTGGAGTCTGATCTAAGCTGTGAGGGTTGCACAGCAAATGCCATGTTTTGTTGCGCCAGGTACACATCAGGGGTACAGCAGAGTGTTGCAACACTGGGCTTTGATGAATCTCAAATGAAAGCATTACTTCCAGCTATGAGATACAGATTAGGCCTAGCAGTGCAGGTCACCTTGGAAGCATTACAGTCAGGAGTCCAACCACTACAACCACCGTAGGCTCATCTGGTCTGGCAGTTACACAACCAACCACATCAGCAACGCAAATGTATGTTGTTGAGTCTGCAAACCCCGCAACAGTCAAAAGCCTTGTTGTGCAAACATTTGCTGACAATCATGAACAAAGCAGTCTCTTGCTGAAAGGGCACACCTTGGTGAGCAGGACTTGGTGAAGGCAGCATTGGGTCCAGGCAGGGCATTGAAAGGTGTAGCCCCGGTTCATGAAGGCACTCTTGCTCATGCCTGCGCTCCATCGCCTCTCAATTGGTGGCAGCCTGCAGGCCCACCATTGCAAGTTTGCTTGAAAGGGTGATATCAGAGCAAAGCAGCCATGTTGCTGCTGATTCCAGATCAGCTGGCAAGCTCATGGTTGAAGCAAATCGGCTTTGACAGTGCCAATGCAACAAACACTGTGCACAATGATACGTGTACTTGGGTATCAGTGGCATTGCAGGCAAGATGATTTGCAGCAATGCATGCCAGGTGGGTGCATCACAGACAGACACACAAATGGACAGATGGACAGACGGACAGACAGACAGACAGACAGACAGACAGACAGACAGACAGACAGACCGAAGGTGTTGATGAAGAGAGACATGGATGACGCAGTTTCAATACACTGCTTGATAAGAGAAGTCAATGTGACCTTGTCACAATGCTTACTGAAAGTAGTCGCCTGATAGGACAAGCTGGACTCCTCCGAAGGGTTTCTCCACCCCTCTGATCATGCGCGCATGATGCTCTAGCTGGTGAAACATCTCAGCTGAAACCATACTGATCTCATCACAGATCAGCACCTGCACAACAGCCAAGACAATTCATGATGAGGCAGCCAAGCAGCTTCAAGGAGGATGCTGTCACTCTCCACAGCCAATTTTAGCACACTTGGAGAGCAGGTACTACAGAGCCTATTGTTGCCATCTTCTGTAGAGCAATCATTGCAAGGGCCCAGTCAGTGCACCTTCATTTTGCGCCATCTGTCCCTGCTCTGTGGTTTCCACATGCGGTCAAAATCTTCAATGGTCTGAGGGACCCCGCAGCCTGTTTGTGAGTGCAGTGTGGTGCCGCTGATGTGAGTGGCAGCAATGCCCGTGGCAGCAGTGACTGCCACACAGGCATTGAAGTCTTCTCCATAATCCTGCCTGAAGTGCTCTATGATTCTGTTCAACAGAAAGGACTTTCCTGTGATCATGTCATCACATTGAATGCATGGTGGTTGGTGTGCAGAGGACCACTGATGCAGGCACAGACAGGAAGAGTAAGGGCTTTAATCGTGTGCCAGCTCACAAGTGGATGGAACAGTGACAGTGCCTACACAAGGTGCGTGGTGGTGTTTTGCTCTGTATCACCTGTCCCAGCATTTCCTGTGAAGAAGACATTTTTGCCTTCTTTCACTAGATTTTCGACTTGTTGCTGCAAGTACATCTTGCGGTTGAGCTTCACAAGCGACACACTTGCCAGAGGTGACGGAAGAAACCGGAGGCACGGCGTTTATGGACAGTCAGGTGCATGCCTGCTGCGGTGATAAAGACGGACTTTCTGCCTCGCCAGTATGCAAAGCAGCTGGTGCTACCGGCGCCTCTGTCGCGCTAGGCTCCAAAACAGTATCGCTGATGTGGTCCACATCCTCGGAGAGATCAGCTGTGTCGCTGACGTGCGTCGTTGACGATTCCGTCTTACGTCGCTTTGAAGGGCGAGGTCTTGATGGAGGTCCTGCATTCGATGACGACTCTTGGATCTTTACTTGTTGATCATCCTCGTCGCTGTCACCGTCCAGTACAATCACATCCATGCAAAGGTGCCCAGATCGCCGAAACGTGCGTGATTAAGCGAGTCACTGCTAATGACGCCGTCCAGAAATGTACAACAGCAACCCAGCCAAGCTCTCGAACGTGTGAACTTGAACACCGAAGATAACTTGCTTGAGAGAGGCCTGCCAGTCTTGCGTGCTGCGCTATGGCTGCTTCGTCTCAGCTGAATGTCGTTACTGCTCCTCTTCAGCTAGCAGATGCCCAGTTTCGCTCTGCCATTGACACCGCAGCCCAGGCTGCATCTTTGCGGCGCAAGCAACCTGGGACGGGGCGTCAGCCCCCCCACCTGTCATGCTACCCTTGGTGGAACCCCAGGTGCCTTATGCTACAGTCGCAACTGCGACAAGCCAAGCTTCTTTGGCCCCGTAGCCCTCACGTTCGCTTGTTGGAGCGCCGGTACCAGTCTCACCTTCGCCACAGCCGCAGCAAATTTAATCAGCGTGAGGTTGTGGACTTCTCCCAGC
>JAABUP010003100.1_pt1 | contig 30129 bp, 31 predicted proteins | sample 5559201 | NCBI WGS metagenome assembly JAABUP01 (sample SAMN10711887, study PRJNA513373) | rock metagenome | isolation source: Antarctica rocks | place: Antarctica | reverse complement strand
GTAGCTGAAGACAGTGTGATGCTGATAGGCTTTAAGATACTGAGTATTAGTTCACTGCTTCTAAACCTCTGTTAACAATTGTCAGCACAGATGATGATGTCTTGCTTGATTTAAGTGTGACACTGAAGAGAATGTATCAGAGTGAAACTTTTTCTATCAATATGAACACTTACTTTACAACAAACCCACTCTTTTCTGATGATGACATGAGTGTCAGAGAATGTTTCTGTACTATTTAGTGTGAATTAATGCTTAAGTATCAATAGAATAAGCATGAAAGACAGAATACAGATTTAACATGAAGTGCATTGTGTTATAGTTTGAGGGTTAAATCTGACTACTTATACAGTGAGCAGCTAAGTTCTACTTACATTCAGAGTTGAAAAAGTGATCTTGCATGTGACTGTGATATTGACCTCATTTTTTGACCTGCACAATGACCTCAGTCTTTGTAACTGCAATTGCACAACAACAAATAGACTTCACATAGCAGTAAATAGATCATATTAATTGTTGAATAATGCACTATAAGTAAATATAAAATTCAGAACCTCATATGTTCATCTTATGTCAATATGACAGCTGTGAGTCACTCACTGATCAACTTACTTAGTCACTCTGAAAGACATCATTTTGAATCATTCATCAACACATCTAAAGCCTTTATTTGATGACATTTTAGCGGCACATATTGAAGACACTGTTGTAGTGAAACTTAAGCATTCATTCTGATTTTTCTATAGAGAAGCCATATACTTCTTTGCTTGCTTTCTGAGATCTTCACAAGGTAAAGACTTTTGATGTAGTGAAGAATGTGTCTTTACTTTGCAGAGTGTGTATCTGACAGTCACATAGTTGATGTTAAGGTTTGCAAAGATGTCACACAATGCACTGTCATTCTCAGCAAGCACCTATAACTTAAGAGTGTTTTTCAGAACTCAGTTCATTCTTTAAACTCATTTTAATGTTTAAATTGTGTAGAAATGAGTGAGATACTCTGTATATGAAGGGGTGTTAATTGTTTACTCTATAAACTTAAGCTAAATTTTAGAGAAATATTAAAAACTAATTGTCTAAACTTTTGAATAATCAACTGTCTGCAGTCTCATCAAACTCTGTATATACACAAAGCATTTGATCTGCTAACAAATCTTTGCACAAGTCTTATAAGATATTTAACACTTCTTCTGTCTTCACCTCAGCTGAGCACACACACACTTAAAAAGAGTCTTGTGTGTATAGTGTTCATCATCTTGCATTTAACAAGCTAATAACACTGCTGTAACAGGTAAAACCTTCTTCACTGTTCTTATTCTACTGACACACAGTATAGAGAAATGTTGAAAGAGTGTGAGATCAATAAGAAAGATGCAGATAGTGCAGAAAAGAAATTGTTAAACTGAGTGTGAAGCACAGAGCTGATAAAAGAAGGCTTTTTCTCTTTTCACTTCAACTGCTTTCTCACAGTCTTCTCTCACTTCTCTTCTGCAAACTTCTTCTCACTGCATTTCTTACATTCACAGCTTATCAACATTCAATGCTTCAGATACTTCTCTCTCATTCTTTAACTCATGACCTTGCAGTTCTCACTATAACTAATAGAAAGCTGCTCTTCAGCTTGTATATCTTTGCTCACAATGACTCTTAGCATATTTGTCTGCTCATTTATTCAATCATATTATTCAATGTTCAGTATACACAAATGATTAAAGAAGGTGAAGAGTGAATGAATGATATGTCATAAATGTTTTTATTCTCTTTGTCATTGTAGTTATTATGAATTTGAGCAAGACTGACTTGAATGACTCATGTATCATAAAAGTCATTAGCACATGCTATAAAGACGTTGATGCTGAGGTCTTGCAGTATGACAGTGAGAATGACAATGAATTTATTGAAGTTAAAAGGTGTTAAATATGAGTTGCTGTAGATTGCTGTGAGTTGATTCATGATCAGAATTTGAAGAGAATCAAGATATAAATGCTGAACTATACTTGTAAGAAGCTGAAGAAGAAGCTGAAAGTGAGAGAGGTCATCAGCATTCAGCTGAGAATTGTTGAGAATAAGAGACTGAGTATGAGGTTCTTCTTTACAGCACAGCATTGTGTGAAAGAGTTGCTGAGAGGTCTGAGTGCAGTTATTGCTGCAGAAGATGATGTTACAACAAGATAAATAAACAGCAGTCTTTTTAATTATGTTACAGCAGTCATCACAGCACTTATTCATGTCTGAGAAGCTGATAAAGAATGAGATGTCAGTGAAGATAATCTTGTCTTTATTGATGTTTCAATTTGTGTAGATACTGTAGCTATCACTGACTAGCTCTAAAGTAGTGTTTTTTAACACAGTTAATATCTGACATTGACTCATTGAAGCTTCAGAGATTCTTTTCTGAGCTGCTTCAACTACATCTTTATGTTAGTGCAACACAGATAGCTTCATTCATGAGTAAGCTCTTCACAGAAGGTCTTGTGAGCTCTTTTTATTCAGCATTCTGATTATGCACAAAAGCATCTTCTGTCTTTTAAGAAAGATAGCATTGTCAAAAAACTCTGTAAGTGCAGAAATGTTGTTTTCTAGTTGTTGTGCAACATTGTTAACTAAGCAGAAGCACTGACGATATATTTTAAACAAGTGATGCAGATTGCTTGTCTGATTTTGATCATTGAACAGAACTTTGTTTGACAAGTTCTCAGATTGAATAATAAGTGATGCTTTATGCACATATTTAAGAAACAGCTTCAGTCAAAGCAGTGATAGAAGAGTATTAACACACTTAAGTCAAAAGTTAACATTGTGTGAAGAGTTTTATAGCTTTTAAGTAAATGTTTATAGCTTGTCTCTCAGATGTTTGACATACTAGATTCAGTCAGCTGACTTTGCTCAATAATGGCTTGAGTTTTAACCTCATGACTTAATTTGATGAATTGTGAGTGCTGAACATTCTTTTCAGAAGCAGTTAATTGATGAGCCTCATCAGGTCAGTCAGTGTTCATGATAAAATGTAAAAGGCTTCTTCATCAAGTGATGATTCAAGATAGCTTGAGTTATTGAGAGAAGAGTTAACACTGACTGAGCTCATTTCTGAGTCACTGTTCTTGTTTATTAAATCATTAAGAAAAACTGATAGAGAGTGTGACTAGTAGTGAATACACAAACTAGCTATCACTTTATAAGAGATTAAAAGTGAGTCTTTATTTACATTGATTATTAAAAGAGGCTCTAGATCATGAAAGAAGTGAAGTTAAAACAGGCTTCACTGAGAAAGAAATCAATAACAAATCTCAATGATAAAGATGTCAAACCTAGTGCTAGACACATAGCTACATCTTATACACTGACTCAGCACTGCTCTCTATATTTGTATATTGAATCAGATTTAATTAACACTAACTGAGCTCATTTGTGAGCACTGTTCTTGCACATTGAATCATCAAGAGAAACTGATAGGGTCTCAATTTGCAGTAATTGTGTGCAGATACTGTGCAGTAGTAAGCAGAAAAGAGCAACTCATTCAGCATGTTTAAACATGCTGCAATGCAGAGCTAATGAGCTTCATAAAATGCACTATCAATTAAGTGATTACAGCAGACTGAGTGCATCATCAATCAGATAAAGACTCTCAGTTATAAGTGTTTTCATTCTGTTGTGTTGTTCACTGATTCTCTTCACATAGTTCAATGCTCTCTCAATTGTATCTTTGCATGCAATGACAGCTTTAGAATCTATTCTCATTCAAGTGTTAATATACAGTGTTAAAAGATCTGAGAATAACATCTCAGATGTCTTTAATGTCTTATCTAGTTTGAAGTTAGATAAAGTTTAAAAGAAACAATGATCTACACTTAAAATCTACTGATTCTTGCTGTTTTATTCTGTCTTTCTTGATAGGTTGTGAAAATGATGTACTGCAGTCACACATTATTTTCTATCAAAGACTTTACTAAAGTCTTGAGTAAAGCTATACTGTCTCTTTTCTCAGAGAAATGAGTATAAATAAGAATGTGTTAAGGTTAAACACTGTTCACACTGATTTGTCAGTTATACAAAATGTGAAGAAAGATGTGTCTGCATATCATTCTGTTACAGCAGTCTTCTGCAAAAACCACTCAGTGACTTGTTTAACACTTAATTTGTTGTGTGCCTCATTGAGAAATCATTTATTATATTCATCTACTATGGCTTTAAATCTTTCTGATTAAGAGAACTTCTCAATATCTTAAATGACATCATTCAAAGTTATATGATGCTTCTCTGAAAGTGCTTTGTGTTCAAGAAATGTTTGTGTGAGAGTGAGAACTAAAGAGCAATTTATTCTTTGTACAGAGGCTTGTAGCATCTGCACATTACTTAGAAGTGAAGAATCAATGTTAATAAATTTCAGCTCTGCTTCTTTCTCTGCAGTCTGAGTTTGTAGTACTATGACAGTCACTGATTCTTGAGAAGCAGAAAATGCTGACATTCTCAGTTTGAATATTTCTGATTTGTGTCAGACAACATTTTGAATGATGAGCTTAAGCTGAGCAATATAATCTAGTTCAATAGATGTGATTTCAGTGACAACTGACTTCTGAATCACATTTGTAGTGTCATACTCTTCATCATGATGCATTTTAAATATTACTGTCTGCATCTCTTCTCTGATGAATGTGTGAATCACTAACACAGTTAAAAGTTAAAGAAATCAAGGCATTTTCTTCTTTTCACCTGCAATATGTTGTTACTGAGATAAGAGTCAGTTTCAGACCTTAAAGAAGTATTTCATAAATAGTTTCTCTACTATTGACTGATCATTGATCTGAATTCTTTTGTGAATAGACCTTAAATTCAGCAAAGTATACATTTTAACATTCTGAGAAAATTCTGTTCTTGAGCTGTGAACACAAAGAAATGAACAAATAAAGACACAAGTACTTTCTTTTTCTTTTGTTTCAGTGACATGTATTACATTTAGATTATTGATATTGCAATTCTTTCAGCTCAAATTTTTAGCAAATGCTCATATTTAAGAACTCTAAATGCTTATACTGAATGCTCTAAAAGCTGCAGCCACTGTCTTATCTTAATCAGACTAGACATTCTATGAAAGGTTAAAGCAGCATCACTAAGAATGTCATTAAGCTCAGAAGCATTCTTCAGTCTAGCTTTTTGTCATCTGATTTCAAGCAGCTTTAAAGGATTTTGCAGAATGTGAGTATCAGCATTCTGTAATAAAAAGAACATACATCATCTTATAAGTTCTTTTCATTTTAACCTGATTGTTCTCTCAAGTCTTTTGTGACATTAATCAATTAAAGTTTATAAGAAGAACAGAGATTTTTCTTTTATGTGTTATGAGAAAGAAAATGAGGTAATTGCTCAATGAGAAACTGATTATTCTTTAATTTTATGTCAACTGATTCATCACAAATAAGCTATACAGAAGCTATTGAGGGGTACTTTAGATTCTATTGTCATGACTTCTCAACTGTATGAATCATTTAAGTCAGGGTTCAGATGAACTTATGATGACTTTATTATGATTCTCAACCTGCTTTCTTAAGAACAATCAGTTAAAGTCAAATGACAATGTTTTTACACCTTACTAATATGCTCTGATAGTCACTTTCAATACTCATCTCTTAGCTTTTATTGATTAACATTGCTTAATCAAGGTAAAGTCATGTGACACATAACAGTACTTAAGTAGAAAACAACAGTCTTGTGAGTGTTATGTTGCTGCATGACTTTAGTTAATAATGAGTTCATCTTTAAGAGAGTTCATTTCTGAGACCCTGTATCTATTTCAGAATGTGCATTTGAACTGGCTCAGAAGAATGGCCTCAGACATTTCTTAAAACACAGCATAGCTTAATTCTGTGACTGATCAAGAAGATCTGCTGACATGCTACATCAAATTCACTCTCAATAAATGAAGTCTGAATCAGAAGACAACAGCTAGGTTAACACTGTGCTGTTGTGAGAAATAATAGTTATAAACAATGCATCTTCAGTTAACACAGAGCATTTAAAGAGCAAGGCTTAAGTCTCAGATGTGATATTTCTAGATTAAGAAGCAAGTATCTTTCAGTCAACAATTGAGTCATCAGTGAGAAGTGAAAGACCTAGGTTTTATTTAACACTTAAATCTAGACCTGAATGTGATCTCACTTAACCCTTTCACTTAAAGATCTAAATTGAGCTTTTTTAATGAGCAGACTTTATATTAACTACAATAACATTTCAGCAGTGTGTTTCTTTTAATAAGACAGTGACTTTTAATGCTTAAAATGAACTTTGTAAGAGAGCTTAAGTTTTTATGTAAGCTTGATCTTTATACACAACTGTTCAAAAAGAACCTCAAGAAGCTTTTTAATGAATGTGAGAATTACATCATATTTGTTGTTGTTATAAGAATGAATGAGAATGAAGATGAACTATATTATTCTGAAATTCTTTCAGAACCTGATATGAGTAAGCTCAGAAATTAAATCAAATGCAGAGACTTAACTGACTTGTGTCTGAAATAAAAGAGTATAAAAAGTTCTGTTATAAAGATAAAGGTCTATCTCACAGAACAGAATTCAGAAATAAACTGCAGTAGTGTGATGAGTGATATGTTTACTGAAGAAGAGAAAAAAAGTATACATACATGTTATGTGATGAAGATCATGAGAACATCAAGAAAATTACACATTCACACAGATATGTTTCACTCTGTATCAGCTCACTCTTTCTTTTAAAACACAAAAAGCTAACTATTGTTTAGCTGAGCACTGTAGAAAGTTATGAAGATTTGCTGAAGACTTCTTCAATCTTTTGCTTCTTAATTGAAAGTTTCTTTTGAGTGAGATCTCAAAGATATCATATCACTGTGACTCAATTAAAGATGAAATCATTTTATTTGTAAATGATCTTTTGAAACTTTACAAGTTTGAACTTATTACTGATGATATTTAACTGTATAAACATGAGAGTGTCTTTAAACTGAGAAAGAAGATAACTAAATATTAACAGTGATCATCTGTATTCTTTATGATATCAAGCAGTGATCAGTTCTTGAAGTTCTTTGTAATGCTTAAAAACTGACAAGAGATTGTGATTTAAGTATGTGAGATTTACTCATATAATTCATTATTCAATTCACATGAGCAGATCTTAATCAGCTATGAGTGTATCATAAAAGAAGTCAAAGATTTAAAAACCACAAAGTGAAAAGATGTTACATTAATCTTTTCTAGCAATATATTAGACAACAACTACTATTGCTTAAATGTTATGAAGCAATCAAGGCCGCTACTATTTATGATAGCAGCAAGTGAGTGAGAAGTTTCTTTAAACTTATTGAGTTTAATTAAAGAGGTTGCTGTGAAGTGTGATGTGTCACAAATGAAATAAAAAGCATAGAATGAGATTTTACATTTTGACTCTATTGAAAGTGTAACTATTTAAAGTGTAAAGTGATTCTGAATGCCCTTTCAATAGATAATTTGTTGATTAAGCTCAAACTGGTTCATTTAAATTGAGGCTGCATGTACATTGAGACACATGAAGATGTGTTAAGTGTGAAAGAATGAAGTGAAGAAACAAGACAAGAGTTGAAATGCAGATTTTCTACATCTCATGAATCTTAAATCAATCTTCAGAGACATTTAATCAACAGTCTATGCTGATGTATTCTTCAGAGAACAAAATACAGAAAGCATTATGAAATTGTGCACTAAACTGTGACTGTATCTCACTCAGCAAATAATCTAAGTCATCATCATCTCAAGATGCTGAGACACTTATGCTCTCATATTTCTTAATAACATTCTTATGTATGTTTATCTTATTCATTCAGATGTTTTTCTTCTCTGAGTATTCTTTTCACTTAACTAGATACTGAACAACCTTGCATCTCTTAACTCAACATACTTGCTTTTAAAGTAATCACTCAACAAGAAACTGATTATTATTCACATCTATGACAGACAGTTTGTCTTAAAGAGTCTTTATACTGACACTTAACACATATGTGAGATTCTTCTTTTCAGCTATTGATGTTTCTCTGTCAGCATCTCTGCACTCACTCAGTAAGGTTGTTCTTTTTCTTAACAGAGCTGAATAAAAAGCATCTTCTGCACTGATGTGTTTAAGTGCTGCTTATGTAGTGTACTGTCAGCAAAGAATTCCTTAAGTCTCTTAAGGTTGAAGTGACAGAATTAAGATGAGATTACTTTCAATTTAAAATAGTATCTTAAAGAGTAGGCAGACTGTACCTTGATTTTCATTATGTTTAACTGAATTAGTGCTGATGCAACCTTCTTCAAGAGCAGACTTTATGACAATAGAAGAATCATCTTTGTTGTGCTTATATCTCACAGCTGAAGTGTTATCTATCTGATCAAACATGATAAAAATAGTTATTAACTGTTGAGATGTACTCTGAGAGATGACTGTATGCTCAGAAAAGTCTATTAAGATTAAAGAATGAGTGAGTTCTGAATTAAGATCAGTGAGATTCACCATCTCTGTCACATTATAAAACAGTACTGTGATTGTGTTATTGTTACTCAGTGATAAGCTTGATTCAATAAATGAGAGTGTTGCTTTAGTGTGAAGTCTAGAGTTAATGTTGTCAAGTTTATCACTGCAGATAGACAATGACAGTGTCTCAGTACTGTGTTTAACTGAATTCACATTTCACTCTGATGTTAAGATCAAACACTTTAAGCTAATTAAAGAAGCAGTCAATTTCTGTGATGTGTTCTGACTTTGAAGTTTCATCATTTTATACACAAAGTGATACTCTTATTTGATGTGTACTTCTGTCTTCATCTTTGAGTTGAGACAATTAATCTTCTCAGAGCACTTAAATTTGTGTGATCTAGTGTTTAATTCACTCTTTGAGCTAAACTGTTTGAAACCTTTTCTGAGCACAATGCAATGAACATTTTAAAGGTGAAACTTAAACTTCTGCATCAATTTAAATGCTTCAGTGCACTGCATCTGCAGATGTGAACATATTGAGATTTTGCTACTGTTCAGCTTCACAACATGCTTGTTAACATGAGCTTGTCATTTGAGTCAGTCAGAAAATTGTTGCATTTATACAGTGACAGAAAGTGTAGTATCACTCAGATATTAAGAACAGTATTTAAAGAAGATCAGATACTCATCATAGTTAAAAGAATTGCATCAAGTTAAAATCTCTTCAGATCTGTTTAAGTGAGCTTAACAATGATCTGTTTAAGTCTTCTCACTGATAAACCATTCACTGCAGACAAAACACAGCTTTATGAATTTATGACTCATTCTGAGTTTCTTTCTGTAGCAGCTGTATATATGATTTCATTTCTGCAAAACTGGTTTTCTGATTCAAACATAAAGTTAGCACTTGCTCTTCATAAAAGGTGAATAAGTTAACAAACATGTTTATCTGTCAGTGTCACTTTACTACACAGCAGCACTTTTCTGACTTCAAGCTTGAACAGAAGACTACTTCAGTGTTTTGTTAATAGAGGTTGATCATATTGTAAAGCACTGCATGACCTGTTTCACTGCAGATAAAGGTGATGATGAAGAGATTTTCTGTCAGATGACAGTGTTAAGGCATCAGTTGCTTAGTACAGAAAAATTAAGTGCAGTGATGTTCAATCTGCTTCATTTTCTGCATCTTAAAGAACACTTTTCTCAGCTGAAGCTGCTGACATTTATAAAGCTTCACAGATATCAGCTTTCTCTTCTGTGCATACAGTTTTTTATAATGATAATCTCTAGTTACTGCATTCTCTTTAAGCTTAAAAGAGAGCTTCTTCAGTTTCTCTTCAATGACAATAAAGTTTGAACTGTTCTCAAGCTTGTGCTGCTTTTTCACTGACAGAAACTGTCACAGTTCAGAATTGTGAAACAGGGTCATGACACAGAACAGATCATTAACAATAATATGTGACTTGTTACTGAGGTAGCTGTTTTAACTGTCTGTTTTAAGGTTTTTGAGTGTATAGAAATCATCATACATATTAGTGCTAGTGTGTTTATCATGTTGTATTCTCTGAGTTAATGAGTAGAGCTTGTCTGTGTGCATGTCAATTTAATGAAAGCTCATGAAAAGAAACACACAGAAAAAGATACTGATTTGATGTAGGTCTTCAGTTCTGAAATCATGAATTGTAAATGATTGAGTGTAGTCTGTACAGAAGCTCAAATCTCAGCTGTGTTAACTGAACATGTAAGCAGAGTTAATTCTGTCATCTTTTCATTGATAAACAGAAGTGTCAAGCATGTGCAGGTCTCATTCAAGACAAAACATCTCTTCTTTTAATAACTCAATAGTTAAAAGCTTTTTTAAAGTCTTATAGTCTTGAAATGCTCTCTTCTTGACAAACATAGTAAGGTGAGTAAGAACAGAATTTCAGAAGAGTGATTAAGACTTTAGCTCTTTATGTAATGAGTGTTTCAATCTACTTATAATTAGCCTTTTTAAGTGATGTGAAATACATTGAGCAGTAATCACTAATCTCTTACTAGATGTAAAGATCATACTCTTAACATTCTTCACAATCTGTATTGCAAATTCAGTTTCTTTATGTTCATTTCAGAAGACTTCAAAGACAATATTCTGTTTCATGTGCTTTAGTACAGTGGTTGTCATCTAATGATAAAGACTGAGAAAAAATTCTTACTTAGAAGTGTAGATCTCAGTCAGAATCTTTGTGACATGTTAACTCAATATATTCATTAACTCTGACTGAAGTGAATGCATAAAGCTGAATCTTTACCCACATCTCTATTCTGATTTCTGACTGATTGTACTTGTGTCAGTCACTCTGTCAAAGCTGCATATTTAAATGCATGAAGTGTATCATGACAGCATAGCATCACTTTCACTTTTTCTGCACAAGTTTAAGTTTCACTTATAGCACAAACTTGATGAACTGAGTATGATCAGTGATGACATTCTCAGAGTGATGAAATTAAAAGATGCTTTACATTAAAGATGAAGACAGTGATCTTTTTATCTATCTTCTGATTGTTCTTTCACTGTCAGTTATCTGTGAAATCCTTATAGGCTTAAATGACAGTGCTTAAGCATGTTTAAGAATTGTTGTATTTTCTCTCAATTCTAAATGCAATACATCTCACAAAATCTTTAAATGTCTCTATGCTTTAAGAAGTTGTCTCAGAATGCTTAATCTTATATCTGTTATGTGAAAAAACAAAAGCATCAGAAAAAGAATATCTTACTTAATGTTGATTGATCAACCTACTGATCTTATAGTGTTAAGACTCAACAGTAATTACACTTTGTTGTGTTCTGAAGCTCTTTCTTAACTTCTTCTCTATTAACACTATTCTTGTTCTTTTCAGAGCCTCTCACCTGAGCTCAGTTAAAGAAGCTCTTAGCTGACTTCAGCTTTGTCATCAAGAACAGAAGAAAATGATAAGAGCAAAGAAAGTCTGAGAGGAATAAGAATTAAGAAGCAAGAAAAAAGAAGAGAATCAGCTTATAACAGTGATTGAAACTGAGGGTCAAGAGTAAGATGAGGTAGTTTGAGAAAGTGAAGTCTTAAAGACAGAAGAAGAAAGAAGACATTATACAGAGTGACAGAACAGCTTTTAAGAAGAAAAGATATCATTTTAAGTGTGCACTAACAGTGAAGAGGTGATCTCATCTTTGTGTGTGTGTGTTTGTGTGTGTGTGTGTGCATGCATGTGTATAAGGGCTTCAGAGGGTTTTCATTCAGAACCTTAGGGTCTTAAAATTGAGCACTCACATATTGTTGTTTAAAGTTGATCAAAATGACTTCAGAGGTCAATCACCTCAGAGGTTGCATGATTGATGCATCAGCACATGAGAGAAAAGATGTTTGAGCAGAGAGTGAACAGCATAAGCAGTGAGTGAGTGAAGAGTGATTTGCATCTGTGCAAAGAAAGTGCAGCTGACTAACTGTGACAAGACACTCAAAAAAATATTTAGCATTTAACTACCTTGAATATTTTACTATATACACACTTCACTCTTCTTCAGCTGTATATTATTTTAAGTTTTATCATATTCTTCTTGCTGCTTCTCAAAGTTAACTTTTTGCTTAAAGTTAACTTTTTGCTCATCTAAAATTGAAACCCTTCATTTGAACTTCATTTAGCAGTCAGACAGAAATAGAAACCAGACAAAAGCTGATCATGATACAAGATTTTGCACAAGTCTGTACCTGTTGTGGTGTGATAAATGGTCATACATCACCTAACTGTTCATTAAATCCATGTCAACAATGTTCACTGCTAGTGTGCTACAATTGTAACCAGCCTGAACACATCTGAAGAGATTGCCCACAATGTCAACTTTCAACTTGTTTTCATTGTGGTCAATTCAGATGTCGCAAAAGACCATGTTCTCAGTGAACAGATCATCATGAAAAAAAACTGTGATGTACAGCAAACAGACAGAAGAGACTGAATGAACTTACAAACAATACTGTGGTCAAAATTACTGAAGAGGAAAAAGAAGTAGTAATTACCTTCATTGTTGGTGAAAGAAATCCGTGTGCTGACTATATGATATCTTTTTTAGGTCTCACCTTCAGGCTCACAGGATATTGTGTTTTCAAACATAGAGCTACTAACCGAAGACCTCCTGACCCAGTTGTGCTCGAGTCATACCAGTTTGGGGGCCTCGGAAGCTACCGCGAAAAAATTGAAAAATATGGGGCCCCGACAAGATTGCGGACGTGGCTTTACGAGCCATTGACCAAGCGATCAAGGAGCTACAAGACAAAGTGGTCACGGTGCAAGAGTACGTATATTTTTTTCTGACACACGGACCCAAGATCTCGCGCTGCGGGTCCTTGAACAGATGTATCATGGAAGTTTTGGGCTTTACTTTTGAGATATTTACTAGGATTTTATCAGATTGGAGGAGGTCAGACGTAGACAGTCGAGCAATAAGGGCCTCTGGACCGGTGGGGGAGGCTATCTTGATTATATTACGGATGATCGAATCGCGACATACCACCGAGACTACGTAGGTCAAGCAATACATTTAGCCGTGCGTATCAACACACATATCCAGGCCTTCATCAATGGGGATGAATCGACTCTTCACTACCACATCTATCAGCTTGGTCAAGGTCATCGCAGCTTCCACTTTATACGAACCTTCTCCTTCAATCCCGACAGCAGTATGGAATATGACAAATATTTCCTCTTCCTCAACGTGCTTGAGATGGTCATGTGTTTATCATTCCAGACGCTCCCATACTCCACAATTATCAAGTTTCTGCCGTTTGAATGCGTTGAAGAGGTCAAATTCCATTCGATACATCTCAACATTGCCCCGCCACTTTTGCAAGGGCAAACTGTAACCGCAGAGATGAAAAAGGGTCTATTTCTCCGACCTTTCTCTTTCAGATGATCCTGAGATTCGAAAGTGGCCAGACATGAAGAAGCAGGTTGCGGAAAAAGCACCGTCAACCCCAAGAAATGCCAAAGTTCGAATACCAGGGTTCGCGGACTATAGATCGGCGCTCGCCAGGGCCATTGATGAGAAAACACAGGAACTTGGGAGTATAGAAGCGTTTCATTCAAGTTTTGTCCATCCTACGATAGAAAACTTTAGTCTTGAGGAAGGATTGGATAAAGCTCAAACACGATTACGTGACAGCGTTGGCACTGATACGCCTCTGATTTCACCCATAGGATCGCTCCGAAGTCGGATCGCGTTGATTTTCGATAAACCGGCTTATCCTGTTTTGGATCATCAAAAGAGCAACTCTTCTCCGGGTACATACGAATATTGTCCATACGGATTACAGGCCTTACCGAGATAAACGCGTCGATAGGGCCCTTTAATCTCTGTACATCAGAGATACTTTTGTCCGACGAAAGGTCGAAGGCGACATATCTTAAAATGTCGGAGTGTTTCAAGAATTTTGCCTTTTCGCTCATCAGTGCAAGTCACGCGCGCGTGATTTTAGTCTGTAATAAAATTGGGCACATATGTATGTTTGGAAAGACGACCCAACTCGCACCGCAGATCAATTTGCAGCTTCAAGGATATAACATTCCTGCCTGGTTTGAGCTTGATGGGCAGCAAATTCGATGAATCTACGTCGGAGTACCAGAGTTGACGAAATTAACACTAAAGGCGAAATGGCGCGCAGCTCAAAAGTTTAGCTATGGAATGCGACTTGGAGCGATCCTCACAGGCACGACTGGTATCCGGCATAATTTCTATGAGAACAGGAATTCTCATGACCAGGTTCGAAGGGCACTGATAGCTGAGAGAGAAGGTGGTCCGAGACTGACAGCTGATACGGTCGATGGTAGCCTGAAGCAGTGGCTTGAACGTAAGGGATTCGATGATGACGAGGCGATAGCTGAGCTTGAGAAGCTGGGCGAATATGCATTTTATCGAAGCAAGGCGTGCCGTGCCGCACACGACTTCTGAAGCCGCGAAAAATTATAAGGCCCCTCGTATCTCCGCAAAAAGTTATCCCCAAGAAAAGCTGGAAGCTGTCAAGCGGCTTATGGAAAGACAGAGAGAAGAATGGAGGTCAAATATGGCGCAAGAAGAGGTAGAGCGATCTCAAGAAGATATGGAGATCAATGACGCCTCTGAGGCCGCAATATTGCAGGAATTCCCCCACATGGAAAACAATGTCAAGGTTGTCGACCTAGGTGCAAAGGATCCCAAGAGACCTCATTCAATGATTATGGACGAGCCGGATACTGTGGAGATCAGAAAGAAACGCATGTATCCAAGAGATTTGCGTAACGATGCCTGCCTCCAGACGATGATCCTAGAGGGCTACATATCCGACAGATTCAGAGATCGTCGGAAAAACATGTGTCTCTGTATCGGTGGCCACTCGCTAAGGTGGCCCGACGATTGTATGTCTAGGAAGTACAAGGGTCAGAAGGGACTTGGCGTATGGATCGACTATGAAGAAGACGGCAGCATACATCCAGAAGCCTGGTGCAAGGAAGGCCATCCGAACCTCCTCTTCAAATTGGGATGCCCGATGATCCAATAAGTGAAGCAGAATATTTCTCGCCTAACACGCAATAAAAACCTGTGCCATTTCGAGCATCACCAAGTAACCCAAATGCTAACACCTAACTCTAACCACCTAACTCAATGAGTATATCAATATATTCCGTATACATTAAACCGACCTGCGTCCTGGGAGGATTCCACTCTGCACTGGTCAGACCCTGTAGAATCCACGAAACATGCTATACCTTAATATGAATTAGCCGATGTAAGCCACTCCCTGAATTGCCGATATAAAAGGTAACACTCGAAAAAGAGGGGGGTTGGAGAAATTGTGAAAAAGAAAAGGCCGCCGGATTCGAACCTAGGCAACAAAAAAAAAAGAAAAAAACTGGTAGCTTCTCTTTGATTGAGCGTGTCATCCTCTACAATGAGTTAGTTTATTCAAGTTAGTCTATTCGGAGCGGGGGACTGACTAGTGCAGGGGCCATGCTAATCTTCTCTGTATCGTTTCAAATTGACCTGTGGTTGGTACGTTAGTAAATGGGAAATCTTGGAGTAACCAACTGCGCCATACCAAATGCCCGAAGGCAACAATGAAACTTCTTAATCAGATATATAACACAACAAATCTTGTATACCAACTAGTATGCACCGAGTTGTACCTCCCTCCCTCTTACCTTTTAGAAAGAAATACCCAGGTGTGACAATAATATAGGGTCATAGCAGAGCGGGGTGAATTCCTTCGGTCAGTAATGATCAAATTTCTTGACAGAACGATGCGACGTGCCGGATATTCTAACCGGACTAATTGAGAAACATGCCACTATCGCCGGTGAGATTATGCGTATAGAAAAAGTGCCACCTGGACTGCAATCGCAGGCTTTGCAAAATTGAGTCAACCTCAAATGTTCACACAAACCGTTGGCTGCCATGTTTGAGGTCATACGGTGAAAAGTTTCCGGAGGTGTTGTCGCCCCGAATAAACAGACATGAAAATTCTGGGCTTTCACCATTTCTCTGATAAGGGACCACGCTGTGCGCGTGTATAGGGTGTAGGTTGCTTACATTTCTATAAGGTATTATACTTCTACGATTGTTGCCTTGCTTCAAAGGCTACTGCCATCGGCAACTCGAGGTTGACAGCATCAACTTATCAAGAAGCTCTCCATGCATTGAAATACCTGCAACAAATACTTTGTCGAATATCATTAAAGCCTGGAGTAACTATGCTTAAGTCACTGCCCCTGCGTAGCCCAACCCCAAGACCCATCAGCCACGGCGGGTTCGTGCTTACAGTATGCCATGACGGGTGCATTAAACTTATGAAATTGAGAACTTTGGCTTGCGATGCGTTTCGCGGCTTATACTCTCTGAATGACGCAGGAGATATTAACGCCGAGACGTGATTCAAGATTAAAATCGTACCGGATGATCACGACGATGGTACCAAGGTAGGATACAAAGGTTGCAGTGTAACAGTACTACCTTACCTCATGCACAAACTGACAGGCCGAAGGCGAAGCGCTGACGAGTCCATCGCCTATTTGTTGTTGCTGCATCTCGGTCGGTGCGTACTCCGAGAAGATCCACAAAACAAGCCATCGTAGGTCACTACGAAGGTATGCCAACAACTTATCCCGACTCCGTCTTTCTCGCCTTGAACAAGATCGACATTTTGAAAGGCTAAGCCATAAGATCATTCCACATCGTACATCTTACTCGTTCATTACTTGTATCTCCTGATACCCCATGTACATATGAACGAGTGGGTTCCGCTTCCAGCACCGACCATATTGTGGGGACTCCTAGAACCACCAAACTGCGACAAACCTTCGTCCTGCACAACGGCCAACAGCGCAGGGCTGAAAGTAAGAGGTCTGTTTGCATGTACTCGTAACAGCTGGAACTGTCACTGCGCCTCACCATCCACGAAGTCCTTTTACCGCTATGCAACTCGACGTCTTGAAGCCACGATAGCACATGAACAAAACCGGATCTTGGTCTCGCCAACTCTGGTTTATCGTGTTTGTTGACATTAATCGTCGCTTCCTGGGCATACATCCCCTAACCTCATGATGGCGCGACCATCGCCGAGAGCACTTTCACCTCAGCATACTGGTGCTAGCACTCCGTCTCAATATTCGTCCATGACAAACATGACCTGGACGACGCAGGCGTGCTCGAGTTCGGGGACATCGTATCCTGTCTCGACCGTCTCCAACGAGTCCGGAGGCGGTCATACTTGGAAGTATCGGCAACCGGTCTACTCGTCGCATTCATCGTCGGCTTCGAAAATGGCAAAGATAAAGTCCTCACCAAGTTATGGTGCATTGGCTGCAGCAAGGTCAGCATCAAGTCACGCGAAACTTCACAAGCGCGGGAGCTCTGCGTCGTCGGTGCAAAGCCCTCAAGGTGTGACCTCACCCATCTTTGAACCTCAATATCCTTCAAGCTTTACGGTCAAGAGTTCACCGACTCCTCCAATCTTATTCGGCGACTTTTACACTCCGCCTTCACCGTCCTCTGTGTCAAAGACGAAAACTAAGATAAAGCCTCTTTTGCGCAAGCTCACCCCGCAAGAGAAGAATTCACTTGATCTGTCGCGTAGTGCCGCCGAAAACGAAGGTCTGGGTATCTACACGTCGTCTGATCTTGGAGCGGGGTCGAGTTCAGTAGGAGATGTAGCATTCGCTGCAGCTGGACGGAAAGCATATCACACCCGTACGACTAGCGGAGCCTCTGAGTACTCGAACACGACGACTTCCAGTCATCACAGACCGGGCGCATCATACGTCCATCCGATGCGACAAACGCCGCGACCTTACACTCCGCCTCTAGCGCAGTCGTACCAAAACTCAGTTCTCGATAGTGAATATTCTGGTGAGGGTACCGGTGTTACACTCGACGAGGAACAACACCTAAGACAAATCGTTCGAGACGCATCTTATCGAGCGGCCTCTGTCACCTCACCCCATCCTACCTTGCCACCGTTACGGATCCACACTGGCTCTTCCACTCGCCTTGCTGGTGGTTCTCAGTCGAACCTCGCAGGTACACCTTCTTCTATGCGACCAAGAGCGGATACCATGAGCCCAGTCGAGACCATGTCGCCAATATCTCGATCTTCGATCGAGGTGGCTTTCCGTCTACGAAGTCGAGTAGAGACAGATCCAGCATCTCGTGCTGCGTCTATCCATGCCGCGAGGCAGGCGTTCTCCGAGAAAGAGGCTACGAAAGCTAAAAAGGCGGAGAAGGAGGAGTTGAGAGCTCTGGAGCGAGAGAACAGGAAACGCGAAAAACGGGAAGACAGCCAGCGCAGGAAAGGAGATGGCAAAGATCGTGCAAGAGCAAAGAGCAGCACTCTGAGTGAAAAGCAGGCGCCAGTCTCGTCCATGGGGTACAGCGATATGCCTCCCGCGTCAAACCTCACGAACGCAGCAGCTTCAATGGGTGGTGACACTGGGGCGAGAAATCCATCTGTGTCGAGCGCTGCGAGAAGTCGATGGGTACTGTTCTTGACTTGGTTGAGGACGAAGATATTCAAGTTAGGGAAGAAAGTGTCGCCTACATCATGATGGGGTAGTCTTCACAGAGTATGAATCCATCATGCAAGGGGCTTGCATGGTATTGCAGCAGACAGCTGCTTTTGGTATTTCTGATCTACAGCGCTCTACTCATCAATCACTCGGTCTGAATGATGGGAATGGGGATTCTGTGAATATGGTATTGGCCATATAGCTTTGATTATCCCGAGGTGGTGTTGAACGGGCCCTTGCAATGGATGTTTTGGTGGATCAGGATCACTGCACATATTTCTGGAACTTCAGCATAGTTTGGGGATAGGGCCACTTCGTTTCCAGCAGTCGGACTTAGCGTATGGCGTTCGTGATGTCTTGAGGGTCATTCAGTGAAGCGTTTCTCTCCTTTTTGGTGGCTTACGATCTCTCGTCACTGGCGCATGGTGTAGTAACATGTGGATGGATGACGGTAGACTTCAATGCAATGCAGAACCGCCTGATCATCAAACAATTCACAATCATGCCCAGGTCACTGTATGTTTACGGGCAGTTGAAGTAGTGAGGTGTCGTTGTTGCGGTTGATCTCTGATTCGTGATATCCGCTAAACAACGCTGCGTAAGCAAAATCTGGGGATCGGTTCTTGCCAACTTCACCACTTAATCAAGGGCGCCCGTAGAAGCCTCAAAACCATCAAACATCGCCAGAATGGTTTACGATTGGGATGGCAAGGAGGAGACGTGCTACCGGATGTACATTGAAGAGAAGAAGTCGCTGGAGGATATTATGGAGTACATGAAAACCGAGCTCAACTTCGCTCCAAGGTAAGATACGGTTGTCGAAGCATCACTTCACCTCAAGGCCTCTCTGGGTTCCCGCAGGGATGACAAAAGGACCAAACGTGCAGAAGCCTACTTGCATGACTGCTCAATCTCGTTGGCTTCACGTTTCGTTGCATATAACCTCGATAGCTGCTAACGCGATGTCGTCTTCACCAGCAAACGCGCCTTCCAGACCCAATTCAAACGCTGGGAGTTCCCTAGCAAGCAAAACCCCGCGCACAAGAACGCGCCGCTCGTCGCCCGAGTCAAGGAATTATGGGAGAGCAATACCAGCCAGAGAGATATGCTCCGTATTCTGAACGAAGAAGATGGCTTCGACATCAAGGAACGAGAGCTGATGCGCGTGAGAGCGAAAAACAGATGGCTACTCAGAGTGCCGAATGGAATGAAGAGCCATCCCAGCGGATCCTCGGCAAGGCGTGGGGACAGCCATGCTGCTTTGCAAGAACTGGAACAGGCAATGTACCCGCGAGACAGCACGCAGAGCAACCCAGAGGATCAACGGAAGGAGGTCATGGTTCCTAGAGCGCAGTCGCCGGAGCTGTCGCCTGAGGTCATTGCGAAGAGAAAGGAGAGGCTGCAAAAGCTCCAGGCCGAGAGCGCAGAGAGATGGGCCTCGCGCAAGCGTCGACGTCGTACGCGTGGATGGGCTGGACTGCCGGCTGATCCCCCTGGACCCCCGAGATTCCCGTCTGAGACGACCATTGACGAGAGCAAGCAATTCTTAAGCTTGGACGCGGAGCTTTATCGGCAAGTGAGAGATCACTTCCAGAGGATCTGTGAGGATTCGGGAGTCATTAAAAAAACCATTGCGGGTCCGGAGAGATGGCAGGCCGCGAAAGACCGGCTCATACAAGAATCGCAGCATTTGCAGGGAGTCTTTTGGGGGCACAATACTCAACTGGATGCGAAGGCACTAGCGTTGGATGTGGTTTGCACGGATGTTACCAAGCGCATGCGTACGCTGGAGAGGAGAATGACGATTGCAGAGGCAAAGAATGTGCTTGGCATAAATCCTGAGGAGAGTCGGCAGATCAGGAACGCTTTCTATCAGACCCTGAAGTCCGATCACTTCACTAGCAAGCTTGAGGCAGGGGACGAGCATTGGAAAGAGCTTAAAGAGCAATGGATCGGTGGTTCAGAGCTTCTACAGTCCATCCTCGCGCCAGGAGAGACAGATCCCCAACACAACACCAAAGTCAAGGCCATGGAGGTTCTATGTCGAGACGTTATGAAGCGCTTGCGCGATGATCAGACGAAGCGTGATCCATCAAGGAAAAAGTCACTTCCAGTCAGCAATGGTACCAGCAACGGTATCAGCAACGGTATCAGCACCCTGGCCTCTCAAGCTCTCGCAAGCGCTCCTGCCACGCGTAACGACTACAGCGACCTACAGATTGATCCGTCCTTGCTCTTGGCAGCTGCCAACGATCCTTCCCTGGCAATGGGCCAGCAACAACAGTATCAGCAACAGCCCCAAATCCCTACCTCAACTACGTTCGCTTCTTCATCAACACACCATGGCTCATCGATGAGTATACCCGTATACTTCCGGCTGAGCCCACTATCGCAGATACAGCATCCTACGAAGCTCTGGCTAGGCGCGCTTACTTCTGGCTCGGTGGATGAGCTGCGACAGTTGGCGATTTCCAAGCATCCTGATGCCACTCTTCTAAGGATTGAGGGAATTGTCAGGGAGAGCAATGGCAATGAGGTTTCGTTTGAGATTGACGAGGATGATGAATTGGGCGCTTACTTCGCGCATGTCAATGGGGGAAAGGCGACTTTTGTTGTGCAGCTTAATGGTGCTTACGCTTGACCGTGGGGTTCTGTCGGCATTGCTCTCCCAAGAGCTCTCGGGAAGTTGTCTATGCAGTGGTGTAAGCTTCATTTGCAGCGATGTCAGTTAGCTTAACCTCATCCCGTTAGACTTTTACATGTAGTTAGCTACTCCATGCGAGCCGCCATTTCGGGTACTGTAAGGTAGCACCGGAGAACTTTCCCCGCAAAGAACCCAACTTAGAGTACACAGCTATCTCCCAAGTACAAGAACGGGCTACTGCAATGCTTCCAGTTGTAGTGATAACCTCCGTCTTTACCCATCATGTATAGTAAAAGACTCTTCCCATATCAATCCCTCTTGCGGTTGTCTGGAAGGCTATCAAATCCTCAGCCATGCTTTCAGCAGGCTTGTTCGCCATTACTACGACAGCGGAGAAAATTTCGGTGTACCGTGCCGGTCAAGGAAGAAGAGAGGTCATTCAAGGGGCAATTGTATGAGAGCACGTCACAACGGCTTCAGCGCGAACGAGCGGAGCAGGCGAGGTTCGCGAAAGAACGTGGAGAGAGCAGTGGAGGCCGGAATGCCGCCATTACGTTTGGTAGGTAAATGTCAATCTGCTACGCCGATCATGATCTAACACGATGCAGTCGTCTTTTTCTCATCATTAACCTGCTACTACCTTGGCTCCCTCACACCGGCCGCTACGCCCACCGCCTCCACCACCCCTCTCGCCGCGGCCCAACCACCTAAACACAACACCTCTCCATCAAACCTGCAAGCGTCATGGACAGACTTTGTCGGCATAGTCGGCGAAGACAATGTCTCGACCAAAGACGGCGATCTCGACTATCACTCTGGCTCAGAGTGGTCGAGCTACACAAGTACGGAGAACGAACGGCCGTTCTGCATCGTTTTCCCTTCCAGCACGGAAGAAGTGAGCAGGATTATGAAAGTCTGTCACGAGAGGAGGATACAAATCACGGCGTACTCGGGCGGGACGAGTTTGGAGGGTCACTTTTCACCCACAAGAGGGGGAATCTGCATTGATTTTGGACGGATGAATAAGATTTTGAAATTGCATAAAGAGGATTTGGATGTTATTGTACAGCCTGGTTTGGGATGGGAATTGTTGAACGAAGAGCTAGCAGAGGAGGGCCTCTTCTTTCCCCCTGATCCAGGTCCAGGGGCAATGATAGGAGGTATGGTCGGGACGGGTTGTTCGGGTACCAATGCGTATAGATACGGCACGATGAGGGATTGGGTGCTTAGCCTGACGGTAGTCATGGCGGATGGGACAATCATCAAGACCAGGCAACGACCACGGAAGAGCAGCGCAGGTTATGATCTTACGAGAATGTTCATTGGGAGTGAAGGCACATTAGGTCTAGTCACGGAGGCAACATTGAAAGTTACGGTCAAGCCAAAGAGCCAAAGCGTGGCCGTTGCAAGCTTCCCTACCGTCAGAGATGCTGCAGAATGCGTGGCCAGAGTCGTGGGAGAGGGCATACCGATCGCAGCAATAGAGGTGCTCGATGATGTCCAGATGAGATGCATCAACGAGAGTGGATCTACAAGTCGAACCTGGAAAGAGGCGCCTACTCTTTTCTTCAAGTTCAGTGGTACACCCACAGGAGTAAAGGAGCAAATCAGCATTGTAGAAAAGCTGGCAAAGGCTAAAGGATCTAAGAGTTTTGAGTTTGCCAGGAACGCAGAAGAGGCTGATGAACTGTGGAGCGCGAGAAAAGAAGCGCTCTGGAGTGTGATGGCGAAGCGAAGAGATGACAGTGATCATGTCTGGACGACCGATGTGGCGGTGCCGATTAGTAGGCTACCTGATATCATCGAGGAGACGAAGGACGATATGAGCAAAAGTGGACTGTTGGGTACTATTGTTGGGCATGTAGGGGATGGGAATTTTCACTGTGAGCTCCCTGGCCACTGGATCTGCGATATGGATTAACAGTGCTACAGCAATTCTGCTCTTCAACGAGAAAGAGCGTAAGGTCGCTGAAGACGTTGTACATCGAATGGTCAAGCGTGCGGTCGAAATGGAAGGCACAGTCACTGGCGAGCATGGGGTTGGCCTGATCAAGCGCGATTACCTGGCTCACGAACTGGGAGAGACGACGGTAGATGCGATGAGAAAAGTTAGTCACCAGCTTTGTATCTTAATGACCCCATCAGGAGCGATGCTAACTTACTTGTCGTACAGCTAAAGCAAGCCTTTGATCCGCTGTGCTTACTCAACTGCGACAAGATAGTTCGTGTCGAGAAGCCGAAGCCTGGCGAGGTTCAAGAGTGGTAGTACATCTGGAATAATCTGAGAGCTTTTGTACAAAGGTTCAATGTACATGGAGGATAAGGCATCCCAATTCATTCTCTTGTCCGTTTCTTACATTTAATCGGCGTAAGGCTTAGCGAGATCGATGACCCTAATCTTCAATCGACGAGTAAGGCGCCCAGCGATGAGTCGACATTCAAATCAACAATGACACATAGTGAATTTAAGCAAATGCGAATAACCCAATCAAAACTCCCAGACTCGAGGGTTTTCTCTCTTCTTCTACAGTCATTGGACATCTTCGAAACTTGTCTTGCAACTTTGAGTCTAGTCCAGCTACTGCCTGGCTCGACTGGACATGGAAGCAGTCCTACACTCACTGCACCTCAGTACTTCTAGAGTGACTCATACCCTACTACATAAGTGCCAGGCGCAACTATCTCAAGTCCGTTTCATCATTCCTTCTTCAACCTCCCGAACTCGCCCAAGCTTCCTCACAACACAACCTTGTGAGCTCCATCAACTCACCACAATGGCGATGTCAATGATAAACACAACGTCCTCAATGGATTCGAGTTTTCCGGTCATCCTTCCTGAAGATACGGCACTCTTCATGGCCAATGACTTTTTCAAGCAGCACGTACACGACTTATTATACGGAAAGGCGCAAAATGGCGAAGCTGCAACTGGTAACGAAAAGGCGCTGGCCGACATGGATATTGACAGCTCTTCAGCTGACGATGACTTCACTGTTGTGTCTGCATCTGTAACGGAATCCACTGTGGTGCATCCTGAAGAAGAGCGGTTATCAGACAACAATACCGAGCCGACGTCCGGAAACAAATTCATGGACGCCTTGCTCAACGAATCTGAGACCCCGTTTCTTACAGCTGCTGCTGCTGCAGACCTTTCTGCTGAGAATAAGATGCTCACCGAAAATGCTGGTGTCGCGTATCGCTCTACCAACTCGCCATTGCTGGACCTCTTCAGCGAGCTCGAGAAGACAGTCTCTGGGCCTCGTTTACGAGAGTTGCTTCAGGCGTCGTGGAAGGAAGACGCCCTTGCAACCCTGAAGATAGTCTGGAATGCTAGGAGCATCCATCTTGGCAAGAGCGATAAGGAGTCGTTCTATCGGTGTCTTGGGTGGATCAGGACCGAGCATCCGGAGACGGTTCTGGCGAATCTGCCGTGGATGGTTCGAAGTGTTATCGAGAAGAAGGTGAAGAAGAAGAGCGAAGACGAGCCGGTGATGGCTGAGAGGGAGGGCGAAGAGGCGAAGGATGACTATGACGTTCTTCATGGCGTCTCTCACGGTTACTGGAAAGATCTTCTCAATATCCTAGTGCTAGCAGTCAACGACGAGTTCCATGTTCTCGGTGACCCTCGATCGGTTTTGTATAGAAGGAACGAGCAACCGAGGGAGACAAAAACAGTCATAAAGCCCATTCGTCGAGCGAGAGGCTTTCCGAAGATTCTCCATGCGCCGCGCGTCACGAAGCCGCATCCGAAACCTGAGCAGAAACCACCTGTCGAGAGGATCAAAGCCGCTTTCGAGTTCGATGCCAAGCAAAAGCAAGACGCAAAGGACAAGAAGCATCAAGAGGAGGCCGATCGTCACGGCACGGCTGTTGGCAAGTTCGAGGATCCGTTCTATCGCGCGCTTCATCTTACCGTTGCCAGGCTGTTCGCGGAGCAATTGAGGAGGGACATGGATCTGCTCAAGACAGGCAACCGAAAGGACATTGATCACATCTCCCTTGCTGCGAAGTGGGCGCCAAGTCTTGAGGGGTTCCATGACAAGTATACATTCGTTGCCTCGTCCATCGCCGAGATTCTCTTTCCTCAATCGGCTATTGGTAAGGAAGGAGATACGAGGGAACTCTACCTCAAGCGTGCTCGCGAACGATATCGTTACTTCATTCTATCTCCTCTTCGTAAAGCGCTTGAGATTGTGGAGCGTGAAATAACTGCTGGCACATTCGAGAACATCAAGTACGAAAAGGTTCCCTCTATTGCAATGGATAAGAACAAGGACCTCCTTGCACGCAAGGATTTCGCTCGTTTTGAGAAATACATTGAGGATGTTGCAGAAGGGAAGAGCCGCATATCTGGAGCCGTTCTTCTACCTTCAACGTTGGTGCATCAAGCTCGCAAAGTTGGAGATCCAGATTACCATGAGGCTCTCCTAGAACTACCTGGAGAGCGTGCTAAAGGGAGTCCTAACACCAGAACCGACGCTACGGCGCTGCTCATGGAGAAGATGGCACTAATCCAAACCAAAGTCATCGACGGCCAATGGAATACGCTGGTCCAGCGCATCAAGGACAACGGAAAACTGCAGTCCTCCATAGCAGTCTGCGACGTCAGCGGTTCGATGGGCGCTCCTCGCTTCCCTGACGGTACTTGTCCCATGGACACCTCCATTGGCTTGGCGCTGCTTCTCGCCGAGATTACGGAGCCTCCATTCGGCGGTGCCTTCATAACCTTTAGTGAGCGTCCGCAAATCCAAAAGGTCGGTGGGCCGAAGGATAAGAGATCTTTCCCTCAAAAGGTGCGCTCTATACTTGAGTCTGACTGGGGCATGAACACAAACTACGTAGCCGTCTTCGAAGACCTCATCCTCCCAATGGCCATCAAGAACAAGCTCAAGCAGGAAGATATGGTCCAGCAGGTTTTCGTCTTTTCTGACATGCAGTTCGACGAGGCGCAACACAAGGTTGGTGGGCGTTGTTGGCAAATTGACCACAAGCGTAGCTCGCAGATGTTCAAAGACGCAGGATACGAGATGCCGAAGCTCGTCTTTTGGAATCTTGCCGGCGGTCGTGCCGGGTATACCGGCTATGGTGATCCTGTGGCGCCTAAGCCTGTGACTCAGGACGTGGAAGGCGCGGCGCTCGTGGCGGGGTATAGTCAAGGTCAGCTGAAGATGTTTCTGGAGGAAGGTCAGTTCGAAGACGAGGATGTGGAGGAAGAGGTCGAGGATGAAGAGATGGATGAGAGCGCTCAGGGTACAGAGGCGGCTACGGTCGAGGTTAAGAAGAAGCAGAAGAAGAAGGATCCGATGGCTACGTTGCGGAAGGCGATAAGTCACAAGGCGTACGACATGTTGAAGGTGGTTGATTGAGGGATTGATATTCCCCACTGTAAAGCGTCTTCACTTTATTATCTAAGATACCTACGTCTGAGACAACGATTTGTATGAACACGTTGAACTCTCTTGTATATGTAGCTTTTGAAGTCCACTCTACTACTTAACAATAATATATGGATCAGAGCCAGGGTTTATAGGCTTGAAAAGGGCCAATGCTCACCACGACAGCAACTAACGAGCTTTCTTCGCACCAGCCTCATGCCCAGCATCAGTCGCCGACGGCTGCAGCACGTTATCCACATAAGTGCCCGGCCCCAACTGCCTTCCCTCAAACGAACAATTCACCAACTCGCAATGTTCCACCTTGCAAGCCTGCAGATGACTATTGGTCACTTTACTGAACTTGACCGTACTACCACCGAGGATGGAGGCGTTGGAGACGTCGCTTTGCGCGGTGGTGCTGCTGATGATGTCGGTGCAGGTCATGGTCGTGGCTTCGACGGTGGAGCGCTGGATGTGCGAGGTGGTGACTGAGCTGCGCTGGACGAAGGAGGCGGTGGCGGAAGAGGAGGGACAGAGGGACGATTGTTGGATGACGTTCTTGGTTGTCATTGTGGTGTTTTTGATGGTCTGTCCGGCTGGTATATCTAGTGAGATATGCACTTAAAGTAGAGTAGTGGGAGCATTGAGATATTCCTTGGGACTGGTCCTCTGAACATTGCGAAGGGCATTGAAGTAGTCGATGGACGGGCCAGGAGTGACGTCTGATGTCCGACGTCGATGAAACCTGATGCGCGACAATCTGATAAGCCTTAGCCCTGTTTTATTCACCGCCTTGAGATTCTGCCACCTTGGCCTCTCGCGCTAACTATTCTTCTGGCCAATCAGCTCGCTTCAGTGACATGCTCTGCCGATATTGTGACTTCCGAAGAACTTTCAAATCCAGCGTGTCATTGACTGCTTGCAATTGGCTACTTGTATTTGGGATCAAAGAGCGATGATCATATAAAGTATCAAAGGGATGCAAAATGGCAGAAGAGTCAGATAACGAAAAGTCTTTCCTTGAATATGGATACGGTTGAGCGTACGATCCTACATGAGCCCGATGATGGTGCGGGAACTGGGAAATACCATCATGAGAAGAGATCTATTGACGTGGAGAGGGCGGTGGTACCAGGTATACACAATCTATTGGGCAGTTGATCACATAAGAGGAAGGATAACTAACTAATTCGTGTTGTCTAACGATCAGATACCGACCTCAATAATGGCGATGTACCACCTCTAAAAGGCCTGTCATTCCTAGACCGATTCCTGGTGATATGGATTCTGCTTGCCATGGCCATTGGCATAATATTGGGGAACCTGGTACCTTCAACAGGCCCTGCATTGCAAAAGGGACAATTTGTAGGAGTCAGCCTGCCAATCGGTATGTCAATTTCATCCCTTGATACAGTCATTAGACGCTGATATCGGAACCAGCCATCGGACTTCTGGTCATGATGTACCCTATTCTCTGCAAAGTCCGCTTCGAGACTCTCCACCTCCTCCTAAAGGAACGATCACTATGGGTGCAGATCGGCTTCTCCTTCGTCCTCAACTGGATCTTCGCACCACTGCTGATGTGCGGCCTCGCATGGGCGTTCCTCCCTGATCGGCCCGATCTCCGCGAAGGGCTCATCTTCGTCGGTATCGCACGGTGCATCGCCATGGTGCTCATCTGGACCGATCTCGCCAAAGGAGACGGAGACTACTGCGCCGTCCTCGTAGCGTTCAACTCAATACTCCAAATCGTCCTCTTCGCACCGTTTGCATTGTTCTACATCAAAGTCGTCAGCCACAGCAAGGGCTCCGTCAACGTACGTTACAGCAAAGTGGCGGAAAGCGTGGCCGTCTTCCTGGGCATCCCGCTCGCAGCAGCCATCATCACGCGGTTAACCCTGCGCGGCCTCCTCGGGGAACGCAACTATCAGCTGTACTTCATCCGCTTCATTGCGCCGTGGTCGTTGATCGGCCTCATCTTCACCATCATCGTGCTCTTCGCTTCCCAAGGCCAGCACGTCGTCACGCAGATTACGTCCGTGCTGCGCGTCTGTGCTCCGTTGATCGTGTACTTCGCCATCGTCTTCACCGTCACGGTCGTTCTTTGCCGCCGCTTTGGGTTCGGGTATAAAGTCTCTTGCACGCAAAGCTTCACGGCTGCGAGCAACAATTTCGAACTGGCTATCGCGGTTGTCGTGGCTGTTTATGGAGTCAGCAGTGGACAGGCGTTGGCAAGTACCGTGGGGCCTTTGATTGAAGTGCCTGTTCTGGTTTCGCCGGTTTATGTCATGAAGTGGTTCAAGAAGAGATGGAATTGGGCTGACTAGTGTCTTGAAAATGAAAATCAAGAGTCAATTCAATACTTCCTTCACGGTGTCGCTATCACATACGGTAGGGAAGACACCTTGTCCTACTACTCTTTCCTCTTCCCCTGTCTATCACATCGTATATCACTTATGCACCACGTACCCTTTCCAAAACAACCCATTCCGCCACCCTTGCACAGAATACTGCATCCACCATTTTGTGTCATGCGGAGGACCCCATAATATCCCCAATCTGCGAGCCATATTCCTTCTTTCTCCACCTCTGTCAACCTGATCAAATCCCACCCTATCGAACGAATCCAAAACCTACCCCTACCTGAACCCATCTTCGACATGTCCCCCCAGCCAGCGATCCGCAGCAGCCGTGGAAATTCAGCTTCGCCAAATTCTTCAATGTCCCGATGGTAGGTGGAACTCCCCTTGAACCTACCTTCACACACACTCTCTCGTTCACCACAAATAACTAAACTTCCACGGCCCATTCTCACCCACCACTCCTCGATCTCAGCCCACGCCAATCTCCTACCTAGCCCTCTCCGCCCTCCATTCCCTCCTCTCCACCTCTCCCACCGTCGCCTCCGCTCCCCTCTCTCCCGTCCGGCCCCACAACCACCACGATCAACAACAACAAAAACAAGCCTTCAACCTCGCCATGAATCCGCAACCTGCGAGACCCGATATCTTTCTACGGCATACGGGATTCACAATTTGCGAGCAGGCAGGAGGGGATGCGATGAGGGGGATATGGATCGGAGTCCGAAGTGCCAGACCGAGGCGAATGTGTCAGACCGAGGCGGATGGGATGGGAGGGTTAGGTTGAGGGGCGCGGGGAGGGTTTTGTTGGGAGGATGTGTGTGAGGAGGTTGGAGGGATGGGTAGGGAGGGCGACGACTGTGACTGTGACTGTGACTGTGACGGTGGGGGGGGACCGGGGGGAGGAGGGTGATGGCGTGGACGGGGAGGGCGGGGGCGTTGGGAAGGAGGAGGGAAGGGGAAGGGGAAAGGGAAAGGGAAAGGGAAGTCGAAGTGAGGGGATATATGTCGACGGAGACGGTCGGGAGTGTCGATATCGCGACAGAGACCCTCGTGATAAGAGATGCCGTCGTCGGAGCGAAGATGGGAATCTCGCAGGTAAAGCATCGGAGGACCTCGCTGAAGAGCTACAAGCGGAAGAGCGTCGAAAAGCTAGGACGGAGACGGACAGAGCGGCTGCGAGGGAGAAGGAAATCGCGGGGCGGATGCAGGATGGGTTTGGGGAGGAGGTAAGGGGGAAGGAGAAGGTGAAGGT
>JAABUP010003099.1_pt1 | contig 30138 bp, 40 predicted proteins | sample 5559201 | NCBI WGS metagenome assembly JAABUP01 (sample SAMN10711887, study PRJNA513373) | rock metagenome | isolation source: Antarctica rocks | place: Antarctica | reverse complement strand
CAGAAGGAGACGAACGATTAATAGGAGCATGGCAATCAGTCATCGCTTGAACGCCGCTATGGGGCAAGAATGGCGAGCGGAAAGTCTGGCCAGCTGCAGTTTTTGTCTCTACCTGGGAAAGGGTGCGCATGCAGCAAACGGTCTTCGTGCGCGTCACCTAGCCTGTCCACAAGTTTGCCCTCCCATTGCAGAGTCGGCTTCCTGGTAAACTTTCCGGACCTTCGGTCTTATTGGTCTTGTCGACGACTCGACAGATGAGGCTCGAGAGATCGCGTAGTTGCACAAGAGCCCCCAGTCTTGACATGCGAAAAGTACTGCAGTTGCTAGTGCAACGTCAACAAGCTTCACAGGAGCTGAGTCTGCTGCGTCGTATCAGATCTCTCCTGTGTTCATGCATAGCTGCCTTTTCGCGAAGTGACCCATCAGATTTCTCTGCCCTGGCTCGATGAAATCCACAAAAACTCTTTCAAGACTAAGCCTGCTGCCGCTAATTAGCCTGCAACGCCTCTGCAGGAGTTTACTGACTAATATGGCACCCAAGAAGGCAAGCATACATGTAAACGTGTGTGCTGCACTGTCAGTGGTCTCGTGCCGCATGTGCTTCCATGCCAACACAGCGACTTTTGCTCACAGCAAGAATGTCTTTATGAACAATGCAACCTCTTGTTTTAGATACCCCACCAAAGTCCGGCAGTAGGGCTTCAGCCAGCTCAAGCTTGACATACATACACAAGCGTACGCATACAAGCATGCATGCATGATCTGTGCACTGAGAAGGCAAGAGACTGCGCATCATTGATTCTGCATGCTTGTTGACAGGAGGACAGCGTGGACGCTTTGACCAAGCAAGTTCAACAGCTTGGTATCAATGGCAGCGAAAAAGAAACCACTGTAGCGGTCAAAACTGAAGAGCATGTGCTAGTGAGTGCTGTGAGAGCACAATCTTGACATACAATGGCTTGCCCCTGTGCTTCAATTGGCTTAAGGCTTGTCCATTCTTGTCAGTTACTGCATGTACATCGGTTTGGTTGCGAGTAACCAAGTCATTTGCTGTCTAGGCACAAATTACTACAGAGTATGTCATGCATGCCACAGGCTGCACGGAGGGTAGCTCACCTTCATTGCAAGCGTGAAACATTTGTTTAGCTGTGTCAACTCTTCGTGTATGTATCCAGGATAGTGCAAGAGCTGCTCTTGTTGAAGCCATATCACAACGGCAAAAGCTGATGGGCAAGGTGACGGAGGCAAGCAAGCGTAACAGCACAAGAGCTTTCCCAGATGAGTTGATGTGCAAACATGCCCAGGCTGTCACCAAGCTCATGCAGGAGCAGGATCAGGCCTTAGACAAGGTGCCCAACATTGCCAAAACACAGCTAAAGCCTGTCACACATCAACACACTTGTGCATGCCCATACAAAGTCGACTACGATACAGGAAGTCCATCTTGGGGTTGCCAATGTAAGATGCTTCAAGTATCATTGCCAAACCATCCAAAGCCAAACATCATATAAGCTCTAATTATAACGACATGCTGTGCATGTCCTCTCGCATGTTAGTTTGCAAAGTGTGAGTTCGATTGTCATTGTAGCACGCTGTTGGGGACCCTCTTGATACTAGTGGAGAGCTCCATGTGAGCTTACTGCATAGTGTCATACTCATTACCACTGACCACTGACATGTCGAAAAGCAGCTCAACAAAATATCCTGTGCGCTCTGCATGCACAGCCTAATGTCTGACTCAGGCTCAGAATTGCTGCAGTCTGCCTACAGGCTGTTTTTCATTCATCGGCTTATCGAGTACGTATGATGCAAGTTGGGAAAAGGACTCAAGCAGTCCTTGGCAGCTCTGATTTCAGTGATCGCATGCTGCAGTTGTTGGTGGAGTTTGCCAAGGGCCCAGCTGCTGAGAAGGACGCAAAGAAGACCAGTCATGGTTTGGCAGATAAGACCATGACCAGAGTGCCTGGTTAACAGTCAGCTCTGCGTTGTAGATACTACAAGTGTGCCACAGGACTACAGTTAACCAAAAGTTTGAGCTTTCCAAGCTGTTTGTAAATGCTGCTCGAAGTCCTTGCTTTGCATCGTCAAGAATTCATGTCATCTCATATGACATGTCTGAAGAGGTGGCAAGCCGAGTGCAATGTTCGAAAGCAAGTTGCTACATGCAGCAGATCAACCGCTTGAGAACATATACCTACAAAGACTAAACCTTCAGCTGAGACATTGTTGACGTCAACTTACTTGGGCAAGCAGAAGCAGACCTTTGATAGGCACATGCATCAAGCTGCCTTCCTGACTCTGGATCCATCAACAATTTGTACCTATACATGACACAGCAAGCATGGTACTGAGTACAAGTCACCTTCGTTACACAGGCAGCTGCTCAATCAATACAGCAAAGCAAACTGTGACACACTTATATTTTGCAAATCATCTTATTTGTAGAGGTGCTCTCACGAAATTGCCAATTACAATCTCATCATGTGTCTGATACATGATTTATGCAACAAACAACAGATGGAATCAGCATCAAATGCGAGTGCATTCCCCCAAGGCCTTGCAACAGCAGCACGGCTGGCTGCGGTACACCAATCATCCAAGTCAACAGATGCAGGCTATCAGACAGAGGAACTTGTTTAAATGAACTTGCTGAGCTCACATGGGCTCAAGCAAGCTTAAGCGGTATGGTGTCCCGCAATTGTCCGCGCTCCTCATACTGTGCTACTGGCAAGGGCATTTGATGTGACAGGCTGTCCAGAACCCAGCTGAGCAGCAGCGGCCACCTTCCTGTCTGCTCCTGTGATGCATTCAGACAAATAATTTTCCCATGTTGAATGCAGAACAAAGCATTTATGCAGGCTAGCTGCGCTGTGTGCAATACATTTGACACATTATGATCATGATGTGCTATTGTATCTGTATTGCTTGTTATCAAAGAGCTTGTTGAGAAAGTATGCATAGACACATTGTCTTATGCATGCAGCAGAAATGCAGGTACCAGTTACCTTGGTCTTCCTAACTTCATCAGGCTCAATGTTGCCCTCCCTAAAGAGTATCACATGAAGCTTCTCTGTGTCATGCGCTTGGTCCTTGCTACCTATAGTTGGGTGGCACCCTCAGGTTTTGCCATTCAAGGATTGCAAGCGTACACCAGTCATGCTGCACATCCTCGTCATGCTACTTGGCCCTCAAAATGAACAACAAGAACCTGCCTTTTTTCACAGGCTAACTTGATGTATCTCAGGCTGCTCTTGTTGAAGCTCAACATAATCTACAGTGCATTGGTGCTGCGATGCATGATGCAAACACAAAAACTTTTTTGTGTGCTCACCAAGATCATTAGACAACTGGTCAAGCACGCGACCCCCAGCATAGGTGAGCAGCTCTGCCAGCTGCTGAGGTGAGAGACCAGTTCCCGTGTAGCCAAAGCCCATCAAGAATGACATGCCATGGAACAGCTTTGGCACCCCTGACTCACAAGCCATGCGTGCTGCATATCACACAGTACTCAGTGTGCTGTTTTGCTTTGCTCACAGCTCTCACAGACAACATCTGATTTGCTGCAACGTCTGGTCTGCTGCAACATCTGGTGATGAGGTGACAAAGCAGGTGCGCGACTACATTGCTGCTGGAGACTAGCAGTGGTCTTGCTAGGCTGACGCACAATTGCCAGTACCAGCATTTGACATGCGCATGCTGTCTTTCTGACATGCAGTACGTAGACAATGTCTACGCCTGATCCTGCCTTGAGTCAGGGATGGGGTCCAGCTGCTGCACCCCTCAATTTCAGCTAGAGAAGAGTTGGAAACCTGAAGACTATTCCATAGCGCAGGACAGATGGATGGCATACAGAGTACACAAAGTTCAGGATACGGTCAACCCTGCAACCTACATGAATAGCCCATGTGTTGAGAAACCATCATACCTGCTTTTGGGGCTCCTAGGGCAACATGGTCTCCTGCCACCTCATAGGCTTCCTCAGGCACCCAACAGCCAGCAGCCGCACATGCCTCCAACCAAGCCCAACCCACCAGCCAGCACCCCTGGGCTAGGCCCTGGAAGTACTTCAGGCTGCGCTGCTGGCACAGCCCCCCTGCATTCACCTGCAGGCCATCACCTTGCTGCAATTGATGGCTTGACAGCCCATCAAGTGACACAATCACACTGGACTGAATTCTGCATGTAATGCTAGCAGACTCATCTGTGCATCAGCATGGGCTTTGAGATGTGGGGCCAAGCAGATCCGCACAGTCAGTAGAGGCAGGACAGGTCCCCACAGCAATTGCCAGTTGTAGCAAAGCAATAGGCTGGTGCAGCTCACATTGCCCACATGCAAACTCACAGTCAGCTTGCCTTTCACAATGCCAGCTTTGTAATGATGCACCATGCATACATGCCTGACCTGCACAATGACATGTGTGGTGTGCTGGTCCACAGCCTTGCATGCATCAGCCCGCAACCTCCTGCAGAGCCGCCTGATCTGGTCAAGTTTAGCCCTGTCTAAGCCTGAGCCGACCACCACCTTCTTGCCTGATGGCATGACTGCTGCCTGCAACATGCCAGCAGGCTTCAAATGCACCATCAGGGTCGTTGAAGTTCTGTGGGTGAGCAAAGAAACCCACTGTGTCCTTGTGCATGCGCAGTGCCTTGTCAGCAGCAGCAATCATGTCCGTATGACATATTAGCCACAGATGATATAGGTAGGTAGGTACCTGTCTCTGTGGCAGGGGCAAATGACCAGCAGGCAGCAGCAAATGAGCAGCAGCTTCTGGCAGCTTTGGCTGCACTGCAAGATCGGAGAGCTGCTGCTGCATTTGCTCTGATGGTGCCATCTGCAGCTGATGTGCTGCAGTTTGCTTTGGCGAGTCCTGCTGCTGCGGCAGCTGTGACTTGTCAGAGAGCTCGCCATGAGCGCACTTCTGCAACGGCGCTGTTTGCTGTTTCTGCTGAAGCAGCTGATCAGCTGAGTTGGTATGACCAGCTTCAGCAGCATCAGCAGCAGCGCTGTCAGGTGCACCGTCCTCTGAAGCCAGCTTCTGGCTTGAAGCTTTTGCTAGCCTGGTGGCCTGGCGTGGGGGCTGTGCTGCCTGCTTGACAGTCTTGCGCCCCCTGGCAGCTTTGAGCTCACTGCTTGGCAGCTGTTTTTGGCGCTTTGCAGCTGCAGCCTGCCTGACTGGCAGCCGCTTACGGCCTGTTCCCCTGCCTCTGCTATGGCCAACCTGAGCATCAGTCCTGGCATTGAGCAACTGCTGGTGAGCGCCTGTGGCCTCTGCTTGTGATGCTGTATAGTTGTAGGCGTCACTGGCTGGCTTGGCTTGCTGCTGAGGAGAGAAAAGCTGTTTGGCACGGGAAGACTGTGCGTCCTCTCTGGTTTCAGCTGATACAGGATGACTGTCCGGCAGGCTATCTGCTGCTGGTTGAGATGCTGATGCAGCCTCACAGGCACCCACAGCCCTGGCTGCTGATTGTATGGGCGCATGAAGTGGCACATCAGACCCCTCCTGCAGGTTAGTGGGGGCCATGATAGGGTGAGGGGCATGGCCCTGTTCACTACAAGCAAGCTGGGGCTGCCTGCATGTCTTGACTGACATGATTGGACCTGCTAGGTGCTCTTCAGCACTTGCCGGTGGGTCAACATGATCACAAGCTTCACTCTGAAGCTGGTCAGAAGCTGTATCTGTGATTGGGTTGCCGCCTGAAGATGCTGTGGCCAGGTCAGCATCTTTGCTGATTGCCTGCCTAGGCTTGGCCTGTGCTTGGGATTCTGTGCCTGGCTGCTGCTCTTTCTCAAGCTTTGGCAGTGGTGGGCAAAATTGAAACTGCTCCTTGGCCATGTTCAAGTCTTCTTCTTCGCCATCATCATACAGCACGTGGTGCTTACCCTGAGAAAGACAGCAGGCACTTACATTGTGATTGAGGTGTGATAGAGGCTGCAGTCAACTGGTTTCATACCAGGCCAGACCAATAATTGCATCACTATAAGCTTGTTACAAAGACTGCAGGTACATATGGGCATTGTTATGCCCAAACTGACTTGGTGCTATACTGTCAGCATGTGAGCGCAACGTTGGGACACTTTGTGTGCAGCAGATGAGGGCTCTGACACAGCACACACATGCTGGGCATTGCCTGCAGACAATCACCTGCAATGCATTTGTAACATTCATGCCAGACCCTCGGCAATGAGCTGAAATTTCTTTTGACTGAGGGACACCAAACTATGAAACAAACTGCTACGGAAAGCAAACTAATGCCTTACCTTGTCTGGTATGTAGCTAATAACATCGCCCTTGTAATACTTCTTGTCCTCAGGCCACCATATTTCAACAGGTTGATTGACCAGTTGACAGATCAGCACCTTCTGAACAGGAGGCCTGCCTGGGCGCAGCCATGTCACAACACTCAGGTCAACCCAATGTGACGACCCAGCTTGGCCCCTGACACAGTACTTACCCTGCAGGCAGCTGACCTACTCAGGCTGGACAGTATTAGCACCTGCGAGCATTTTGGTTGTGACAGACCATGTTGTGTGCAACCTGTGTGCTGTGAGCATACGCAGAACTGTTCATGCGATAGAGTCTGCTTCCTTGCATGCTGTATGGTGATCACGCATCAATCCCACACTTCCAGCTGCTGCTTGCGATCTTTCATGCATCCTGCCTGACAACAGCCTGCAAGGGCAAGGTCAGAGCTGCACCTTCACCTTGCTGGCACTGAACCCAGTGATGATCTCGTGGTTCCACTGCTGATTGGCATCATTCCATCGCAGCAAGGCTTGCCCAATGGGCTCATCCTCTTGAGCATCTTGCTCTTGCTGTATAGGCACACTGCTTGGCGCCTTCTCAGCCGAGACTTTTGCTCTCTTCCTACTGCCCTGTGGTGATTGACGAGCTCTTGGCCTGCGGCGGATGTCCGGCTTGAAGTCATCAGCATCGTCCTGCTGAGCAGCTCCTGCTTCAGGCTTGGAATGCGACTGATGCAACACTGACTGACTCTGCCCACCAGCCTCTGCAAGCTCATCCCCTTGAGCAGCTTTGTTTGCTTCAGCCTGTTCACTGCTGTCAGCTTTCAGGCATGCTGATGCCTGTTTGCTGCTGCTGCCAGCATGGCCTGCCTCCTGCTGGCTACCTGTAGCAGCCTGGCTGGTTCTAGCAAGCTTGCCGCCTGTGTTATCCTTGCTGCAAAGTCCCTGATCTTCATCTACCTGGCTTACGGAAGCCTTGGTACCTGTGTCAGCAGCTTGACTGCCCTGCTGTTGCTGCTTGCTCTTCCTGCCTTTCTGAGGAAAGGTTGCCTTTTGAGCCCGTGTGCGCTGGCCTTTGCTGCCCCAGCCAGCTGTGACTTTGCTGGAATGCTGCCAAGCAGGCTTCAGAGGCTGCCGCTGAACTGCAGCAGTCCTCTGAATTGCCTTCAACGGCATGTGACTGCTTTTGCACTGCTTCTGCTGTGCCTGCTTGTGCCTGCGTTCTTGTGCAGGTGACTCGCCTTGCTTTAAGCTGGCTGCTGTCTGTGCTGTGTTGACGCCCCTCTCTCCCATTGCCAAGGCAGCCAATGCAAGTGCAGCTTCCAGAGAAACTTTCTCAGAAGTGATTTGACTAGCGACAGTGCTAGCAGGCGCCTCTGGGAGCTCTGGCTGTTGCCCATCAGATGTCTGAGCCTGCTGGCTTGGGCCTGCACTATCTGGGAGTACAAGACTTTCCTGCTCAGCAACTTGCAGAGGAGACAAGCCAGGAGTGACTGCTGCTGCTGCTGCTGCTCTGACTGGAGCCTGTGCCAGACTTGGCTGATTGGCAGCCTGTGGCATGTCAACAAGCACTGCAGGTATTGCTGCATGTGCTGCTGGGCTGTCTGCAGTGGCTTGCTCCTCATTTGCCGTCATGCTCTCAGCATGGTTTGGCAGATCAGCTTGCTCATGCACAGCATTGCAGCTGTGCAGCAGCTCAAGCATGCTCTCTGCTGGCCGGTGAAGAGAAGCAGAGGCAACTGGCTGTGTACAAGCAGCTACACCAGGCCTGGAACAATCACCAGCTTCAGCAGCAGCAGGTGCTGCCATTTCCTGGCTACTCAAACCAGTCTGTGGGGACTCTGATGTCGACACAGCATTCAAAGGACTATGGGTTTGTGCAGCATCACTGTCATGTGATACAGGAGCCGGCCAGGGAGAGTGGCTTTCCAGACTCTGGTGACCTGAGGGGCTGTCCTTGATCTCAAGCTCAGCCTCAATGTCACATGACGTGAAGGTCTGTGGCATGCCTGATGGTCCAGGCATGCAAGACAGCCTGCGTGTCAATCAAAGCGCATCACTCCTGCACGGACGAATTCGTGCAACACACCCTGACAATCGCCATAGCAGTACAGTTTGAGCCGCTGCATTTGCAATCAGACTTGATCGCTTGTCTTTCTCAAGACATGCACGTCATCAGTATGATGTCTTATACGCAGTTACACATGTCACCACATGTCACCGTATCAAGGCAGACCAGCAGCCAGATTGCTGACATTCAACAGTCAGTTCCCATGTTGGGCTGTAAGTACTGCTGTGTACAGCTGTTTGCTCATGCATGTCTGTGCAATCACCTGTAGCCCCTTGCTTGCATGACTGCATCAATGTCGCCAAGGCTCCTATCTGTGCCGTACAACATGCTGTGCGTAGCCGTCTCTGAAGGCAGCATGCGGCCACCTGACTGCAGCTGCTGCCTTTCGCTGCTGTCTGGGCACCTGCTCTGCTTGCTGGTCAGCCCATCATCCAGCACATTGTTTGCCCAGGAAATGGAGTTTGGCTCAGCTTCTGCCTCAGGTGCAACACATGCTGCCTCAGGTTGGCCCTGAGCCACTGTTCCTGTTGGTGAGGCTAATAAGCCTGGGTCCAGTTGCATGTCAGGTGCACCATTGCCCTTGGACTTTAGGCGCTTTCTTAGGTCCTCCAGCACAGCCTCTATCATCAGCAGCTCATGAGTAAGCTCTGCGGTCTCAGCTTCGTCAGGTGGCGGCAAAGCAGCAACCTGCAGTGCAGCACATGCTTGAACCTGTTGCCATGCCATAGCCAACAGGGTCTTATGCGGCAGACCGCTTGAGAGATGACACTGCTGACATCTTACAAGAAAAAAGCTGTGTAATTGATGCAGGTTCAATGTGATACGATGTTGCTTGGGAAATAAATATTGTGCTCATCTCAAAAGGACCTACCGAAGCTGCCCAGGCTTGATCATATTGCAGCAATGAAGCTGGCAAGCACTCTGGGCAGGGCAGGCCTTGCTTCTCCCTACCCAGACAAGCCAGGTCAGACATGGTTGCTTCTGCTAGAATTGCATTTGCCTGAGCATCTGGAGGGGCTGCTCTGTGAGCCTTTTGTACACTGTCAGCCAAACTTGCATCTGACTCATGCGTGATGTGAACATGTTGAAGAGCAGCAGCATCAGGCTTGAGGGGCAGCCTGGGAGATGTTCTGTTTGCATCCGGCTCTGCAGCTGATGTGATGCTTTGAAGCTGCTGCAGAGATGCTGACTGCTTGGCATGCTCTGCCATGTTTGGTGATGGGGCAACCCCATACTGGTGGCTGGCTTGCACACCCATACCTGACATTCCACCAGACTTGTGTAAGGAGAAACTGATATCTTCCTTTTGGTGTGACACTTTTGTGGTGAGGTCATGGCTGCTGCTAGGTTTGTCAGCCAAAACTTTCTGTGCAGCATTTGCTGCACCATGGCTGTTCTCTTTGTCAATCCTGGTGCCAACTGCATTAGATAAGCGTTGCTGAGAAAGCGTCAGGCAGAAAGTTTGGCATGTCAACCAGCAGCAAGAGTGTCAGCAACTTGCAACTGACCTGTAAGTATCTGCTGCAGACCCTGCACAGCTTCTACAATGCTCTGGCATTTGTGATTGAAGTACAGTTCTGTTACACACACTGGCTCATTGCAGGTGGGACATGCGCACTCCCCTTCATGCTGCTCGTCAAGCTTGCCCATCACACAAGTGCTGCATCAGCACAGTGGGATGGCAATGCTGAGTTGGCATCTGACTGGCATGTAACCAACAATATGCATCAACAGGTATGCAGCAACAGGTTCTGTTGCGGCGTCTTGACAGAGCACAGGCCGCGTGTGTCACTTACTAGCAAAAAGAGTGGCCGCAGCCAGCAAAGCTGTGCGGTCTCTGATACAGGCTGCCACTGCAACACAAGCCTAGAAGTCAGCTATTGCTGCACAGTAGTCAGACAAGGATGTCAACCAGTAAGAAGTAGCAAAGTGTACCATAGCGAGCACGTAATTTCTTTGGTAAGAGCGTGAAAAGCAGCTGACGAGCTCATAGCAAGTACTGCAAAATGGCATTGGTTTTTGAAGAGCAGCTGTGCACAATAAGCGCCTCGCTTTTCGCTTGCAAGCTATGATCTAGGTTGATCACCAGGGTCCGAGAAAAAATAGCAAATTACCAAGGTATGAACCCTTGAGCGATCAACACGATCGACAGAGCAATAACCGGACGACTTCGCTGTGCGAGCATGCCCTCAGCCGCTTGCGACAAGCTCGATAGCGCCCGTTCAAACAGCAAAAGGAACTGCGTTCGTTCGTTTCGCAAACTTCATAATGACTTCCTCTTTCTTGCCCAGAGCTTCGCCTTGCTGTTGCCATTGCGTGAACTCTTGTGCAAATGCAACGAGCACTGCGTAAAGCTGTGCATGTAAACTTTTCAACTCGTCAGTTTGTGCCGACAAGAACTGTGTCGAGACGCTCTGCTAGAACAACCGTGTCCAGCATGCTGACGCAAGAGCAGAAAGAGCAGTTTGAGCGAGACGGTAAGGGTATCAGGTACTTAAATCTGATCACTTGAGGTTACGATGTCAATCAATGGACACCGACACCGTAGGGTATCTCGTCTTGGAAAATTTCACACCCCTGCAACAAACACAAGAGCTAAGGCACCAGGCCAGTCAGCTTGTTGATGGCTTTGATCCCAAGTCCATTTCCATTTTCTCCACGAAAAACCAGGTAGATCTGTCAGATTGCATCGAGAAGCAATATTGACCTGCACACGCTGGTGAGAAGGCAACTTTGCTGCAAATGTAGGCCAAGACCTCAGATGACTACTTCAATGAAAGTGCAAACAACATTAGCTTTTTCTTTGAGGAGAATGCATTTGATGAGGACGGCAAGCTGCGGCAGCCCAAGTCTGTTTCAATAAACAAAATGGGTCACGGTACCTTTCGTATACTGCACCCTAATTCATCAATGCTGCAAGCTTGAACTGCACCTCTCACATTGTCTGCTGTGCTGCAGCTATGCATGATACAGATCCAGTGTTCAGGAAGTGGAGCCGTTCTGTTCAGGCTGCTGAGTTACTTGAGGATCTAGGCTACAAAAGGCCGTTGCCTGTGCAATCAATGTATATATTCAAGGTAGGCAAAGCTCTGCTGTGCTGAGCCTGAGAGCAAGAGCCATACCTGCCTGGTCAAAATCTTTGCAGCAAGACATGTTCCAAATTCAGCACCAACCCCACTGCTTCACACTGCATGCCTAGTATGCCTGAGTCGTCTGTGGACATGAGCTGATGTACCATGTGCAGCAACCAAACATTGGGGGCGAGGTGGTGCCACATCAAGACAGCACCTTCTTGTACACCGATCCACTGTCTGTTATTGGGTTCTGGATTGCTCTTGAGGACTCCACCAAGGAGAATGGCTGTTTGTGGTCCTTGCCGGGCTCTCACAAAGCTGGAGTCAGGAGGAAGATGACTGTCAAGGATGGCAAAACAACCTTTGACCCTCCAACAGCAGAGCAGTTTGACCTTGATACTTTCACACCTCTAGAGATGAAGGCAGGGTCCATGGTCATCCTTCATGGCAATAACATCCACTACAGCAAGGAAAACACGTCGCCAAAGTCTCGACATGCGTACAGTGTGCATTATGTGGAGGGCACAGATGAGTACACATGGCCAGAAGGGAACTGGTGAGTGCCCGCTTATGTCTCCTTGCTCTGTGAGAATCAGGCTATACAAGTGAGGAATTTGCTAGCACATACAATCAAGTTCTGTTTGGCATGTACCTGACCTGCATGAGAAATCAACTTGATGTGAGATGTGTGTGCTGCAAAGAAGCATTCACACGCCAGCCTGACTGCCTATGTGACACTGTTTTGATTTTGGTACATTATGCTCTGCAGGCTTCACCGGCGACCTGATTTCCCTTTTGAGCCATTGACACATGCAACAGCAGTGGCGTGAAATGCTCAACACATGAGACCACAAGCCATAACACTCTTGCCCGTGTCAGGAATCTGATTTCAAGAACATGCAAGTTCCTTGATTTGCTCTTTCCTGACATATGCAGGCAACATAGGTCCACTTTGATGTAGAGTTCATTGATTTCGTTCATCATCTTGTTAACACCGTTCACAACGTTGTATTTCATTGTGTACTATATGCTGTGTTTCTGTAGCACTCTGTACAGAGCTTGACGGTGTTCAGGCGATAGCAAGCAAGGGGCTGCAGCAAGTCATCAGTTATTGCCAACCAGGCCTGTAGTATGTACAATTTGCACGGTGACTGTGTGTTGCTCAGTGTTCAAAATGTAAATTGTTGCAGCATTACAGTACTGACCTTTCATGTCACGGCCTTCTGCATTGTCCAATACCACGGCGAGCATAAGAGCATACAGCAATGTCAACTGCTGCTTGACACTGCAAGACACATCAGCCCAAGGACCTGACATTAGTAAACCTGCATAAGTATGGATGCCAGATTCTTCTTCAGTGCACCGAAGGCAGCTATGCGACCCGCAGTCTGCCCAGTAGCAATGCTTACAGGCTGCGAAATGTTTTCTACCTCAGTGAGATAGACGATGGCGTTAGACGAGCACGAACACGGGTCGCTGGAACCTTCAGCAGGTAAAGATCTTGGCGCGATGCATGCTGTCTCTATGCAGCTTCGTGTGTCATGTACCTCCTGAGCACGACAAGATGCGGACTGTTGATTGCAGCGTCATCTTCCAAGCATGCATCCAACGGGTTTTTCTCCGCCAGTGTAGACAGAGGACAACAGGTAGATGCTCGAGGTTGCTGTCGCTGCTGTCGACTCCCGGGACCCCACTTGTAAAGCTTTGTGCTGTCCAGGACAATGTTGCCCTGGAGTTTGGGGCTGATCAGTACTCTTTCTTTGGGGGCTTGGGTCCAGGCAGCACTCTTGAAGGTGCTTTAGAGGTAAGCAGGTCAACATCTGCCTGCTGTCCTGCAGGAAGTGCACTGACAGACATTGCCTGCATTTGCAATGCTCAGCAGCTTGAGACAGTCCTGCATTCTGGTGCGCATTTGCAGCTAGACAGTCATCCTGCAAATGGTCACGTAGGATGGCCTGGACGCACCACCTGAAGAGCAACCGGCGGGGGATGCAGACCTGGTGCTGGACGATGAAGAGGATCTCTCGTTTGCCTCCATGTTCAACTCTATGCGATTGGAGGAGGCAGATGAGGCTCCTCAAGCTGCTCAGCCAAGGAACATTCGAACAGCCATGGCTGATCTGGATCCTGTCATTCCGTATGGAAGCTTTGGACAGGTAGTTACAGGTCGCAACAATCTGACACACGTCTTTCTTCTGCATGCATGTATGTTGAATCAGCGGAAGTGTCAAGCTATGGACCAGACCAGCAGCGTGATTGCCTGATGAGCATGTCAAACAATATGATAGCCTGATGCAGCCATACTTGCTGCAGGACAAGGCTGTCATGTCACCCAAGGACCAGGCTGCATATGAAGCATTCAATAGAGCGTCTCTATCAGCAAAACCTGGTGCCTTGTTTGGCGACCATGGCATCCCTCGTTCCTCTGCATATGAGCTGCAAGGCAGCAGACCCTCCTCTGCACAGGGGCGCAGCTACACTCAGTTTGGTTCTGAAGGGCTCAGCAGCAGCTTGGGGTCATCACATGGCTTTGGCTTTGCAGATTCAAATGCTCAGCTGGGCGCTCGCAGTATGAGCAAGCCTCAGATGCACATACCCTCTGCACAGCACTTCCTGCAGCGGCCTGAGTCACCATCACAGGCGCCACACCTGCAGCAGCATTTTGCCCAGTTGCAACAGCAGCAGCGGCAACAACAGCAGCAGCAACAACCGCTGCAGGCTCAGCTACAGCAACAACCGCTGCAGGCTCAGCTACAGCAACAAGCCCACATGCAGCACCAGGCTCACCTGCAGCAGCAGCAGCACCAGCAGGCGCTCTTACAGCTGCAGCAGCAACAGCCTGGGCTGCTTCTGCAGCAGCTGCAACAGCAGCACCAGCAGCAAGGGGATGGACAAATGCCACCTCAGGTGATGGTTGTGCTCATACTATACAATTGTGCTCTGAATCCGTCAGATTGAGCAGTTGAAACATCTGTCAATGCAGCATACGGCATCTTTGGCACAGCTTTGTAGCATGCGCACTTTGATTCCATGTCGTCAAACCCTTTGACATAGTGCATGATGCAAGAAATGCACCAGCATGTACCCAAACACACTGCTTGACCAACTGCCAAGCTGCATGGGGTTGTCTTGGCACGAGAAGCAGCCTGCACGCGCATTAAATGGTTTGAGCTCTCACCAAGGTCTGCCTATGCCTCTCACCAAGATCTGCCTATGTTTGTAGGGGCTATCTGTGACTGAGCTAGAGGCACAGATGCTTGCACGCGGTGCTTTTGGGCAGCAGCAACAGCAGCCACAGAGACCTGCACATCAGCAGGCAGGCCTACCCCAGCCTGGTCACAGACCCCCCCAGAATGTGTACAGCCAAGGCAGCAGCAGCAGCGGCCTGTACAGCCCCTCGGCAGCTGCTGCTCTGGCTCGCTTGACACAGTCTGCTCAGCAAGGCCATCAAGCCCAGCCTAGCTTGGCAAGCAGCCCCAATCTGCAGCGCCTCAGCCCTTTGCTTCAGAGCAGCCTGCTGGCTAATCAGATGCAGCAGCGGCAAGGGCATACCAGTGGGCCGCCAGGCTTTGCTGGCAGACCAGGTGAGCATCAAGTCAGCCTGCCACTGCCGACTGAACTTACACCACCTCTAAATTTTCTGCACAGTGGTCAGATTGTTTGCTGATGCATATAAAGAGAGCAGGTGGTTTTTTTGGCAGATGCAGGTAGACAGAGCAGCGTGCTTATACGCGATCAATACATTGAGCAGAGAGGCAGTTGCATAGCTTTGCTTTTACTTTTGACCTGCGCAACGGGACTCACCAGCAGCATATTTTATTTTCTGGCAGATCAATTGCAGCGTCCTTCTCCGTGGTTTTGTACAAGCATGAACTTGAGTTGGTTGTCTGATGTTGCAGGAGCACCAGGGCAGATGAGCATGCCTCCTCCAATGAGCAGTGGGGCTGCTGCAATGCCAGGGGGCATGCCACCAGGATCCACAATGCCCTCTGCACCAGCCCTGCCCCCTGCCATGCGGCCTCAGCCTCCAAGACCCCTATATGCTCAGAGGGCAGCTCCTTCTCTGGCTGCCATTCAAAGGGAGCAGCAGGAACACATGCTAAGGCAGCAGGCCATGATGCAGCAGCAGCGTCCAGCTGGACCCCCCCTGGGTCCCCACATGCCCAGGAGGGGTCCCATTGGGCCCATGCCTGGTCCCAGGTTCCCGCAAAGACCTCACATGGGACACATGCCAGGTGAACTACCTGTACTGTCTGTCTGTCTGCAGCAAGCATGTGTCAGTCTGTTTGGCTGCCAGCTGTTTGTCTGCGTATTATCTGCTGCAGCAATCAGAAGCAAAGCCTTGGCCATGTATGTAAGCAAATGCTGGAAGAGTCTGATTGCAGTATATTGTTTGGCTGAACCAGCAGCACTAACTGTCAGCACATGTGCCGAATTACAGAGATTGTTTGAGCACTGTCAGCATTTAACCTTTAGTATGACATTGCAGGTTTTCCCCCTCAAATGGGTGGCGGTGGGTCCTATGGAGGGAGGGGTCACTACATCCCCCCTGACTCCCATCAGCCGTTCAGGAACCGATTAGCCACAGGCTCCCACTACATGGACCCTGAGGAGATTGATTCTATCCTACGCATCCAGTGGAAGTCTCTGCACGGCGGCTCTCCCTATGTCGAGGACTACTATTACCTGGTCAGTGAGCAGAGTCTTGCGCTCCTTCTTCAGGACCCCATTTGACACTCACCTGAAACTCAACTCAAGGCAGGACAGGGCCTGTGTGTTCAGTGCATCTCATATACTCTACTTTACACTATCGTTTCTGTACGTAGGCGTGGACATACCGGCCAGACTTGCAGTGTGAACTGATCTTGTACAAGAGAGGCTATGCAAGTTAGTAGACTGACACAGAATGTTGTGCGTGACATTGTCTACTCATGCACATCCTGCTGCCCGTATGCGACTGGCTGTTCATATGTGTTCGTGCCTGCAAGTGCATATGCACAGGTACGCACTTGGAGTAACACCATCTGATTGTGTGTGTGTGTCTCTGTGTGTCTGTGTCTGTGTCTGTGTCTGTCTTGATGGGTGCATGTGATGGGTTCAGGCGTATCTGGACAAGCACAAGCAGCGGCACAGCCGGCTGTTTGCTCCCAATGAGCTGCGTGAGCTGGCTCCTACCGAGAGGACAGGCTCAGACAGTGTGAGCTATGTCAAGCTGGAAGGACTGGGCAAGATCCCCTTCAGCAACATCCGCCGCCCCAAGCCCCTCATGGACGTGGAGCCTGCCCCCGCCCCCACCAAACCTGAACAGGGTACCCTGCCCCTACGCATTGTTGCATTTCATACTGTCAGTTGGGCTGAGACCCTTTCCAGACGCCCTTCCGCATGTTGGGTTGTGGTCTGATCACAGCTGTCTTGCAAGTGCTGCATTGCACATCATGTCATGACGGGATGATGCTGCAGCCCGTCTTGGATCCTGCTCACCATGGTGCACTCAGCCAGCCTCAGGCATGCTGAGAAGCACGGCATAGAGACACATGCTGGTGGTTTTATAACATAATACAATGCAATATAATATAATATAATATAATATAATATAATATAATATAATATAATATAATATAATATAATACAGTTAACATAATACCATGTAATGTCAAATACTGTAATATCATGTTATACTATATTGTATTGTATTATAATTACATTACATTACATTACATTACATTATATTATGTAAGTTTACCAGTGCTGAGGCAACCATGTGGTGATGCAGCAGGAGGAGAGGAGGATGGGGAGCCCAGCAAGCCTCTAAGGCCACTAGAGCAGGAGCCACTGCTAGCAGCCCGCATCATGATAGAGGACTGCATGTGCCTGCTGCTAGACGTAGACGACATTGACCGCATGTTCATCATGGCCGGCGGCTACCGAGAGGACGAAATGCAGCTGCAACAAAGACGCTCTCTGCTGATGGAGGGCTTTGCTGCCTCCCTACGCCTCCCAGACACCTCCATGCTCAACACCGCACAGCCCAGCCCTGCCTCAGACAGCAGGCTTGAAAGCACTGACGGCGTGTTCCTGCGCCTAATGGCCCTGCACAAGGGGCGGGTGATGCTGGCCAGGGCCTTGAGGCTGTTGTACCCCTCCCCCCAGGCTGAGGCTCGCTCCATGGGGGTGGGCCCAGTGCGCAGCCCGCCTCTCAGACTGGCCTGGGCTCTCCTTCGCAACCTGAGGGTGCTGTTTACCCCTGGTGGCTTGCGGGCAGCTCCCGGTGCAGGTTTGTGCCTTGCTGCCGACTGCACCCATCCACTGCCCAGTACAATCTTGCAGGCCAACAAATGGCCCACCAACTTCCCCATGCAATCTGCCATTGCAGTAAGCTTTGTAAAATTTCTCAGCTCTTTATTTTGCTGTTCATGCTGAGGCAGGTGAAGTGTATGGAATCTAGTCCCACTCTCAGACCTGCTTCTCGATCGACTGCTTTACGATCTGCTTTCAAGTTGCTGTAAGAGCTTGTCATTGCTGCCTTAGCATTTCGAGCCTGATTTGAGTTCTTGCACAGCGTAGTGTTTGTGGTTGATTGGGTTGGTTGGGCATGCAGCAAGCAAGGTTGGGGATGACAAGGCCGCCCTTGAGAGGCAAGAGCTGGAGGTGATGACCAGAACGGCACAAGCGGCAGTGCAAGTGCTGAGCCGGCTGGAGTCTACCAGGGCCGTGTGTGACTGCATGGCAGCCATCATGTCAGGGGACCTCATCCCCAAACCCAAAGGAGGGGGCGCAGCAGGGGGTAGCCCACAGCCTTTGACCCCCAGTGAGCGGCTGCTACCCCTGAGCCACCCCAGGGCTAGCCCCGGCAGTCAGAGCCCTGAGTGGGTGGCTGACCTGCTTGTGGCCGTCTTGCAAAGAGCAGGTCAGAGCTCTTTCCCTCAAACAGCACTGCAGCCAACTTGTGCAAATGATATATTTACTGTTGTGAGCACTCTTGACAGCCTGGAAACGTGTTTAATTGTGCATAATGCAACAGAGTTTTGTCAACCTATGCTCAGGTCAGTGTGTGGCTTGATACCATGCAGGTGCATTGTTGCTCAAAATGTAACACTGCTGCCTGCTGCTGCTACTAGTACTGCCTTGTAACCTTCACATGCGCTGTCCATTTAATGTCATCTGTGGCCTGCATGCAAACAATCGACTGTATTTTTTGGTCAGGTACACTCTGCATGTGTGTCTGCACCAGAGTTCGCTGGTGATCTCAACAGCATGTGTTTAGGGCTTCGCTTCATTAATTTTCAGTTCATTCTGTTTCAACATAACAAAAGAGCAATGTATGTATATGGCAAATGTATATTGCAGGTGAGCTGGGGTTGAACCAGCTGGCAGTGGTGGCCACCGATGGCTTGTCTGGGGCAGAGGGTCTGGCTTGGCGGGCATCCTTTGATGCCTTCTTCCAGGTCATCAGTGGTCACATGGCAGCGCTGGCTGAGCTGTACAAGCATGCCACTGCGCAAGGCATTCATGAGGCAGCAGACTACACACGAGGCATTGTGCCTGTGAATGTCATCCGCGCTACGCTGCCTCATGCAAATGAGGTCCAGCGTGACAACATGAGGAGGTACCTTCAGGAGCTAGGGTGAGAACAGGCGCATGTCTCTGCAAAAGCTGGGATAAAAACAGCTGCAGTGTGACCATGCAGTCAGCAATCAGACTGGTTCTACAATCTGATCCATTGTCATGATCAGAGTCAGAGTCGTGAGTAGTTCTTGTGCATTTATCCCACATGGTCTGCTCAGCAAAATGCAGGGAAATGATATCACCGAATTGTACAATCTTTTGGTGTTCAGTATTCGAATTTTTGCTCGACACTGATTGAGTCTTAGAGGTTGCTTTCAACTACTAGAGGACCCATCCACATGGGTTTGTGATTAGATGGCAGTTTCAGCTGGAACTCACGCTTTCCATGATACGTGCTCAAACTATCGTCTGGTATACAGTGCTTATGACAAAGAGGCAAACTACTGTACCTGTTATCTTTTTGGTCAATGCAGGTTGGATATAGGACAGTGCAGATCACATGAAGTAGGCCTTCGTTTTTACCCATAGCCCAATAAGAATTGGAAGTATATTGGACCACTCTTACGTGGACTCTCCTTACAAGCGGACTCTGTGTCACATTTAGCTGTCACAAACCGCTGCTATTACTTGTTAGACAGTTGTTACATGACAGGAACATTTGCTCCCACACTATGGGAACGAAGCGCGGCTGAACGCTGTCTGATCCATGCTGAAACTGTCTCACTGTTTCGGAGTCTAGTCGCCTTTCAGCCCATGCTGACACTGTCTGAAGTGAACCACTTCAGATAGGTCTGATCATGTCTGTTTGTGCAATATCAGACAGGTCTTATCGTGTACATCAGATAGGATCTGACTGAGGCTGATAGTCTCATCAGATCTGTCTAGACCTTGTCTGAAACAGGCAAGTTCAGGCTGAAAGCGGGCTCCTGCACTGGCTACCCTGTACCTAAGGTTGACTAAACTGCATCTGCCCCTAGTCTGCAAATCTACACTGATCTAAACACTGTACATGTAAACATGCACTCTGCCTACACCTGATGATACACACTACAAGCAAAGGTGCATACACACTACGAAGGAAGGTAGATACACACTACAAGGAAAGGTACAAAAGGTAAGTGCTGTCACACAAATATGCATGCAAATGACACAAAAGCTGCAAGCAGCAGGAAGCATCAAGCCTGTAACACAGGACACCTAGGTCATAACACCAAACATCATAGCAAACAGCATAGCCAAGCATGCCAGACATGCTTGCCGAATACATGACATACGCTGAACGCTTCATCAGGCCCTAGCAAGCTTCTGGTCTTCAGGGATGGTGCTGAGGAAACCCTCACTCATGGCTACTGTTGCAGACCTCATTATTGCATACAGGCTGGCCCATCTCAGTCTTTCTCCTGCACAAGAGAAGCAAGTTGGTACACTGATGGCAGCACTGTAAGCGCAGCTCCAGTTTACCAACAATGTTCCCTTGCACATACAGTGTGTACAGGTGTGATGCATCTGGTCCCTTCAAGAGCCAGCTACATGTCAGTCAGCTCATTTGCAAAACACTTTTACCTGGCAGCTGACATAAACACCTCACACATAGCAAGCAACCTTAGCTACATGCACCACAGACATGAGCCAATGGCTGTACCTGGCTTGAGTAACTCTCAAGATCATCTACATTGCTGAGCTCACTGTTTGTGCCAGAGGATTCTGACTCATTGATCTCAGCCTTCTTCCTGGCACCCTTTTTGCCTGTCTGCTGCCTCCTTGTCCTGGCTGCTTTGGTTGTGCCCTTCCTTGGTCTGCCAGCTTTGCTAGCCTGTGCCTTGGGCTGATGGGCTGATGATGAAGGAGCCTTGGAGCCCCTTCTCCCTGCTGAGCTAGGCTTAGCTTTCTCCTTGGCTGCCTGCTTCGTGCACTTCTTTGCAGGCTCATCACCTCGTTCTGGACGATGGGCCTTTGCACGGTTGCCTCTACCCTCGTACGTGTTGGGCTGCTGCATCATCTGCAGTAACTGCAGGGCAGCAAAAACTCTCTTCATGCAAACCACTGGCAAACTTATATATATACCAGCAGTTATCATTTGCTTCGTGAGGGTATACTTGTCACAAGTGTAGTGCATGATGAAACTACAGCAGTCAACCGCTGCATATGCAACAATGCTAGCATGCAAACAACATGCTTAGTGAATAAGTATTCACAGAGTTGAGCTGTTTCTTGGTCACAAAGATATCTACAGCAGGCAGTTGACACTTGGTTGAAGCAAGTGTGCACCACAAGACTGCAATTCTGAAGCTGAGAGAGCTGCTGCATCAGTTGTACATCCCATGCGCAACATTGGCTGTGCTTGTGCGCCTGTGTGCAGTCATGCAGCTGAAGGGTCATTTTTGGTTGCTGTATATGCTGCTGCATACCTTCCAAAGCTATGGCAAAATGGAAGGCTATTTTGCAGCTGTGGCAGTAACTGTGAAAGCTGCTATGGTGCAGGTTAGGTGCAGTTTCCACCAACAATAAAAGCTGAAGGAGTCACTTACATGGTGCTCATTGGAGGAGGCTTGCATTGCAAGCAGAGCAGCTGCTGCTCCGCTTGCCGCACTGCTGCCCTCTGCAGGAGTCACAGATTGCTTGGCCTGCAACCCATCCTGTATGTACACCCACCCTTTGCAGTGAAGATAGATGCAAGTCAGTGTGAATGCATCAAGTTGCACCACAGAACTGGTGCTTACTACTGCACAGCAAGGCTGTTCAACAGGGGAAGATGCTGCTCTTCATCATGCATATGAACTTGTGCATGCAGACACTGCTAGTTGCACAGCATGCTTAGTGTGATACGCTAGCATCGAGCTGCAAGTATCCGGTGCTCTATATGTACCCTGTGACGTATATGTTAGCAACTACATGTCAAAATTTTGTAAGACAGAAGTTTTGGACATACTGCATATGTCAAACTGTTTATTTCATCCTATAGTCACATGTATCATGAACAAGCACCCATGCATTGTTTTAAGAAGGCTTGGCTTGACCTTAGACATGGCTGAGTCTGGTGTGGTGCCATTCCCCACAGGTGTCTCATCATCCTGGCATCTGTGGTCAGCCTGCAGCAGCAGCACAAATGAGCATGCTGAAGCAGTAAGTTCAGCTGCAGCATGGTGTGCCCTGATCGAATCGTCTTGACTGACAAGGCACCACCTCCTATCAACCTGGCAGCTTTGATATGCTGCTTACAGGCAACAATGTTTCTGCTGATCTGGTGAGTTGCTGCATTGAAACATGTTGTGAAGAGGCTGCAGCAACAGTGAGCTAACAAAAATGGACAATTGACATGTCTCAGACGATGACTCAACTTGCCTCACAGTCACATGCAAACTTGCTCTAGCACAGCTAGAATTTTGTTACCTGCTAAAATGCGCCACAAAGTCTCAAGTGAGCACTGGCTGCCCTGTCGTCAAAGCAAATCATATGATCTGCAGTGACAACAGGACGTGATGCTACTGTCTGGTTAGATCTTTCTGCCATGTCTGAAGTCCATCAGGACACTGTTAAAAGCTGACGCATCAAATCCTGGTAGCCGGAACCCGGAAAATCCACCTGAAAATGAGTATACTGTATCAGCTTCAGAGGAAAGCCCTGCAAATCAGCCAGAAATGTGGCACAATCAACACCGGGCTACAGCAAGCGGCCCATGTTCAAGACAGAAAAACACTTTGGCAGACACAAACAAGTCAGGGAAAGAGCGTATATTTGGACATACATGAAAAATGCTCCCAAGTCCGCTGCACCTGTGGAACAGCTATATAGTACATGGAAACCAGCGCTGATATACTCTGCAGGACAAAGAAGTATCAGCCAAGACCGAAGCTGCAAGACAACAGCCCAGGAAGTTGAGATGACAGATTCCTGCGCCTGTTAGTGCAGACTTACTTGTAGAGACATAAAGAAACAGCAAGTAGACAGTAAAAGCTGAAGAAAAGCATTACCTCGCTGTGCTCCCATCAGGCACACTCGTGCCTCATCTGTGGCCTGTTAACTGGCAGGCACCTTAACTTGAGTTGTCATGGCTGGAGGAGCAAATACTAATCTGTACAATGCCAGGCCTGCCAAGAGCAACTGTCTGCCGGCTGCCATTCGACAGCTTCGCCTCACGAGTCGTCTGCATTTCCTCTCCACGCTCCCACGCCGGCCATCAGGTAATTTGAAATTGCCCTCTGATCAGAAGACGATGGCTGCCTGGGTAGGTGTCCTTTAGCAGTTTGCTGCACGCACTCTGCGCACACGCAAAAAACGTGCGTCATGACATGAAAGGGCGTAAAGGTGCGGTTTGGCACGCGACCTACACAACTTGTCGAGTTAGCAAAAAGGCGCGGGAACGTTTCGCATGTTCAAGAAAACCTAACAACCGAACTGTAATCCTAGCTCGCTGCCTTCACATCTGCGCGACCCCTACTGGGCCATGGCCGTTGTCCTGCTCGCTTGTGCAATGTAAGAGTCTCGCAGCAGCTTGCATTACATGAGGGTTTTATGCTGTTGTAAAGTCGGTGCTGCACGCAGCCGAATGGTGATCACGTCTGTAGGCTTGTTTTGTGCGCCCATAGCCGTACCTCCTAGTTCAGCTCCTGGTTCCGGGACAGACACGGACATCCGATAGTGAACACCCGCTTGTCCCACTACCCAGCTTCTTGCCACCCATTGCTGGCTCTGGGGTTGAATTGGTACTGGGGTTATCTGAAGCATAATGGTGGTGTTGACCAAGTACGCAGCCTGAGCACACGTTGAAAAACTTTACTCAGTGCGCATGACATAGAGAGACATGTGTAGGCCATGAGCACAAGCCTTTTTGAATTGCTTGCTGACCCTCCTGGAGTAAAGTCTGCTGACAGTTGCACCTCTTCCAATGTAAGAATGCGTACATCACATGCTGCTCTGTCAAAATCAGCAAATGCTGCAACTCATGTTGGCTGGCAGCTGCTGCAGCAACAATATCTATTTTACGTGCAGTGAAGATAACCTGCAAGTGGTGTGAGCCATGGCAACATCATGCCAACTATCTGTCAGTCAAGACTGTCAGAGGTCCACACAGCAGAGCACTAGGATTGGAAAGAACCGGAGCAAGATGATGGCTTCTGGGCTTGTAACTTCCTGTTCTGTTCTGGTGCTGAGGCGAATGATGTGCACCTACCAATTACATAGTACACCTCTGCTTCAGGTATATAACGCTTTCTGCAGCAATCTTACTGTTTCCCTTTGCTGCATACACTGCAAGGCGTGCATGAGTCCTGTATAATCTGACATTGTGCATGACTGCAAATGACATGGCTAGTCTCTGGACTGAATGCACACACGCAATCCCCAGGTCAAGTTGGATCAGCAGCATACAAAACAGAGTTGTCAAGACCAGCATGTGTTGGTTTTACTGTGTGATCACAGATGGCATCCAGCAGTGCCTGCCAAATGAGTAAGACCACATGCTGAATCGGCTCTGCAGTGGCTAGAGAATGCCATGTTAAGCATCTGTTACTGGAACATACACGCGTCCATCTCTTCTTTTCTATAGTCGTGAACTTTGATATTGATTGCCAACACGTGTGCAGCATTTCATTGTGCAGGCTTTGTGCTTGTGCATTCTGGTTGCTGATGGTGGACCTGCACATCACTGGTAGGCTGCTGGTAGGCATGGGCAAGAAGCTGAGGCCTGTAGAGCTTTGCTCTTACACTCTGGCGTGCAAGTGTGGCGATGAGCTGATGTGGTCACAACAACAGCAAAGCCAGTTGGGGTCCTGTTGTCTTCGTGATTTATGTTTAGCAGCAGATGGCTACTAAGTAGTGTGAACACAATGTAGGTCTGCCTCACAAAGCAAGCTGGCATGCACACATCACAGTCGCGCGTTTGATGATGCCAGCTGGCAATTGTTCGTTGGAAGCAGTCATATGATGCACTCGTGTCAGCACAGTCTCATCAGGGCTCAATTTTGTTGATGCCTGTACCCTGTTTCAGTCAAAGTGCAGCACACACATCGTGCACGCTCTCACTGCAGGGTGTCCTTCTACGCCAAGCTGCGCTTTGTCAGCCAGACACAAAGACCTGTTCACTCCAGCAGTTCTTGCGGGTCATCAGAAGTGCTCAGGTTGGCGGTACACTAGTGTGCAAGCTATACCCTGCTAGGTATGGCAGAGCTGAAGATGTCATGACAGCCAGCCTGAGCAGCCGCACACAGCAAGTGTTGGCCGTTGACATCTCAGAGCTGGACACAAAGCTGGTCACAGCCACGGAGGGAAACAAGCTGTTTGGGCTGGTCTACAAGAATACGTCTGGCATGGCATGACCTCAAGATGCGGGCTCAGTGTGTTCACGCTGCAACCTGGGCCCATCACATAAGGTACAACACCAGTACTAGTGTTAGCATGTATACGTAGTTACCAAAGTATGCCTGTTTTGGGTCAATTTAGTTAGTTAAGTGGTCGTATACTGCAGTAGCTCTGCAGGGCATTTTGTTTCATAGCTACACTTTAACAGTGTTCTGCTTCCTGACGTGCATGAGATAGCTTTAGAGCACATCAGATATTCCAGCACTTTGAGTCTTTGGTGGATAGGATCAAGACACTGCAAGCTAGACCTTGCTGATGGCACTCTGGCCACCTTCAGCAAGCATCAGATCCTCTAGACAAGGCTGAAACCGTTCAGCCATGTATTAGATAACATCAGACATGTAAGCTGAAAGTTGCTGATTATACTCTAGTCAGTTTCAGTTAGTATACGACAAGGCTGAAAGCGTTCAGACAGGCGTTCAGCCGCGCTTTGTTCCCATAGTGCCACTTGAGCAAGCGCAGCTAGTTTGCATACGATTGATGGCTTGAGTGTGGCTTTTGCGTCCAATGCATGAGACTGTTCGAGCCATCTGCGTTGGTGTATTCAGGCTCAATGCCAGCACTGACTAATTGCTCCGACTGGCAACTTTGTCACAGACAGTCGATCATCCCAGGTGTGAACTGGCTAACATTCCATTGTGATCTGTGTCGGGCTGGGTGCAGCTTCTGCGTACCAGCTTGTTTCAGGTAATGCAGCAACGAAAGTTGCTCACAGAGTTGTGAGCACAGAAGAATCTAAAGCCGAGCAACAGCTGCAATCAGCTGAATGCTATCACTGCAGAGCACAATGGCTTTAACTTTGGCTGATTTTGCACAAGTAGGCATCCTTGTTGCAGTTTCACCCCTTGGGCGTCTCAGAATCCAAAATGATGGTCACTGGACCCTGCACAATGCAATATGGCACAGTGATACACAAATCACGGAATTTGTGATGTGAGGCAGGTGATCAGCGGTGGAAGCATACATCATTGACCAATGAAACATCCATCATGGCACCAAATCTGCCATCATGAACCTTCTGTGCTGAGTACTGTTGTTGCAGCCTATTCACAAAGGTCTGGTAGAACTCTCTTGCCTATGTCAGACGGACACTGTTGGTTTCAGCAAATTACTGCTGCTGCATGGGCTTTTGCCCATGGGCTACATAGGCAAAAGCAATTCCTGAGATGTATGCTGCATACTTGTTCCGGTTGCATGGCTAAGTGAAAGTCTGGCTTGTTGCCCTTCATGATGTTGAAGAGAGTAAACTGGCTCACACAGAGTACTTCCTGTTGTTGTTGCATCACCTGCATTGCCAGTTCAGCAGTTTCATGCCCTGCATGGCATATAGGAGAGGCGGAGTTTTGAACAGTCATAGATCGTACGCTTTGATCCCAGCTCCTGCCGGTGCTCTTGTTTGAGAACAACCGGCTGTTGAGAATCTTCCTGCAACTACACCAGCAGAACATGTCGGGTTACGCTGGAAAGTTGGGCCTTCAACAGAAGAGTTGTCAGTGACTCTGACTTGAACATCAACGGATCCTCACATAAAATCGGCATCCTTCGTGCCATCTTCGGCCCGGATGCCAACCAGGCAGACAAGACCTGCTCCAATACGAGCTATCTCCTCGCCTTCGACCTGCGCGACTGAAAATGGCATATGAAGTAGTGACGAAAGGAGTGTGACGCGGAGCTGTATCGCTCAAGACTACTCGTCGTACTGTCACGCTAGCTGACTTGACCCGCTGTACCACAGCCCTCATTGCTACTACTTTCCGTAGGGATCGATTTTGCCGTCGAGGAAGCAGACAGATCTTAGGTCTAAACGGGATCAGCTGCTGCTGTCGAACACTGCCAAGTGTCATTGCAAACGTGCAGCACATTGATTTGAGATCATTGTGCTTCAGAAAAGCTTACAAGGCCGTCAGGTCGTGACAGTTTCTCCCGCAATTGCACGAACAGCATCAGCCATGGACATCTGACTGCTGATCAGTAAACGTCTGCTTAGTAATCCTGTAGGGTCTGCAGCTTCTGTGACCTACTCCGCCTCCTGCCGTGCTGAGCACTTTGTGCTCTGCCTGGGCCTCTACCACGAATCAAGAATCTCTCGGTACAGACTTCACAAACGCACAAGCGCACCACGTTGCACGCATCCGGTCTGATCGACAGACCAGTAAGCCGTCCATAGTAACATGGTCAAGAAAGCAAAAAGGAAAACATCGGTTGGACAAGTTCTACCACCTTGCCAAGGAGCAGGGGTACGACATGCTACTCATTACACTGCAATAATGTTGACGCCTTGAAGTTTCTGCTGCAACCGAAATCTTTTGGTCAGAGAGTGTCAGCAAATCGCTATGTTACGCCTGCAAAACCAGAGACGCTGCAAGGCATATGAGTCACTGGTCCTGTGAGTAAGCTTCATGCTGTGTTGTAGGTACCGCTCCCGTGCTGCTTTCAAGCTTATTCAGCTGAATCGCAAGTATCACTTTCTGGAAAGCAGCAAGACCTTGCTAGACCTGTGTGCAGCTCCTGGTGAGCTCATTTCTGATCCAATGTTCAAAATGCTATCATCTTTGCATGATAACTTTTGCAGCATGCACATCTTGCATGGCAATGTGAACCGCACTGGCATGGGTGTTTGACCCTCCCATTGCTGGTGTATTGGCACCAGAGACATCAGCTCAAACTGCTGCTGTGATGCACAGGAGGATGGCTTCAGGTGGCGGTGAAGCACATGCCAATGAGCAGCCTGATCATTGGCATTGACTTGGACCCAATCCGCACAGTCAAAGGCTGCACAACCATTGTGGGAGACATCACCACACAGAAATCTCGACAGGTACACATTGGCGTCATTGTTTTAGCTGACTCCCACACAACCAATACGGCAGAACCTAGAAAGCGGCACTGGCAAGAGAGACTGACAAAACCTACGCTCTGTAGCTGCAACATGCCAAATTTTAGCAGGTCATGCTGATTTTGTCCCTGGCTTGCATCCTTGTGATCACGGTCATGGTCTCACAATGTTGAGACATCTCATGACCAACATATCAATGCACTGCATCAACACCTGCACAAAACGCACATGAGCTGCACTGACAGGTCTGCCAGAGTGATCCAGGTACTCCTTTGTGTGGACGCATGAATCATCCCACAAGCAGCTCAGTGCAGTGCATGCTTTTGTTCAAGCCTAGGCCTGCTGCAGACACCAAGTCTGTTGCGCTGCACATCAGAATGTATAGCCTTGAGTCTGCTGACATCAGCATCATGCAGCAGAGCCTGTATATCCTGTATCCAGTGTTGAATCACCATGCATGCAGTTGCACTTGCTGGCCCTGCGTAGCGTGCTCTTGATGGCAGTGTTACTGATCACATCAATCAATGGCAAATCCTCAATCTGTCACTGTGTAGCGTGTGTCTGTGCTAGTGTGCCCCAAAGATGACTGGATGTTCACGATAGGTGCTCACCTGCTGCTACCATACATAGCTTATTGCTTGTCGACCACTGAATCAGACTTTCACCCAGCACGTCAGGAAGAAGGATGCAGGCAGCAATTTGGAAGGACACATACACCACAAAGAGGCACTCAGCTGTCTGTTGCTGTCATTACACGCGTAAGCTGTTTGCCTGTTCGATGACTGAGTCAGGGATGACTTGTGACAGGCCATCAAAAAGGAGGCGGCCGGCAGTTTGATGGACACGGTCATCCATGACGGGGCCCCCAATGTGGGAGGAGCCTGGGCCAGCGAAGCCTACAGTCAATCCTGGCTGGTGCTTGAGTCCCTCAAGCTGGCTTGTGAATTCCTGGCTCCCAGGGGCACATTCGTCACCAAGATCTTTAGGTACAGCTTTGCGCCTTTCTTGAGCATATTATCACAGAAGTAACCTTTGGCTGGTGCTAGAGATCTTCAGGCTGGGCTGTCAGTTTCTGGCGCCCAGAGATGCTTTTGGCATCAACATTGTCAGGTTAAGCTGCGTTTAAAATGCAGTTAGTGTGTCAGAGTTGCTCCTGGTTCTGTGAGAGCTTTTCAAGCCTAGCTTGCATCACCTCAGCTCTGCAAGTGCTCTTTCATCAGCCTTTGAAGGCGACTGTTGAGAGCATTGCCCCCCCCCCATGCACCTGTACCCTGTACCATTCACGCAAAGATTTGCCCCCCTCCTTCCCTCCGGGGGCATCTTTCACCCAGAGGCATCTTTTCCAGCAGGAGACAGCTGCTGAAGGTGTGCTTTATGGGGCATCCGTGCGGACTGAATAGTGCCCAAATCAGGGCACCTCATTTCCACCACTGATCTAGCGCAATGTACTGGGCGGTCTGTGCATGGCTTGCGTGCATGCTGCACGCAAGCCATGGGTGTGCAGGTTTGCTTTTACATCTCACCCACCTGATCTTTTGTGACTCTGCTTAGCAGTCCACGTGTATAGCAGCTTGCAGGCCTGTGATGCTGTATGCCTTGCCACTATCTGCTGTTCTGGAATGCAGATCCACACAACTACAGCGGCTTGCTGTGCGTCTTGGTCCAGGGAAAGAAACCCTCACTGCAATGAGATCACAGTGTCACAATGCCTTGCTGTGCGTTTGCGGTCGGCTGAGTTGTTCTGTTGCAAAACGCAGGTCACAGGATTACAACGCGTTGCTGTACGCCTTCAACCAGCTGTTTGCCAAGGTGGAGGCCACCAAGCCAGCTGCCTCACGTAACACCTCAGCAGAGATCTTTGTGGTGTGCCTGGGCTACAAGGCCCCCTCCAAGATAGACCCCCGCCTGCTGGACGCCAAGTTCATTTTCCAGGTCAGTCATCAAACATTCATCTTACACATGTGTATATATATACTAACTGACTATATTT
>JAABUP010003097.1_pt1 | contig 30152 bp, 27 predicted proteins | sample 5559201 | NCBI WGS metagenome assembly JAABUP01 (sample SAMN10711887, study PRJNA513373) | rock metagenome | isolation source: Antarctica rocks | place: Antarctica | reverse complement strand
CGGGGTCGAAAACTCGGGATGCTTGAAAATGTCGGTTTTTTTGCAAGCCATGTACACACTCTTGTCATCACTTAAATAAGTCAGAACGCGAATTGAAAGAAGTGTAGACATAGATTGGTAAAACAAAAAATCTGACTGACCGGTTGACACCTTGCGTGTATCTGTATATCTCGCGCCCATCGAATTCCGAAATCACAGAATCAGCGTCAGCTTCTCCGTCCATGATTACCAAAGCGGTGCAGAAGTGGTCAATGTATTGGGTATGACGAAGGACGTCAAGGCCAGCGTCCCGCAAGAGGTCAAGCTCCCATGTACCCCCGTAAGAGGGGCTGTTGTTGACACTGGCGTAATAGCCGTAGCGGTCCCTGACGAAGTACTGCAAGACTCATCAGTTTAGTCATTGCGACATTGAGAGCCGAGACACCATACCGCAAGTCGGACTTCTCCGTATTTTTCCAACATTTTCACCATAGCTGACATATTCCAACTTCGAGGGACTGGCCTAACGAGCTCTCAGCGAACGATATTGGTGTCTATGCACAGCTGACTTACGAGAATACGAGCTCCACTGGAGGTTTCTTGAAACGGTCGGGATCCAAGCCCTTTTCTGTGCGATACCAGCGTTCATCTAGGAAAGGCGGCTCTGTAGCCACTTCTATGTGAGGACAATTTTTCGATGACATCTTGAAAGACATCTTTTCTGGCATCCTCGGTTTCGGTGTTGCTGTAGAATGGTAGTTAGAAAGGGATGATGGAGATCTTCCAGATGTTATATAGAGCGCAGCCCTTATCTCGAAGCACTGCTGTGGTGACACAGAGACCAAGGCAACCATAGAGAGAGCGGTATTGATTTGAGTCAATCAAACGCTCTCATGTCTCGGAGATAAATGATCCTAGTATGAGTCATCCTTGTCCAGAAAAGGCTATTGTCTGGGGAAACCGCTTGGAAGGTTCCAATCCTCTTATTGATTGCGACATTCATGACCCGATCCATTCGTAGAGCCAGCACTTAAAGTCTGATGACCAGGCGCAAGAAGGATCTTTCAACGGTAGCCGCCTCTAGTTGATCTTTTCGTACTGTGCTGAAGCGTCAAGGCGATAGTAAAGCCTCGTGCCAGCGCAGAGGGATGATACGCACGAGACTCACAAGGCGAGGGCTCGCAGCTCCTTGTTCGAAAGCACAATGACAGCAGTCTTCGACTTTTCCGAGGCCTCGTCGCTTTTGAGAATTCAGCTCACACGATGATATCACAGGAAAATAGTTACGGACTTTCGATTGCATTTGCAATCCCAAGTTAATACTCAAGCCAAACTTGTTTCGACATGGGAATACCTTTCTTTTGCGCATTTCGCACGTCGTCAACATTACAGAATGAGATGAGAATTCCAATGCAGCCTTTGCCGAAGCTCCATTTTCCAGTAGGTGGCGATAGCCACTATCAACCACTGTGGGCCAAAGCGAAAACGATGCTGTAATGAGAGAAGGTTCTGAGTTTTGCATCGGACTTAGCTGGAGTGCAAATGTGAGGAACCTGATAGGTGGAAACCTCCCAAGGTCTGGTTCGATCGGTGGGAGAAAGTCGAGGTAGTCTGAGATACCTAACCCGGGCTTGCGAGGTGGCCAAAAAGCCTAACTGAAGGTAAGCAAAACAAAAGTCTGTTGAACCCCTCTACCCTCATTCAACTTCACGGGTTCGAGTACTGAGTAAATTCATTCATTCATAGAAGCCAAAAGGTGATACTCGACTACTTTACACCCTCCTCTTTCCCCTCTTCTCATTCCACTTCCTCAATGTGTCTTGTGCCGTAGCGATCTTCAATCCGATCCTCGCATCCAATTCGTAAGCTTCCCATTTCGCAGCCTTATCAATCCACATCTCGCATTCTCCGACCAATTTCTCTTCCCGTTTGACATCACCACCCTTGGCTGCCTCTCCACGCTGCATCCAGCAAATGACACCCATCTCGTAATGGCTGGCTGGAGCTGTCCAATCGTCTTTGAAACCCCCTTTCAATTCTGCCTTATCAACTCTCAGGACGCCATCATTGTGAGCTTCTTTAGCATCGTCCCAGCGACCGAGGGTTCGAAGTGTGGCGCCGCGCAGTAAGGCTAGGATGGCTTTCTCATCGAGACCTTCTCGTGACCAGCAGGCATTAGAGGTCTCACTCCAAGTCAGACGCTCGAGACAGGTCTCGAGCTGAGTAGTATTCATTCGTTTGTAGCCGTTCCAGAGGAAGATCATCTCTTCGATTGGACTGACACCAATGGCATCGACAAAGGGTACGTTCCATTCATGGGCTCGTGCCTCCCATTTGTGGATCTTCCGCGTGACGAAGATGTCAAAGGGGAGTTGGCGAGCCATGAACTTCTTCTTTCCTGCGTGTTTTGGGGCGATTTTGAGGAGCTCCGCTGCTTTCGCTGCAAAATTGGCTGCGACTTTGGGGTCTGTAGCTTTCTTTTGACGGTAGAGCTCTACATTGGCCGCGCCGGCTATATAGTAATATAGAGTATGGGACCAGTTATTTAGGGATACACAGGCGATAAAGGATTCAGCACAAAGCGCATAGTCATGCATATACATTGCGTCAAGAGATCTCTCGAACATTTCGATTGCTTCCACTTGTCTGAGGGGAGATTTGGTGGAGCCATTGAGTATCGAGATCGCGGTCGACAGACGTTTGTTGCCGGCTTCCATACGAGCTTCCTCGAGGAGCCAGAGGTGCGACTTAGGATGACGAGACCGCATGTCGGCCAATAATGCCTCACAGCGTTTCCGTGGGTAGCCTTCGATGGAGTTCTGATCGAAATTCCCAGGCTCAGAATCAGGAATGATGTCCGAAAAGCCCATAAACGTATTGTAGTAACCCAACACTATCAAACCAGCCATGGCACCGTTAATATTGTGAAACTTGGTTGCCTGCCATAGCATTCTGATGCCTCGATCTTTGTCACCGTGGAACCCAATGATGAAAAGTAATTTACTAAACGCAGGTGGGATCATGGATATCATAACAAGGAGGAGGCCAAAGTAAAGATTGGCGCCTGAGTGGATGAAGACATCTATTGGATTGGCGAAGATATCCGAGTCGGGATCATGATCGAGTAAACCGTGTTCTGATGGCATTGTACTCTGGGCGGGTTGAATCTTCGGATTTGCAGTACTACCGCTTCCCAACGATAAGCCGTCCAACTCTCCTGATACGCCTTTTACTTCAACGTGACCGTTGTAGGTCGATTGCTTCTCTAGCGATTCGAGACCTTCGTCTGCGTCGTAGAATTCATCATCTTCGTCTTCCAAAATTGCATCTCCAGGAGTCCGAGATGTTTTATCGAGAGCCAATGGCACTGAATTTATTGAAGTCGGTTTGGAAGTTGGTGCCGAGCCAAATGCATCCTCTCCTAAACCCCCTGGCATACCTTTTATCGATCTTGCCGATCGATTGGATCTTAAAGAATCCACCGATTGCCTACTGGATGTTCCAGTGCCCATACCAGCTCTCTTCTGCATATATCTCGTTTCTGCCTCTAATATCCCATTAAGCGTAACATATGCTTTCCGCAATTTATAGAAGCCTTTGACACTTTCTGTTAGACTCTCATTAAGGACGCCAACGACCGCGCTCATTAGCTGCGTTTCCGCATGGCAGAGAGCGAATTCGGCTCCGGGTGGATATATTTGCGACCTGAAGGCATGGGTATCTTTTTGGGCTCGTCGATGGTCCGCCGAAGCTGTAGCTTCTGCGTCTGCGAGTCTTTGCGAGGCTTTCTTGGTCAACCATTTTGTTGATAGCACTGAAGCACGGTTCTTCCGTACCTTCTCGCATGATCTCTGGCTCGAATCCTAAGGTAGCTCTCAGGAAGGCAACCATTCCCTTTCCCATCTATGTTCCATCAAAACACCGTCATCAGCGCTCATTCTTCTCGCCACCGGCAATCAGCCTCATTATCGGGTAGTACATCGTGAAGCTAGCATACCTTGTGGAAGGACGAGGCGCCGTTGGCTAAGCCAGCCTCGGCGCTTTCGAGGTCATCGTTCATGATATGGGTCGCTGCTCGCATTGCCGACTCCACTGCAATGATGGATCAGCGTAGCTCTTCGTCATTGCATGGGCTTTGAATCACAATTTTGAGGCTCTGCAAGCGCATCCAAAGAATGCGTGGAAGCATTGCGCTCTCCCTTCTTCGAGATCCATCCCCGCAGCATGGTGTTTCTGAGTTCGACAGTCCTGTTCTTCGTGATGGGGAATAATTTAATAATCAAGGTCCATTGCTCGAAGGGAATAGGAGTTTCAGGGTCGGACGAGCGAATGGATGTAATGACGAAAGCTGTAAGACATGACTTTGGAGCTCATGCGGGTGGGAGGCGTTGAAGGCTAGTGGGGGGTTTCAGAATTCCGCCGCCAAGTCCGGTCTTCGTCTCGAGCCTGAAAGCTTGAGATCTTAGGATACATTTCCCTTGTGCACAGAGCCATAGATCTCAAAGTCCTGACTGGTCGCTCTACCTCTAGCTTGGATTTCTCTACGCCTCCTCATTGCAAGCATGTCGGCAGCAGCAGAAGGCTCCGGCCCTACCACCAAAGCTACCACCTCCGATGCGACAGATTCTTCCACCATGAAAGATCAACAAAAGCCCGCCGCAGCGCTGGAGGAAGATGACGAGTTTGAGGACTTCCCAGTCGATGGTATGAGTGCTCTGAATTGGCTTCACAATGCTTCCTTCTGATACGAGTCCTCACAGACTGGGCACCTGAGGAGAGCGAGGTTCCTCCAGGTCGTGAAGGTGGCACGACACACCTATGGGAAGAAAGCTGGGATGATGACGATACGAGTGAAGACTTCTCGAAGCAATTAAAGTGAATACTGGCCTTTAGATTGAGCGGTGGTGTGAACTGACGGTGCTGCAGGGATGAGCTCGCGAAAGTTAAAGGACAGAAATAGCGAACGGAAATCTGAGCATGACACGGCGTTTGGTTTACGTACAAGGTCAAAAGGAGAAAATATTAGAGAAGTCGGCCACGGTACTTTCAGAAAAGGGTCAACTCCTCAACCCAATTTACAAGTGCTGCGGGATTCAGCTCTAAATCTGTTGTTCCCCATCAGAGTCTCGCTCCCCGTCCTTTTTGAAATCAGACGATCTTTTACCAGACGTGCCTCTTCAAGCATCATTACTTACTCGACAAAGCTGTCACCCCAGGTAACTCCTTTCCTTCCAGCAATTCCAATGACGCTCCGCCGCCTGTTGAGACGTGGCTCAGCTTGTCTTCCACTCCATATTTCGCGGCCACAGTCGCGGTATCACCCCCACCAACTATCACAATGTTTCCGTCTTTTACCGCTCCAACAGCAGCCTCCATCACTTGCTTGGTGCCATTGGCGAATGGATCCATCTCGAAAACACCAGGAGGTCCGTTCCATAATGTAGTCTTCGCCTCGGCAATCGTCTTCTTGAACAGCTCGATGGACTTCTCTCCACAGTCCAAACCCATCCAGCCGTCTGGTATGCCCTCTGAGTCGGTAGCGTACCCTTTTTTGGCATCCTTGTCGAATTTGTCCGCGGTTACATAATCACAGGGTAGAACGATTTTCACGTTGTTCTTCTTGGCTTTCTCGACAAGCTCTCCCACTGTCTTGCTACCTGCTTCATCAAACAATGAAGTGCCGATCTTCACGTTCTCTAATGTCTTCTTGAAGGTGAATGCCATTCCGCCACAGATAATCAGGCTGTCGACTTTAGAAAGCAGATTATCGATGAGTTGGATCTTATCACTGACTTTAGCGCCCCCGAGAATGGCCAGAAAGGGTCGTTTGGGTGACTCGAGTGCTTGAGCAAAGTAGTCAAGCTCTTTCTTCATGAGGAATCCTGAGGCTTTTTGGGGCAGCTCGACGCCGACCATAGAGCTATGCGCGCGGTGTGCGGTGCCGAAAGCGTCATTGATATAGACGTCGCCCAGTGCTGTCAATCCTTTTCGGAATTCCTCGACAGCACCCTTGTCTGCCTTCACTTTTTTGCCTTCAGCATCTTTGCTGCTGCCCTCTTCCTCGGCATGGAAGCGCAAATTCTCCAATAAGACTACACCTCCATCACTGACTCCATTGACAGTCTTCTCGACCTCCGAACCCACACAATCGTCAGTGAAGATTACTTTCTTGTCGAGCAACTTCTCAAGCTCGTGAACGATAGGTTTGAGAGAATACTTTGGGTTTGCTTTTCCGTCTGGGCGACCCAAGTGAGACATCAAGACAACGGCTTTGGCGCCATGTTCGCCGGCGTATTTAATAGTTGGTAGAGCGCCTACAATCCGCTGGTTGTTTGTAATCTTTTTCTCGGAATCCAGGGGAACATTGAAATCAACCTAGAAAATACCATTCAGAGCAGTAAACTTGATGAAAAGAGTAAAAGAGTAAGGTCTGCATACTCGGATTAGTACTATTTTCCCCTTGAGGTCAACATCAGTAATTGCAAGCTTATTAGAAAGAGACATGGTTGGAAATTCCATGTCTGACTGGAATTAAGAGAGAATTCTCGTAGAGGAAGGTTGAAGCAATAAGCAATTAGTTTGAGCGAAGAAAGAAACTCCCGATAAGCTGTCACTCTGTGAATTGAATTTAGTGGGGTACGTGGGGCTGCTGGCACATTCGCCGGGTAGCTGACGTGAAAAATTCTCGTGTACCTGAGGATCCTAAGACACTAGAATGCGACAGGAAAACTTTTAGCACTGAGGTGGTACTGACAACCGTCCATGGACTCTAAGCCTCCAGCAAGCTCGCTGTGTCTCTTCAAGGAGACTCATTCTAGCCTTGAACCCTCGCGACCGGGCTCATTGATCCAGATACAGGTTCCAACGACCAGCACATTCAGTGTCCGCCCAAAACAGCACTGGCGCATCGTCAGGACTCCTTTCATTCACCGAGATGACGACTCATTTCGAAATGAATGCCTTGCAAGTTCAGGTTCGCTCTTCTTCGGCAGATCGAAAAGACATCCACGAAACTTCTTATGGCGCGTTCTAGGGGAGGGAAAGGTGTTGGAGTTATGGTCAGCAGACCTCAGCAAGAGCAACGAAGAAAAACGAGAGGCATTTCTGACGCTGCAGCTTTTCTTCCCTGTGACACTGAGGTATGGCTGCATAGCGTTGGCAGACACAGATGACGGGGACAGCCTCATTGTGTTTGCCTTGACGAAGGGAAACGAACTCTACACTTTAACGTTACGGAAAGATTTCTTTTGTCATGTTACTACCTCCAAGGAAGACATTTCCAAATGGTGCAAAGTGTCAAAGCCAGCAACATTTAGTATCAGTACGCCCCATAAGCTTGTTGCACCCAGCGCTCTGCAGCTCGTCGTATCACTGAGCGACGGAAGGTTACTTCAACTAAAGCGAAGTAGAGGCGATGATGGAACGAAATGGCTTGAATCGACCTACGGCGACGGTCAATGGGCTGCCTCTTTGCGCGGGCTTGTACCCTGGCGGGGAAGTAATACAATCAAATACGACGGCACCGTCCTCGAACAAGGAACGCCTCTAGCTCTCGCGCTTTCGCCAGACAATAGTCATGTCTTTGCAGTCTGCTTGAATCATACACTCCGCATCTGGAATCCGAATAAAGCCACCAGTGTCTTCTCTAAAGATCTGCTATGGGAGCACCGCGAGCCGCACGAGATACCAAAGATGATGCTTGACCCAAGCAGTCCGAGCCTACTTCAGCTTTTCCAATCTGATGGCGCCGTAGAAGGGGACCTTTATTACGCTGTGACTTTCTCGCCTCACGATTTCGGCCAATTCAAGTTTTGGGGTATTCGCGATCCAGATTATGGCGAAAGAGGTGTTCGGCACCTATTCCCAGATTGTCCGCTTAAGCCACCAGACCCGGATCCTAGCCCTGAAAGCAAGGCTATTTGGAAGGTCGCCGATTTTAAGGTAAAAGGAAGTCAGGATGGCAAACGGTCAGAGATGTGGATTTTGATGAGGTCAAACAGGGCTTACAGGCTCTACAATCTCAAATTCGACATCCTAGATCTTGCTGTCGTCTGGCAGGATCAATGGTCGACTATAGCTTCTGATTTTATAGACCAAAAGCCACAGCCTCAGATCTCTGACCTTGACCCCCAAGATGCAACGGATAAATGGCTCGAATTCATCTTCGGCGCCGGGAAATACCCTGAATCAGTGCTGGAAACAGCGCTTGGAATGTACTGCTCTGAGCGCGCTGTCGCACTTCCAAATATCAAGAATTCCCTGAAAGAACGTATGTGTACGGCGATCGCTTCCCAAGTCGATTCTTCAAAAAACAACACCAACCTGGCCAGTTACCGCAAGAGCACTGACCAAGAGTGGACAGTAATGTGGCAGGATATTCGGGATCTTGACAAGGCGAGATGGGATATCTTGTCCCTTGAGTATGACATTTATGCAGGAATGCCTTGGATAGCTTTTGCCGATGGATGTTCTGCAATCCGCACATGTGACACGATTGAACTCTCATCTCTGAACAGACCTGAAATCTTGGCCGAATCTGTGGGTATGCTCGATATTCCGTCAGTCGAAATGATCCCAGACAGTGTCCTCAAACTACCAGATGAGCTTGCTGTCATAGTTCAAGCAGCAACAACTTTCAAACGGAGCTTTAATCACCCGCTGCTGCAAATTTGCAAGTCGATACTAGCCGAAGAGCTCTGGTTGGAGCCGTCCTATTCAGTTCCAATCCGCATCCAATCCTTCTATGACCGCTGCAACTTTGCAGAGGAAATTGGCAGCGTTGCTTTCGACGATCTAAGCGCTGCTTTAGCCCCCATTGGAGGTTTTGATGGGCTCGAGACGACCACATTCTTTGCTCTCCTGCATGAGCTTTCGCATAGTCTCCCGCCCGAAAGTTCGGGTTTATCACACACTAGTTTCGGTCGGCGCTTTCTCATCAACGGTGCCCGAGATGTAATAAACGCTCGCGAGGAGATGTTGTTCAACTTATTGACGCTTACGATCTTCGTCGATATGGAGATAGATCGAGACGAGATGCCTATGAAAAAGTTCGACGCAACCCAGATATATGTGAAATTGCTTGGCCTCCTTAAACAGTATCAGATCTCCCAGTGGCTAGTTGGAAATGTACATTCGGACAAAGACAGCGGCTCGCACAAGGCTGATGGAGAATCGCCCAAAAACTCTTCTGGCGAGACCTCGACAATCCTGGAAAGCCTCTTCGCTCTTCATTTGCCTGCTGAAACCTACGAGACACGATCCCAAAGCGAAGCACTGACCTACAGCATCAAGGACCTCCTCCAGTGGGTCATTGGTGGTAACCAACACATTCCATCCGATGAAATCCCTGTCTACATACAGACTTATCTCTTAGCGAACAACAATATCGATCTGGCCTCCGACTTTCTCCGGTATCAACCATCGACAGCATGGTCAACCTACATCAAAGGTCGATTATTCCTCAAGCGGGGAGAGTTCACGGACGCAGCACTCTTGTTCAAGAAAGCCGCTTTCAAGCTCTGTAAGCTCCTCTCGATCTCTGTCATAGACTGCAACAGCTGACCCTCCCAACCAGCCCGCCCAAAGGACTTCTCATACCACGAAGCCTCCCACGGTCTTCTCACCCCCATGGAAGGCCTCTCCTTTGGTCACGGCCTCCCAACCTTCTACACCCATATCCTCAACCTCTTCGACTCCCACTCCTGCCCCACCCAGATGGCCCACTTCGCCCACCTCGCCCTCCAACTGATCTCCACCCCTGGATCCACCCATTCCGACCAAAGCACCACACTCCTCACCTCTCTCTTCCAAGCCTCCCTCCAAACCACCGATTTCCCCAGCGCGTATTCAGCCCTAACTCGCCATCCGAATCCTGAAACGCTCCTCCCTAGCTTCATGTCCGCAATACTAACCACGCCGAACGCGTTGCCACAACTCCTATCGCTCCCCTTCCCACCCAATCTGCATTCGCAAATCGACTCCATTCTCTCCTCCCCGAAAAGCAAAGCAACCCCGAAGATCCTAGCAGCATGGCGTCTCCATCACAACGACTTCCGGGGCGCAGCCGCCGCATTGCTCTCACCACTGCAGGCCGCACAAGCCAAAGTCAAGCGTAGCGCTGACGGCTTGGAGGACGACTACCTGGCTGTGGTCAATCTGCTGGCTTGTGCAGGGAAGGACAATGGGTGGGTGCTTAGTGCTGATGCTAGCGGCAAGGCGAAGAGGCGGGTGGTGACGATTGGGGATGTGAGGGGGGGGTATCAGAGGGAGTTGGATAGGAGGAGCGTTATTGAATCTGGGAGATTTGGGTTTGTGGGGAGGAAGGATGAGGGTGAGGAGATGGATGTGCTGTGATGCATCCAAGAAATTCTGCGTCTTATGGGGTGCCTTTTTCTTTGCCTTCAAATGAGCAATGTCAGCGGGCTCTTTATCATTTTGTTTATTTCAAAGATACCAAAGCTAGTTTCATTTAATGCATAGCGTCTTTCGTTCGGATGATTCCTCTCGTTATATGCTTGTGGAATGTACATTTCGACCGATCTTCCTGTGTGTCGAAGCCCATGTTCCAGCCAGCGCCTTGCAAGTTCCCTTTTAATCATGATCAACGTAACAAAACGGCAAAACCCTAGCATGGCTCATTCAGAACCTTTACGTTTCCAGAACCACACCCTCAATCCTTCTCCAAATCCTTCGGACTCGGATCCCCGATCCCATCCTCCTTAATGGCAAACAAACAATCACTCTCCGGCAGACACGGACTATCATAAATTTTGCAAATCCGCGTCTCCCCCCTCCCCTTCTTCAAACTCAGCCTCGTCGTACTCGCATGCGCAATGATGTTCCCCCCAATAGGTTTCTTCGGATCAGGATTGAACATGGCACTCGGGCCCCCATCCACCTGCGCTACAACCTGATTGGAAATGACGACCGCGATGCCAAATTCATCGGCTAGCCGCTGGAGCGTACGCATGAATTTCGCGAGGTGAGTTTGGCGGGAGGAAAGTTCGCCGCGGCCGGAGAAATCGGTGCGGTAGAGGGAGGTGGCGCTGTCCACTATGAGAAGGGAGAAGCGAGTTTCGCACATCATCCGGGAGGCTTGATCCAGTAATTGCAGTTGGTGGTCTGAATTATAGGCTCGGGCATAGGCGACGTTGTCGAGGACTTCTTCGCCGGACAATCCGTAGCGGTTCGCGACGCTCAGCAGGCGGACTGGGCGGAAGGTGCCTTCGGTATCTATGTAGAGGCATTTTCCTTCGCCACCGCCCATGTCGAAGGGAAGTTGGCATGTTACGGCTAGCGTGTGACAGATCTGGGACTTGCCTGTGCGAAATTCGCCAAATATTTCGGTGACGGAGCCGGTTTCAATTCCGCCAGCTAGGAGGGTGTCGAGTTGTTTGGAACCTGTCGTGATGGAGATGAGTTCAGAGCGGCGTTGATGCATTTCTGTGGCTGTAGTGAAGCCCATAGGAACGAGCTTTGAGGCTAGAAGTACAATTAGATGGGTAGGGAAAGGAGCCATGATGTGTAGCATGCCTTCTGCTAATATTTTGGTGGCCTTTTGCTCTGATATGCCTTTTATTTGCTCCAACACCCTCCGTGGTCTAAGTTCTTCATCAAACGTAGCCTTGACACACCTGGCAAAATCCCACCTACGTATATGCAACCGACTCAACAGTATTGAAACCTCCATCTACCACGAGCTTTATATCCCGCGCTGAGAGACCAGCGACTCCCTACCTTAATTATCAGCATTGATGTCTGGACTCAGAGCGTGCACTCTACATGCCTCAAGTACTGAGAGCGGTGTGGGCGCTCCAGGCCCTCCGCCGCCGTCGCCATATGCTGATTGGGTCTCATCGGCCTCTCCTGCACTCATTGTGGCGGAATAGCTCGACGGAAGCCAAGGAAGGCTTCTGATGATTTCTAGATGACTTCGAAGCTCGCTCGATGTGGCTGAAGCTACCAGTTATGGATAAATGTTCTGGTTAGCTGCTGGTGACTGCCGCGGATGTAGTAGTGGGAAAAGGTTGTTGACTTCTTGGTGTGAGTCGTCACTCAGACGCGTTCGCGCCGGAAGGCAGGGAGCGGTGTCACGTGATCGGATTAAATTGGAGCAGATGAGATGAAAAAGTCATACAGATTGCCTGCCAATATCCTTCGTCCACATACAACTTGATGCTCCGTACCCATTTGTCGTAGAGAATCCTCCCTCAAAGTCGCTTTACAGGCTATCACTGTGGTAGAATCATGTTGCTCTCAGATTCAGCCAATTTGTGGTTTCTTGCTATGATTACTGTCATATTCAGCCAGCCATTGAGCAATAGCAACTGGAGAGAGACTGTTTATTATGTCTACACTGTTTAACACGTGCACCTGTAGGAAAGCGTATTTTCAGATGCTGACCCAAATCCGCAAGATTTTGACGCTCCTTGTATGCCCCCGAATCATGAAATGCCAAATGCCAGGATCGACCCGAAAGCATGCTCGCTCGGTGCTCGCTATAAGGAACAATCAGTCTTCAAGGGTGTATGAAGATCTGCTAGGTGCTCGTCCTCTCCTTTGGCGCTTCTTCGACTCCCGCTTGTCGGTCCCTCCCAAATCCCCCGTCCATTCGGTAAGGCCTTTGGTCTGCTGAGGCGGACCAAGAGTGCCTGGTCGGAGAATTTGGAATCCTGAATTGACCTTGCGGATTACCTGTGAGCTTCTCAGGCGTCGATTGCCATCAAACGGTTGTAACGGTTGGGCATGATCCTGATCATAGGTGATTTCATTGTTGTCCATCAGTCGAGCGTGCTGATCGGCGACATCATCGTCCACATCGTCCACATGAAAACTGTGATTACCCCCACTGTTTGGATATATGTTTGGAGTAACGAATGGATTGCTGGTCTTTTGGGAAATCCCTTGAATTCCTTCAGTACCAACATCATGACCCTTGTGAGAAATACTAGTGGTCTCGTTTTGTGGATTTGAGACATGAAGCGGTCCATTCTCATCGACGCAAGAGCTTTGGCCTCTGGAATCAAAGTCCACGTCAGAGAGCTCGTATGCAGCAGGTGACGGACCCTTGGAATGTTTGTGGTATTCCGGATGCAGAAACCCGTTGGAGGAAGCTTCGGATCTAGACTGCTGATTAAAGCTCCCATTGCCACTATTGCTAGATGTTGCAGAACGTGATGAAGAGGGCCGTCCTTCCTCGGTCTCCGACTCGAATCCTATTAGGAATGTCAGCGCACTTTGGCAATTGGAGATTGGATAGCAAGGTCACCTTCCCGCCGCTTGCCAGTTCTCTGGCTCGAGAAAGTCGGAGTCTCAAGGGTTGAGAGAGTCTCAGGGTCCTCAGGATCGAATGAATTGCTGTATCGTAAACCTGAGGATCGGCGGGGCTGATAGGTAGGTTGACCACGTAATTGATGGTCGGAGGTTGGAGGTGGTCCATGCTTCCTCAGAGGACGGTCGAAAGGATTCGGTATAGCGGACAAAGAGCTGGAAGGACGCTCAGGCTCAGAGTATTCCTGAGCTAGCTGAGATATCTCTATGCCGGTCATGTTGGATGTTGTGGACGTTCGGCCTGAGGACAAGTCTGGGTGAGGCGCTGTCAGTCTGAAGGCTGTTGCAGAAAGTGCGGGGCTGGCAGGCAGGCTACTGGCTGGAGTGTTGGATCTGGATATCCAAACGCCGTCCACCTCAATACCACTCTCTAGTGCGCGGACTCCAAAGGGAACCTGATTGGCTCGACCACGCCTCACGCTCTGTGAGTGTTGCATTTCTTGCTTGATCGCTGCCTTGGCTGCATCGATCTTTGTATACTTTCGGAGTTTCCAATGATTGTAAACGAGCTTCAGACATCCAAGAATGACCACAAGGACCTGTTTCGAATCAGATTCAAGTCTGTAAGGAGAAGTGGCCACGAATACGCACGATGGCACATCCTAAGACCTGATGATACGTTCCGTAGTCAGTTGCAGTCGCAGAATACTCCTTAATAGCTTCACTTACGAAGCACAGCTTCTCCCATAACTGCCATGAGTTCCAGAAGGAAGCTGTCATGATGGCTCCTCGGGTTCAGATTTTGAATCTGATATTGAGCTTGAAGGGATGAAAAGAGTGTTGTGAGTACAAAATTATGATAGGTGATGATAATTTCGAGTTAAAGCGAGTGACCGAAGAGTGATGGGGGTGGTTCAGTGAGTTGGCGGCGAGGGGAAGACGATCTAGTAAGCGTGAACATCGGTCCAAACTTCCGTTCGAAGCTGGTTCTACACTTCGAAAGTGAGGACGTGGCACACACTATCGGTCGATACGGCCTTTGGCAAGGTCGAAGGTCATATCACAAGAAGAGAAGAGAGCAGGTATAATAGGTACTTAGGTGTTGAAGTCGTGAAATAAGCGCGCGGTGAAGAGAATTGTGCGGAAAGGTGCCTTGCTTGGGTCATCCCTTTTAGGTTACACAGCTATGCAGCTCCTCGGATGGAGACATCTTCCAGGAATCTACATCTCAATCTCACCACTGACGAGGCCCACATGATCTAGGCTATGGAGAAATACGGCCTTCGGAAGCTGCGCCTCAGTCAGAACACAGTGGTCCGGGCATCTCCTGCATATGATTGTTGACTTTCACATTGGGAAGTCGCGTATTTCTATGCAGGGCAAATGCAGGTACCGATGATTTGAATTACGCTGCGTTGGCTGTCAGACATGTTACACGTACATGGTTTTGGCCTTCGGTATCATGCCATTTCAAGAGGCTTGAAAGAATGTTGCATGCTCGAACGTTAGAGAGGCTGCGATCCTGAAGCCACAGCTTGTGATAACGGGGCCACGGAGTTCCACCGGCTAGCACCCGGGATGGCGTTTTGATCGCCCGCTGAAGTAGTCTTAGCCTCCTGCGGCTATCTTTGGCATTGTGTGGAGAAATAGAGTAGAGAGCACAACCTTTCAAGGCCATATATTGGAGAGACGTTCGTGACCAACGCACTGGTCGAGGAGTCACAGCGCATACCTTCAAAGGCGGGCGAGCTTTGGGCAATTGAGAGCTTACCCGCGACTTCCTCTCAATTCGGCCAATTGAGATCTGGTAAAGCGCCAAGCTTGGCGTCATAGATCTCGGTTGTTGCTGCGGTTCACCTGCTGCGCGGACAATCACATGAAGTACAGCATTTTTGAATTCATACCGTTACTCTCTATCAATCGCTGTTCGCATCGTATTCTTGGTTACAGTAGTACACGCAGCCATGCCTCCCTTTCGCAATCCGTTTGGCAAGAAACCGCCAATGATCAATGGCGCCCCGGTCCAAGATGAGAATGTGAGGCCACCGCTCGCAGTCACAAAAGACGAGGCGTCGCAGAAGTCTAGCCACACAGCATCTCGAGCGTCTTCGTCTTTGAGTATAAAGCCGAGAAAAGAGGAGCCCAGCGAGTACAAGCTTAGTGGTAAACGGCCTCCATAACCATCAATCCGCATATTACTTGAAAGGAAGCGCTGAAAAATCTCCGTAGTGGTCAATGACAGTGGTGTCTATCTCCCTGTGAGTACAGATAACAAAAAGCAAGTAAGTGAGACTATCAAGCGCTGCTGACACCATTCAAGCCCTCGCCGCCAGAGAAGAAAAGCTTCTGGGCTAGATCACCGACCTCCAACCTGCCTTCTAATCACCGAAGCATGTTGAACGAAAACGAGCCATTCTCGATATCTCGCGAATCATTCGAGTCTTATCGGAGGTCATTCGTAAGACCATCCTCATCCGAGTCTATCCAAAGCCAGCACTAACAGCACTCCCTTCGCAGGATATTTCTGCCCGCTCACCTGTTAACCCACATGAATGCTCCTCTACTCGACAGAGTCTAGACTCAAAAATGACCCATCCGTCACGCTCCCCAGCCAAATCAAATGAGTTCGAACGACCTCCACCGACTGATGAAGAAGGATTCGAAGACGTTGGACTCAGCGACGAGAAGAAGGAGCCACCAAAGAAGAAGAGCATATTTGCGCGCTTTGGCGATAGCTCTGACCCACCAGTGAATGGAGATGCACCTCGACCAACCTCGAGTCATAGGGGTTTCCATCTTCCCGGCCGGAAACGTGGGCAGAGTGGTCAAGGTGCCGAGCTCGGTAATATTGATCGGCCGGCCGTCAATGGAAGTGATGACGGGGCGGTCCGATAGAATGACAATGGTTGCCGGACGTCATCTTAGCGACGTTGCGTCAAGTCTTGAGACCGTGTTTGGCCTATGGCGTTGGATGTAACGACGTTTCATGATACCAACGCCCTGTCGCTACAACGGTTGCTATGGCTGCTAGGCCACCAATAATATTTAATAAGTTACATAACAGTTACTTTAGGGGAACAGAATTCAAATTAATAAGATCAATATGTTAAGCTAGGCGGCTGGCTGGAACCCCGCTACAAATCAGAATGTACAGGTCTTCAAAACTGGTTGTACTTGTACCAGCCAATTTCCACTAACCATAATTTGGGACACATGAAGCATCTGAAATCATTTGGGTCACATCTTGCGCCTGTCGGTCTTCTCCACAGATTCAGAGCCCATCGCGTTGATGCCTGTGAGTGTGACAGACTTACGATGGTCCTTTTCCAGAGGACCAGACCTCAAGACATCAAGTAACCCTTCATTAAGCACCGTTATGATTACACACCGTTCCGTAATCATTGATTATCCAGTAATCTCTGCCCTTGCACTCCAAGATGTTACACACTGCAGATATGGACGAGGATTGGTTCATCTCGCGTAGTTTGAAAGAATCATGTATATATGGATCGTCTCAAAGGTGGATCATGCCATAACGTATAACGTATCCCATGAATTCTAGCCGCTACTCACTTCCAATCTTCTGTTTCGTGTCGACGTAATGAATTTGGTGAGCCGCTTGATAAGCCGTCAGTCCCCTGAGAAGCTGGCCTCAATCACATCAGGAAATGGTATGGCATTAGCGAAAGACCGAATCGCTACATTGGTTATCCTATCTAGATAGGAGACTCGGTCTGCCTTTGCTCATAGAAGCGGTAGGTGGCTCATTGGCCAGGTCGGTAAAGAAGCCAATTAGATTCCTGAGGCTCAGCTACAGTCGCTCAGGAGCCTCTTGGGAAGATGGCCTTGCCTAGACACAGCCTCCGGCGCCTGGCTTTTGAAGCAGCAGGCGATCGCATCTCTAGCTAGAGCGGTTCTACCGTCTTCTTATATCTTGTCCTCACTCATGGACTGTAACCAGCAACGAGCAAATGTGATCATATTTCGCCCGTCCTTAGATTTCAAGCCATTCGTCGGTTTCGGCACATTCGAGGACCCGAGCGCCTGCTATTCTTCCCAGGCGTGCAATCTCGGATCTAAACCACGACTTTTGCTGGGTACCCACATGGGCAACAGTCGAAGCAATGGACAAAGGCCATACTAGCAGCCGAGCCATGTATGGTTTAATATCCTCGTTTGTGTTCAAGGTAATCGAGTTTTCATCTGAGGATGAGTTGAGACTGGCAGTGACCTTGATTCTTTGGAGACAGAAGGGCACGCTAGATGCTAGGTCATTAGCCATAGCATTCATATTCGAGAAACACTCCAAGCGCTGTTCAGAGAAGATATTGGTAGAATTCGGGCGACTGAGTTCAAGGATTCGTAACTGGGTACTGCTGATCAGCATTCTCATGGCGTAATACTGGTTCCAGACAGCTGCGTACGCAGGGCTGGAGTAGCTGTAGACTACCGGCGAATAGAAATCTCTTATTGGCCAAGGATGAGGCTCGGGTAGGGTGTGTCGCTGATAATACCAAGTGCTTGGAAAGTAGGCCGTCAGGTGTTTTACGGCCTTATCAAGTTCTTGCACTTCTTGGTTGAGATCATCCGCTCTTGAAGCAACCTTATAAGACGTACAGTGTAGTATATCATTCCCATTGATAATTGCAAATAATTTCTTACGAACATTGACAGTTCGTGTGAAAATGCAATCATACTTGAGCTCTAAGCCACACTCGCCGAAAATGGCACCATCCATCATCCATTCCGGCAGCGCGAGAGTCCTTAATATAGCAGACCGGATGAGCCCACGTCTAGTGTGCTTGATGACTTCCGTCGCAGGCTGGACTCTACTCAGTCTGTCTTTCCAGAATTTCAGTATTGCTAAAGCCCCATCATGATGCGAGAAGCTCTGTAACGTCGAAAGAATTGATGGCTTTAGGTTGGATTGACTAGGACGGTGAACCGCATCCTCGTACCGACTCATGAAAAATATAGCAAGTAAGCAGGCGTCAATGTTCTCTGCGGTCAAAAACAATGTTGTCACTTGGGCAATCCGCAAAAGCTTTTGATAATCGACAGACGCTTCTATGGCTGCTGGCAGATGTCTCTGAGTTTGCGAATAGGTCGCTAGAGCCATAGAAGATACAGCAAGATCGAGCATCTGACACTCGGCTCCAGATTTCCACACAGGCAGAAAATCATCAGAAACACTTCTTGAAATATTCTGAACATTTTCTGGTGTCTGCAAATGATGATACAGAAAATACGTAATTGCCTGACTTTTCAGATCAACTAGTGGACGTTGCGGGACCACGTCGAGGTTGCGAGCGAGCTCAATTATCGGAGTTGAACGAGGCCCTCTGGGACGTTTTTTTCGGCCACTCGCGTAGGAGTTCTCAATGTGAAATACGGGAGCCTGGCCGATATTCATCCCATAGCAAGTGCGTCGGGATTTCAAGCATCTCTGACATACTGGCAGAGTTCCATCACACTGCCATAGCGGTCAGCTACTTTGGTGTAAATGCGGCGAATCGCTTGCCTTGATCCGTCGGGTCTTGCATGTCTGGCATCCTGTGCTTGGAAAAGGCATGACACTTCAGGTTGCCCTGTGACACTGTCGCCACAACTTTATTAAGGAGATTCCAAAGAAAGGCACTCTGACGTATATTAGCGGCACTTTAAAGTAGTTGATATCCAGTTTCTTTGGCTTTGTTATTGGTCCCTCCTCTAATAGATGACATGATTGCTCCAAACTCCTTGGTGAAGGAATCGGCGCAATCAAAGATACACGTTTGAAAATGAAATGTTAGAGTAGAAGTAGCAGCGGTACCAAGCGATTCTTCGTACCGCGTACTCTAATAATCACAGATGTTTGCGGTTACTCTCTCTGCAGGAGTGGCGAGATTGGTAGCCCTATTCTAAGGTGTGCTACCTGTGCTAAGGATTTAAGGAAGGTTTTGCCGCACGGGCAAATTTTACGCGACCGGTTGGTGCAAATAATAATTCGAAAACAGGAACACCCCTCTATTCCTACAATAATGGCAGGAGTCAAGCGTAAAGAAGCAAGCACTTTTGTATCATCAGAAGGAAATACGAAGAAGAAGCCCAGGAAAGACAAAGAACCTCCTAAGAATTATGCGAAGAACTACGAAGAAACGGCAACAGACTCGGACCCAATAGTTGAGTCGGATACTGCGCCGCAAAGTGGTGAAGATGACGGCGTGAGCTGGCCATCTGATGGAGAGGATTATAAAGAAGACTGGGCAGGAGTGGAAGATAATGGTGCTGGTGGTGTGAAGGTGGCTGCAGAAACAGCAAATGCAGCACCCAAGCCTCTAGCTTCCAAGAACACTAATACAGGTACACAAGGCTGCAATTCATCTTGATTCCACTCTGACAGACTTGACAGGTGCTACCTCTTCTAAGGAAGCCCATGCAAAGCAAAAAGTTGAGAGGCAAGAGCGTAAAGCTGCCAAACCCAATGCAGATTCGCTTGCTCGCTCGAAGAAGCTATGGGAGAGACTACGAAGGAAGTCTCATGTCCCATTAGAAGAACGCAAGACACTGATAGCCGAGCTCTTCGAAATCATTACCGGTCGAGTCAAAGATTTTGTCTTCAAGCATGACTCTGTCAGGGTCATCCAAACGGCCTTAAAATATGCAAACGTTGATCAGCGGAAGATGATAGCAAGGGAATTGAAGGGAGAATACAAAACCCTGGCTGAAAGCAGATATGCAAAGTTCTTAATTGGAAAGCTACTTGTGCATGGAGACGAGGAGATCAGGGATCTTGTCATACCGGAATTCTGTGGACACGTCAAACGCTTGATCAAGCATCCTGAAGCATCTTGGATTTTGGACGATGTTTATCGTGGCATTGCCACACCATCACAGAAAGCTACCATGCTACGTGAATGGTATGGCGCTGAGTTTGCCTTGTTTAGGTTAAAGGGAAAAGAGCCTGTGTCTGCAGACCTACAGAATTTACTCTTAAACCATCCTGAAAAACGAACGCCAATTATGCGATCATTGTTCGAGACGATCAATCTACTTGTGCAAAAAAAGACCACAGGATTTACCATGCTACATGATGCCATGCTTCAATACTTCCTCAATCTACAAACGGGTAGCGAGGAGGCGATTGATTTTTTTGAACTCGTCAAAGGTGACGAAGAAGGCGACCTGCTCAAGAACCTTGCTTTCACAAACTCAGGAGCTCGCCTTGTGTGCTTGGCTCTTGCGTATGGCAATGCGAAGGATCGGAAACAAATCCTAAAGACTTTCAAGGACACCATACAAGCGCTGGCATACGATGCATATGCACACCAAGTACTGATTACGATATACGATGTCATTGACGATACCGTCTTGATCTCGAAATCGGTCTTTCCGGAGTTGGTTGGTAAACACCCTGCATCACCCGAAAGGGAACAACAGATCCTCGTTGCTACCTCGCATCTCATTGGTAGGATACCCATTATATACCCATTTTGCCCTCGTTTAATGCCGGCTATCCTACCTACTGAAGACATCAAGTTGCTCAATCAAGTCCATGAGATACGTGCTACAACGTCCAAGAAGGATAACGAAGTCCGTCGAAGGGAGTTGATGAATGCATTATCGCCTTCAATGATCTCTCTTATGACTAACCATACCCAATATCTATTGTCTACCAGCTTTGGGTGTCAGCTCATTGGGGAGGTTCTACCAGAAGCTTCTGGGGATCGGGCTCCCGTCATGGCTTCCATTGCTGCAATTGCTTCGGGTACTGAGGAAGAGAAGTCGCTATTCAGCACGCCACATGCTGGCAGGATGCTTAAGAAGTTAGTGACTTGCGGCCGGTACAACAAGAAGACAAATAAAGTTGACCTCATCGAACCCCCACTTGGTTTCCACGATATTTTCTACACGGCCATCCAGGATGAGCTGCTGGTCTGGGCCACTGGTAGCAATTCATTTGTCATTGTCGCTCTTTTGGAAGCACCTGGGTTTTCGCAGCTAGAACATTTGAAGAAAGCTTTGAAGAAGTCGGAGAGTAGAACACGCCTCAAGTCGGCGGCAAATGGGGCTGGGCGAGTTGCCGTCGCAAAGAAAGAAGATAAGAAAGGAAAAGCAGAGGAACGTGGCGTGGCAAAGGAGAATAAAGGTACTCAACTACTACTAAAGATGCTGGAAGAGTGAAAACCGCAGTAATTTGCGTTTCTCATTAATTATAGAGAAGCACCATAAAAAGCTCTGCCATCTCTATGCCCTTCAAAACGAAGTATTGATAGGTGAAATTCAATGCGCTGTCGTGTACATGGCATGCAAAGGTCTTTCTTCTACCCCCCTAATCAAGATTCAATGGACAGTCACACGAGCCACATTCCTCGCTCTCCCTTTTTCTAGGTGTCTTTTTCAATAGGATTCGTTGATATCCTGCGTTCTTACTTACTCAAAGAGCAAACCCTTGAGGAGTCATTATCTATATGATTCAAAATGAGAGAAAATTATTCTCACAAGTACAAACAGCCCAAGCGTGCGGACTTTCTCGGGGTCCATCAAGTGACCTCATTCCCTTACTCCTTTCATGTTCGTGTAGTTGTGTCATTTTCGAGTTGGGCGGATCAAGAGGAATTCCAGGGAGTTCTCAGGGAGGGATGTGGGAGATGATATCAGGAATTGGCGAATCATTGCATGGGAATGCGAGCTAGCTCTGATGGCTACTTAGGAAATCTGAAATTTTCCACGAACGATAGACGTTAGATTATGAGTGGTCATTCTGAACAGGCTACCCCACTCTTATCATGCAAGGGGCGGGATGCCATCATCTTTATGGCCACTCTCCTAGAAAGCTTCACGCCAATAATTTGGACTCTCTTTGGCATACGAACACAGAATCAGGAACAGTGAGCTAGATGAAGCGTAAAAACGAATACAAGTCTACAGGCATTGTTAGCTTCCAGTCCGGTCGCAGGCAAACGCAATGTCAATGCGTGTGAGTTCATCAGAACATTGTGCTCTTTTGGAGACAACACCATTTTCTTCGACCTCAGCGCCCTTCAATCACAGACCTCCGACTCATCTGCCAAACGATATTCCGTCGCCTTCACTGATCTTGAATTAGCAGGTGGAAATCTCCTCTGTGGCCGCTAGCCAGGAACTCAGGAGAGATGAGAGTCCAGTGGCCAGGTAGCAAGAGAAGAAGACGCCATTTGAAGAGCAAGGCGTGGCTACACGACATGATTTGTTAACAACAGTCCATTGTATCGAGGACACGTCATTGCCTAGTGTAGGTAGGTACATTAGGTAAAACCTCGATGTAATCGTATCAATTGATACCTTCTGAACTGTTTGTTACTGCCTTCCTGTCCTGAACACTTTCTCGCGCAATTCGAAGATTCCCACGTCTATCGTGCTTCCGTCTCAACAGGATGGGTGGTGTTTCACAGTTTGCCCATGCTCACTTTAGAAGCCGTTGCGAGTTCTGATAAGAGCGGCTGGGACGGGCCATAGTGGTCCCTAGTGGTCCTTATTTTAAGGTACTTAGGCACTGGTACCGACAGGGGTTGTTGAGGGCCACCACCACAGTGCACAGTGGGGTGTAAGATGCCCGAGGAAGCCAAAACTGCCGGAGTGCGCTTCCTTCAGCTTTGGACGTCTGCAACTTCGCAATCTCCGCTCTTATGATCTCTGTTTGCTTGCATGATATCGACTCCGTCTGACACGTCTTGATCGAATATAAGGCTGTGTTCTCTGGTATGACCGCGCCATGAAAACTGCAGCCATGTCCAATTTGCGCATGATTGCTACCACGGCTTGCCGCTGCTGGCACGCATAATCAGAAATCACCGCCAGGTCAATGCGCTCCGCATAGCCATTGAAGATGCATGTCCTCTCCACTCCTCAGGTACCCTCCGGGTTACCAAGTCCTACTCTCACAAATCCCGATATGATACTTCCTGATAGCTCGCCCTCGGAATCCTCTCCGTCCACCCCAGGACAACATCAAAGGCTCCCGTCGCCACCACCATTGGAAGGCAATGGATATGGCCCATCTACCTCTGCGCCTGATGGAACTACCAGAATGAAGGGTGCGATGTACAGTCCTTTCCAGAACGGAGTGTTGAGGCGCCACGATGGTTCTACGAGGCTTAGGTCGAGCTCCGAGAAGGGAAGTAACAGGATCGTTTTCGAAAACAATCGACTCTCCTATCGGCAAGCCATAGAAGTCCCATTTGCGTCGTCGCCTACACTTGAGGAAGACTCCCGCGACAGAATTTACACAGAATCTATCAAGGGCGATTTTGAGAATGGAGAAGGTACATACACCACCCCTGCGATACTAGAGGAAGACGAGGACGACCCCCGTTCGCACGCTGCCATGACTCGGAGGGCTGAGGAGATTTTGGCCAACGCGAAAAGAAGGCTTACGGTACGTGGTTGAGTGGCTCCGGTGTCTCGGACGTAAAATTTAACTTCTTCCAGGATATGGAGGGCAATCTCAATCGGGCTCGGAGCACGCTCCAGACAAGGCCGTCATCATCCATGTCATCCTTTGGAAATCGCAGTCCTGAACCCGTCTCACTTTATTCTATACCCAGCAAAGGCAGGAGTCCTGGTGGGTTTTCGCCCTCCAAACATCGCCAAGCCAACCTACCTAGCCTTGATGAAACAAAACAAAGACATTTGAGAGTCTTCAGCGAGAGCTCGGTGCCATCGTTATTACAGACGGGCTTACCCAATGGACATTCTACCGAAGCAAGCACAGGAGCCTCGAATGGCTCGGTCGTAAACGGAGCGGATGTTGCTTCACAAGACCGTCATTCAGAGCCAAGTCGAAATTGGTTCTGGAGTGGCTTGACACGCGATACCGCTCCAAGATATGCGGACCGGCAAGCTAAAGGATTAGAAGCACTCAATGAAGATGGCCCAGCTCCATCATTCGAGCAGCCAGCTGTACTAGAAGAAAACATTGCAGAAGAAAGGCGGAGTGATCTCAAATCCCCAGCTGCTGCGGCCTTCAATGAGCAAAATCCTCCTAGTACCGGCCTCACAAGAGCTCGTTCTACGGCGCAGATGCATGATCTCCGTGAGCAGATGCAGGATCTCAAAGGGAAGATTTCAACATTGAAGAAAAGAGCGAGGGAAGACAACATGCGACGAAGAAGTTTGCAGAGTCTACGAACGCCCAGCCCATTTACTGTGGCGGAGCAGTGGTATACAGGTGCATCCCTGCCTGAAGATATACAACGAGAGGAGTCCAATTCTGGGCCCCTCGAACATGTGCAGTCTTCAGGCGTGGAGGAAACTCCAGCGCAACCTGTACTGCAGGATTCTGGTCACGCTTCCCTTGACGCAGAGCCTATGCTCGACAAGAAAGAAGCCAACAGGTCTCTTGAAGGGGATAAATCGAAGGAGGGCCTTCATGAAGGCAGAGAAGCTATCAAGGAGCCCCCAGGGGATCTTTCCAAGATGGTCAATGGATTTCCGAGCCAGAAAGAACGTCTCGTATTGGCAGATGAGCCTGCCACTGTCCGATTCGATGTCAGCAATCTTGGTTCTATCGAGGAAGCTTCTCCCATAGACCTCGAATCTAGGGAAGACAGTCTGTACGGAGATCAAGATTACCATGAGACATCCACATCGCCCATTGTCGAAAGACACGAAGATCGGCCTGATGCTTTCGATTACGAGCACTTCGTTCTCAACAGCGCTCTGGGAACCTACAGTGGGGTAGGAATGAGAAGAAGTAGCAGTGTAAGGAAACGAGCCAAAAGCCAAAGCTCAGAATCCTCTGTGGAGACCACGAAGCCTAGGAACTCCATAGGTGATACACCGCAGGCAGATGCTCTAAGTAATGGATACCATGGCAGGCAAAACAGTGTCAACTCCGTCTCTACTGACAACACTTTTGCTACTGCAAATGAAGGCGCCGATTCAGAAGGAGGTCATGATGACTGGACATTTGGACACACCAAGGCCGGATCTCGACAAGTAGGGGCAGATAGGAAGCACAAACCTAATGGAAGTCACGAAAGCGTTCCTGATCACCTCGTATCGAATGGAATACAGAAACATGGCGGTAAGAAGCACGTTGCGTCGGCACAAAAGGGGTATGTGAACGGCGTCAATCGCAAGTCGCCGCCGGCAGAGAATGGAGAAATGCCGCAGCCGCCTGATCTGCTCACCGTTCTATCAAGCACGGGCGCATGGCAAGAGGGAGCACCTCCTACCAAGCTCAAGATGGGCGAACGGGACAAAGAGATGGTGGAGAGGCTGGTCAAAAGTTTGGCCAAAGTCTGCAGTGAAGTGGATACGCTGGGGCCTGAGAGCAGCATCTACGAAGCCCGCCTCTTCCGTCGAAAACTCAACGACGCTCGCCGGGTGTTGGACGGCGAGATGAACGGTGAAGCTTTCTAAATTTCGGGATTGATCAGGCGTTGGACACGGCAGGGGTAGCAAAGCCTTCGACATGGGGGTCATGTTGATTCTTTTGGGCAGTAGACATTCAACAGGCAGCGGTCAGTGATGCGAACGGTCGGCGGCACTTTTGTTCCTCGATATACCCAGCCTGGCCTTTGATTTTGACGGTGATTCCCCTACGTTTGGGGTGGATCTATATCTCGCGGCCATCTCAGCCATCTATTTCCATTTATCAGTCATATCAACGACGTTGCGTTTCATGCCTACGACCATGACCGTATTGACAGCACCTCGCGAAAGAGGAGAAGAGTGAAAGAGGTCGTGTGCCGCAAAGCCACAGTTGGGGGCCATGGAGGGTACCTGCAAGCCTTATGGCAGTAAGCGGGAAGATGGTGGCGACTAGGCCCCAAGCAGCCTGACGCAGATGCGGCGGTGGACCCTGAAGGACCGATGAGGATCTGAGGAAGATCTGAGGAGGATGAGGACCGTGCGTCCCGCCGGGTCATGTCATCATCACTCGCATCTTTTCGTCTCTAGAGTACATGTGCTTTCCTTGGACTTTTTAGCTCACTATGCTGCAATTGCCGTTCATTCAGTCCAATCAGACCGTCGGCGAGTGAAGCACCACCTGCATCATGACTTGTCTTCACTGACACTGCCAGTCAAACGTCGGACCGGTGCTGATACACCAACAACGTGATGTGACCCCAGCTTTTCTCATCTAGATCCCCATCCCGCCTATTATTTCCTCCCCTTCCTCGAAGCTTAGCTCTCCTTGGCCCTTGACCTATCATCGCCCTTTCTTTTTCCCTGTTCATTGCAATTCCTCAGCCGGCGCTGTTCCCTGCTGGCTCCGATCGACCCCAACTGCCTTTCCCTGCCGTAATGACCCTGGCGCGTTCGACGCCTTGGGATTGATACATGCACCCTTCAGACGATGCCCTTGACTTCTACGACTCTCTTCTCATCTTTGATCGCATCTGCCCCTTCGCCGTCGAACACTTGCCCATCATGTCACGCCGTGTCTTCGATGTCGGTTTGGACATGGGACGCATAAGGAATGGTCTCAAGCACAACAAGGAGGGCAAGGAGACGAAGCGTAGCAAAAGCTACAGGTCGACGCACAGCAAGGACGATTCTTACATGGATGACGCCTCCCTTCCCGATCAGCATAACCCACTGGTGCCTCAATTGAAGCACAAGAAGAGCAGTCCTACCATCTCACCGCAGCACACCGGACAGAAACCAAATCAACCAAGTGGTACTGTCGTCTTGCCTTCTCCCCACCTCCAAGACGGACCGAGTTCGGGCTTCCCTCTTCCTCCCTCCAATCGCAGCTCACCTCCCGAGCAAGTCAACGGAACTGGGGAACGTTCATTACCTTCCTCCCAATTCTACCCTCCCAAAGGTACCAATGGCAGTCCCGACCACGCCCAGAGTCCGGATCAGCAGATGCGGAGGCACAGCGATGGCGAACAAAATTTCGATCTGCGGCCACCTCCACCGAACACGAAGGTCAAACAAATCGATACACTCTCCGAAAAGCTGTTCTCGGGCGACCATCTGCGCGTTATTCTCAAACATCCATCATTCTTCCTTCGATTCACAGCCTTCTTAAACCGTTACAAACCTCATTCGGCGCCTATGTTGGTACGATATCTCGAAGCGCAGAAAGCCATCAAAGCTGTGGAATATGCGAATGCGTTGGCAGAGACCATAAAACCTGCACCCGGCGAACGTTCGAGTCCCTGTCCAGCCGCCTCCGTGGATCCCAGGTTCGAGGCTAGATCGAAGAGGTCGTTCGAGTCGTTAGTCAATGATGCTTTACCGGCATACATCACCAATTCCCTGACGAAAGTGGTGACGGAGAGCATGGTCAAGGAGATTACCGGTACAGGCATGCCCGTCATGCGTGAGCTAGTCGGAGGCCTGGCAGAAGTCTTCTGCCTCGCGGATCCCAGCATCAAAGACTGCCCTATCGTCTACGCCAGCGAAGAATTCTACCGTACAACGAGGTACTCACGAGATGATGTCCTGGGTAGAAACTGCCGCTTCTTGCAAGGACCCAAGACAGACAGACCAACCATTGCCAGATTGAGCGCCGCGATCAAATCTGGCCAAGAGATTTGCGAGACCGTCCTCAACTATCGCCGCGACGGCTCTCCCTTCATGAATCTCCTCCTCACGGCCCCTCTGTACGACAACCGCGGATCCGTCCGATACTTCATAGGCGCCCAGATCGATGTCTCCGGTCTCATCCACGAAGGCCGCGGCTTAGACTCCTTCGAGCGATTACTGCTTGAAAGCAGACCCAACTGGAATCGAGACAGCGAACAATCAGACGAAAGCTACTCCCAAAAACATCTCCGCGCCCTCAACGAATTCGGCCAAATGCTCTCCCTAGATGAAGCATCACTCTTCTTAAAGCAACACTCTCGCGCAAGTTCAGTCGACAACTCCTCGAGCGTCTACCGCAGTCCGCCCAACCGGCCGGATCGCATGCGCCAACCACGCCGAGTGCTAGGCACCGAAGACGAAGACTCCAGGCCCGACGAATGGGCCCTCTCATCTATGGGTCCATCAGGCAGATTACCAGGTGTATATCAAAACGTGAGCCTTCATTTCCCCCACCCCTTTCCCCCCACTTTCCCCCACCTCCCCCATGCTCTTCCTTACCCAAACCCTGGCTGATCCCAATCTCCAACCCCAGTACCTCCTCGTCCGCCCCCACCCCTCCCTCCGCATCATCTTCGTCTCCCCTTCCCTCCGTATCCCCGGCCTTCTTCAATCGCCCTTGCTGTCCCGCATCGGCGGCCCCGCCCACGTCCGCGACGGCCTCTCCGGCGCATTCGAATCCGGCGCTGCCGTCACCGCAAAAGTCACCTGGCTGCCCAACGGGCGCGCGTCGGAAGAAAATGTCGACGCATCGAGACCCGGAAGTAGAAGAGGTGGTGCTACGCCACAGGGGGTTAATGGCCAGAGAACGCGATATATATCATGTACACCATTGCTCGGCAGCGACGACCAAGTCGGCGTCTGGATGGTCGTGATGGTGGAGAACGAACTCGTCACCGGTTCCCTCGCCTCCCGCACCGCAGCCCTATCGCGCTTCCAAAACGAGCAGGCCATCCCTCCCACACCCTCCGAATACCAGCGCGAATCCACCAGCCTTGAGGACGGTGATATCGGAGGCGCAGCCCAGCATGCACGCTTCGAACGCTCGAACAGCGGATATGTGAGGGATTCGCGTAGGGGAATGGTGGGGAGTGAGGGTGGGGCGCTGTATGCTGAGTTTATGCGCAATGGGGGCATTGGGAAGGCGAATGTTGATGGAGGGGGACATGATTATTTGAGTGGGGGGAGTGGAGTTAATGGGATTGGGAATGGAGAGAGTAGGATTGAGGAGGTTAGGAGTCCTTGATGAGGTTGGGTAAAGGAATTGCTGTGAGCATTATCGCTATATTTTCGGTACCTAAGAAGAAAGGAGACAGTGGGAAAGAGATCGGGAGGTGAACAGTGCGGAAGGGGGGAGCTGACGTATGAAGCTGGGTCGAATGGCCGTGGCTGTGGATGTGTCGAATGACTGGATGATTTTACGTCGCACGTTGCATCTTTCCACGCAGGGAAAGGGAAGCGTTGTCGTCCGCGTTAGCATTAGCATTAGCTTGGTGTTTGGAAAGATGTGCATCGCGGTATGGTACATCATGACGCCTCAGCATTCGGAATTCGGATCAGGTACCCGATTTTCCGTATTGAAATGTGTATACATGATAAGAGGCCGAGATGATCATGATAAGATCAGTTTGAATAAGTTTCGACACAATGGTTTGAATCCCATGGGTCCTGTATCACGCTGCTGGGATTTCTTTTGATCGTGCTGTCGACTCTGTGGACGAGGCGACCAGAAGGTTGGGCCGTGAAGAAAGACGGATTTGGGTCTTGATTTCGTGGGGGAAGAAGATCCGTGGGAGAAAGGATGAGTGAGAACTTTGTAGGGGGTGGGTGTGGAGAGCAGTTTTGTGAATGATGAGATGCCCTCCGACATGTGTGGTGCCATGAATTGTGCCGGGCAATGCGACGGAGTCATTGGCATATGTTTCGACAAGGGAGGGGAAAATTGAACGGTCTCATCGGTCTCATACAATCAGCAGCATGGGGAAGCTGTGAGGCATTTCTTGTCCAAATTCCACAGGAAACGAGAACCCAAAATCGATGCCTTTGCGGTCCTGGCGTCTTGAAGCACGTGAGATGGTCTGTCCGAGCCCAGGAGAGCGGCAGTAAGTGCTTCCGCTAGGAAACGTGATTTTTACAGATGCGTTGGATGGTTCGATCTCGTTTGACTGTACGGAGAGAAGGGGGCTTGTCGGGCGTTTGAAGACCGTTAGGTAAGATGCTGAGTATTTATCCGACGTGAGTAGGGCTTTGTGTAGGCGCATGGTCATTTCGTCATGCTGTAAGTTGGGGATAGTTTTTTCTTTACCTTCCTTGCTCTGCAATTGAGAGCTAGTCAAGCTAAA